>WNFF01005754.1_pt1 | contig 10902 bp, 13 predicted proteins | sample 5400441 | NCBI WGS metagenome assembly WNFF01 (sample SAMN13153345, study PRJNA577476) | soil metagenome | isolation source: 120 cm saprolite under Douglas fir tree site 2 hole 3 replicate 1 | place: USA:California | collected 2015-04-18
GGTCCAATACGGGCCGAGGTAGCCCACGAGGATCCCTCCGTAGAAGCAGGCCAGGCCTGCGTCCCGCCCGTACACATGATCCGCAAGCGCCAAGAGCCAGAGACCGACCGCGAACTCGAGCGCGCACAGCAGCACCATGCGGCGCCGCTTGAGCCGGTAGACCCCGTCGTATGCATTCGCCGCCTCCGCGCGCCGCAGCTCTTGCTGCCGGCGCGCCTCGGAGAGAACGAGCAGCGGCGAGCTCGCCATCACCCCTCGATCTTGTAGATCTCGCGCCGGCCGTGGTCCACGAGATCGTGGTAGCCCTTCATCAGGGTCTCCATCTCCTTCATGTCCGCTTCCTTCTGCCCCCCGCCCGACATGATTTTCTCGAACTCCTCCATGTTCTTCACCTCCATCTCGGCCACGAGCATCCAATACCGCTCGGCGGTGAAGTCGGTCATGATGCGCATCTTCGGCATGCCGGCCTTCATAGAAAGCTTGTTCATGGCGAGAAACTTCTCGACCAACGGACGTACCTTGCCTGGCTTGCAGTAAAACACTTCGCGAACGAGCAGCATGGGGTCTCCGGGATTAGGGGTGCGTCAGAATGCCTGTGCCAGGAATACTAGCGCCCGCATCGGTAGGTGCAGCGGCGCGTCGCCGCCCTCAGCCGCCAAGGCAGCCGCGACCGCACCAATGATTTCCTCCGCTGGGGCCGTCGCCCGCTCCGTCACGTCGAGAATCACTGGGTTCCCCGTCACCAGACCGCGTGCCGCGTCCTGCGCCGTGGGGCTGCGCGCCTCCAGCTCGACCGGCTCGCACGACACCAGGTTCAGGCGGGCCGCCCGCAACAAGCCCCGAATGGCCGGCACGTCGTGGAAGCCGAACGGGACGTCGTAGAACGTCGGCGGATCGCTCGTGAAATAGCGGGCGACGGTATCGCGAGCGATGCGGCCGAAGGAGTTCTCCTCGAGCCCGAGCCACGTGTTGAACACAAACAGGCCGTTCGGTTTCAGCACGCGCCGCACCTCGGCGAAGGCGCGGGCCTTGTCCGGGAAGAACATGACGCCGAACTGGCAAGCGACCGCGTCAAACCCGTGATCAGGAAAGGGCAACGCCTGAGCGTCCGCCGGCTGCCAGGTGATCGGAGCGTTGGGCAGCTTGCCGCGCGCGTAGGCCAACATCGGCTCGTTCAAGTCGGTGGCGGTCAGCGTGGCGGTGACGGGCAGCGCGCGCCGCAGGCGCTGCGTCAGAATGCCCGTCCCGCACGCCAGCTCCAGTATGGCCGCGGTGGGCGGCACCGCGAGCCGTGCCACCAGGTCCTTGGCATACGGCTCGAACAGCATCGCGCCGAGATAACGGTCGTATGCGGCGGGGATCGAGCCGGTGAACTGCGCACTGCGATCTGTCACGGCGTAACGGCGGTCCGATGCCGGTCCAGCCACCACGCCCACACGACCATCACCACACTCATGATGATCGCCAACCAGCCGATCGCCGGCACGCTCGGCGGCGGCGGGGTGACGAGCGCGCTCAAGTAGGACACGACCAGCAGTGCCACGTAGCCCCACCACCCCCAGCGACCGACCTTGTCAGGCGCCAGCGTGCCCGTGGTGTACAGCCACACACCCGCGATGAACATCGCGCCTTCGATCACCATGGTCCCTACCACCGACTGCCACAGACCGAGCCCGATCTTGGTCGCCACGCCCGGCGCGATCGGCATGTCCTGCACGTGGGTGACGACGTCGAGCACCCAATGGCTGAGCACGCCCACAAACAGGATCACGGCGCCCGCGCGGTACTGGGTGACCGCGTAATAGCCGCCGCCGAGGAGCAGGCCCCACACCATCAGCATCAACAGGCTGTGCGACCAGGGATAGGAGTCGAATGTCAGCGTCAGAAACGGGTTGGGTCCGCCGGTGATGCGGACCTGCTCGACACCCGTGAGGACCAACACGGGCCAGATGATATCGGCGAGCAGGGGCGCCGCGAGCAACAACCCCAGCGACGTCCGCGGCGCGACGCGCTTGGATGCAAAGCCGACGGCGAAGTGGCCGATGAACACCGAACCCTCCGCATTCTAATGGAGGCGCGGGGAATCGAACCCCGGTCCGAGCATGATTCCGCTACCACCCCTACGTGCGTAGGCGATGCTTCTTTAGTCTCACGGCCGCGGCGCAACGCCGGCCTCGACCACGACAAGCCCCTTTCAACTCTCGCGCGACCCGTTGAGGCCCCAGGTCACGCCAGCCCGACTTTGCGATACGTGAGCGCCGCCTCAGGCGGGCTGCCACTCACGCAGGTGCGTGAAGCCGAAGCTTACGCAGCCAGAGCCAGTGTAGAGTTGGCTTTTGTGTCTTCCCAGCAGGATTTACCAGGACGCTGAGCACCTGGGCACGCAGCGATAGCCTCACCAAACCCGTCGAAGCCTGTCGCCCCCTAACGAGCGCAACCTAGCTCGCCACGGTGGCCTTTTCAACCCGATTGCGCCCCGCCTGCTTGGCGCGGTACAACGCCGCATCCGCCAGCGCGCGCAAATTGTCCGCCGCGCACTCGGGATAACTCGCGACACCGCACGAGGCCGTGAGCGGCCGCGGCGCGCCGTCCCAGTGCCACAGCGTCTTTTCGATGGTCGCGCGCACACGCTCGGCCACCTCGTAGCCCAGCGTGGCAGACGTGTGCGGCAGCCACAGCGCGAATTCTTCGCCGCCGATGCGCGCGACGGTGTCGTGGTCGCGCACCTGCCGCATCAAGATCTCGGCGATATGCTGCAACGCCTTGTCGCCGGCGGCGTGGCCGAGCGAGTCGTTGAGCTTCTTGAAATGGTCGATGTCGACATAGACGAGCGTGGCTGCCTTCCGCCCGCGACCGCCGTCGCCCGACCGGAAAGCGTCGATCTTCGACTCGAATTCCCGGCGATTATAGAGGCCCGTCAGCGGATCGAGCACCGCGCGCTGCTCCGCGGCCTCCACGGCACGCGCTGCCGCGAGCCGCGGCCCGAGCTCCGCCACCAGCCGCCCGAGCTGCTCGGCCTGATGGGTCTCGGTATTGAGCGGCGGCCCGATCACGACGAGCGCGCCGATCGCGAAATGGCCGTCGAGCAACGGGTACGCCGTGCCGGCGCGCTCCTGGCTGCGCCGCTCCGGCACGCCCGTGCCGAAGATGTCTTCCCGGCCCTGGGTGGCGATCGGGACGCCCGACTGGACGGCTCGCGCCACCGGGGATTGCGCCGACAGGATCACCCGCTCGAGCCGCTGGTCGGCGGCGCCCGAGCGGGCCACGATGCGGAGTTCCTTGGAGGACTCGTCCTGCAGGACCACCACCGCGCCCCGCTCCGTGAGCCGTTGCACCAAATCGAGAGCAGCGCTCGTGATCCCTCCGACCGAGTGTTCGCGCACCGACAGCGCCGCCGAGAGCTGCTGCACCACTCGGCGATCGGACTCTTCGACCTTCCGCAGATCGACCGATTCGGCAACGCGCATCCCGGCCACCACGCGGCGCAGATCGTCGCTCGCGGCAGCGGGGTCAGTCTCGCGCGCCAGGAGCAGGCCTGCACCAAACGGGAAATCACCCAACGCCACGTACGTTCCGACGGCGTCGCGCACCACGTGCACGCGCCCGTCCACGCACGCGAGCTGCACCAGCGCGTCACCGCGGCGGCGGGCGTCCTCCGGCACGGCGGCGTCGAACGCGGTGATGGGACCCGCGGGGAGGCCCACGGCCCATGCGGCCCGCCCGCCATGCGCGCGACGCAACAAATCCATGGTATGGGAGAAGTCCGCCGGCCGAAAGGGCCCGCCGCGTGGCGGTGTCGTGCGACGCCGAGCGCGGAGCAGCCAACCGAGCCCGAGCCCGCCCGCGAACGCGAGAGGCGCCCAGACGTTCATGTGTGGTTGATGCGACTCGCCGCGGCCGCGGCGCCGAACCCGTTGTCGATATTCACCACGGTCACGCCCGAGGCGCAGGAGTTGAGCATGCCGAGCAGCGCCGCGATGCCGCCGAACGACGCGCCGTATCCTACGCTCGTGGGAACCGCGATCACCGGCGCTTTAACCAGCCCACCCACCACGCTCGGCAATGCGCCTTCCATCCCGGCGACCACGATCACGACGCCCGCCTCGCGCAAGAGGTCGGTCTGCGTGAGAATGCGGTGAATTCCTGCCACGCCTACGTCGGTGAGACGGGCGACGCGGTTCTTGAGGGCGCGCGCCGTGACCGCCGCCTCCTCGGCCACGGGCAGGTCGCTTGTGCCGGCCGTGACGATCAGGACGGTGCCCCGCCCCGTGGGTTCGGGCTCGGGATCGGGCGGCAGAAACACGGTGCGGCCCAGCTCGTTGATCTCGGCGCGGGCGAACCGACCCGCCAGCGCCGCGCGCTGCGTCTGGTCGGCGCGCGTCGCCAGGAAACTGCCGCTCTTCGCCTCGAGACGTTCGGCGATGCCCACCACCTGCTCAGCCGTCTTGCCGAGGCAGAAGATGACTTCCTGGTGGCCCTGCGTGGCGGGTCGAAGGTGATCGATCTGCGCGAACGGGAGATGCTCGATGAGCCGCTCCAGCTCGTCGAACTTCACGCGGCGGCCTCCACCTCGCGGGTCGCCAGGTAGCCGGCGAACACCGCTTGGGCTTCCGCCATCGATTCGATCTGAAAGAGCCGCTCGCGCAGCTGCGACGCGCCTGGCACACCCTTGGTGTACCAGCCGAAGTGCTTGCGGAATTCGAGCGCCGTCTTGCGGGTGTCGCCTTGCAACCGCAGTGCCAGCCGCGCGTGCTCCAGCGCCGTGGCGAACCGCTCCTCGGGCGTGGGTGCGGGGGGCTCCGGCAGACCCGCCAGCAGCGCTCGGCCCTGCTGGAAGATCCACGGATTGCCGAACGCCCCGCGGGCGATCATGATGCCCGCGCAATTGGTGTGCTGTTTCCTCGCGAGCACGTCGGCCGCACTGTAGACGTCGCCGTTGCCGATCACGGGCACGTCGAGCGCCTCCACCACGCGGGCGATCTCGTCCCAATTGGCCTTGCCCGTGAACATCTGCGTGCGGGTACGGGCGTGCAGCGTCAGCGCCTGGGCGCCCGCCTCGCGACAGCGCAGGGCGATGGTCACGGGATCGCGCTGCGTCTCATCCCAGCCGCTGCGGATTTTCACGGTCACAGGAACGGGCGTCGCCCCGCGGACGGCCCGGATGATTTGTTGCACCTGGCCCAAGTCCTTGAGACATCCCGAGCCGCCGTTGTTGCGCACGACCTTCTTTACAGGGCAGCCGAAGTTGATATCGACGAAGTCGGGCTGGAACAGCTCGGTGACCATTTCGGCCGCCCGCGCCATGGTGTCGGCCTCGGCGCCGTACAGCTGAATCCCAATGGGCCGCTCCACTTCCTCGAAGCGGCCGTCCGCGAGCACCCGCTCGATGCCGCGTGACACCCCCACCGACGAAATGAATTCGGTAACGACGACGTCCGCCCCGAACCGCCGGCACACCTGGCGGAACGGCGCTTCGGACACGCCCGCCATCGGGGCGAGAAACAGCGGCGTCACCGCGCCAACGCGGTAGGGGAACTCCATGAATCACAACGTAATGGCGCGTTGCGCCGTGGGCAACCGTCCGTTAGGTTTCGCGCCCGACACCAGGGGAACCGACCTTCGAGCGGGGTGGCCGTGCGGTTACGAGAATTCTTCGCGGAAGACGCCATCAATCTCGAGCTGCAGAGCGACGCCAAGGACGCGGTGCTCAAAGAGCTCGTGGGCCTGCTGAAGCTCGACGAGAAAGCCGACGCTCAGCTGTTCAAGATGTTGAAGCGCCGCGAGACGCTCGGGTCGACGGGCATCGGCCAGGGCATCGCGATCCCGCACTGCCGTTCGACCGTCGTCACCAAGCTGCGCGTCGCCTTCGGCCGCCGGCTCGCCGGCGTGGACTTCAAGGCCATCGACGACAAGCCGGTCCACTACTTCTTCCTGATCGTCGCCCCGCCGCTCGAAGTCTCCAACCAGTATCTGCCGGTGCTCGGCAAGATCGCGCAGTTCGCGAAGGAAGCGGATGTGCCGGATCGGCTGGCGAAGCTCAAGACCCCGCCGGAATTCCTCCAGTTGTTGGAGCAGAAAAACATCTAGCAGGGCGTCCTAGTAAGGTCCTTGCGGTGCGGGCCCAAGCAGGTAGTGTGGATGCGATGCGAACCCTCATGCTCGTCGCCGGCCTGGTTACGACCGCTCTCGGCGCTGCGAATGCCCAGAGCCTTCCTTTCCGCGCGGCAAAGGTTGCCAGCTGTCCCTCGGCGGACTCTCTCATCGGCAAGCTGAAGGACGATTGGGACGGACGGGTCTACGGGTTCTATAGTGAATCTGGAGACAGCACCCTGCTATGGTCCGGCAGCATACGGCTCACGGAGGAACAGCAGTGGTGGGTGTCAGCCGGCGTAAGGTTCCCGGGCCGCGCAGCAATCGGCTATCCGCGCCCCGTGCTAGGCGTGATGTTGCGGGGGAGACGATGGCACGAGGTCTTGAGTAGTCCGACGCCACCCCAGATCGCTCTGCTCTTCGACGACTCGATCGCCCTCTCCTTCGCACCGCCACTGGTCGGTCATTACCAAGGTCCGGAACGGGGAGAGCGCGAGATTATCCCGCTCAGCGTTAGCCTCACCGATCTTCAGTTCGCGGGGCTGGTGCGGGCCAAGAGAATTACGGTAAAGGTGGGCGCGACGCAGTTGGAGTTGAGCCCCCAGGATCGGCACGATCTGCGGGCACTGTTTCGAGTGGCGGTATGCCACCGCCCGGTTGAGTTCGGCGGCGACTCGTTCTGACGTCGCCCCTTGTGCCCTAGCCTCGCCTTCTCAATCACTCCCATTCGATGGTGGCCGGCGGCTTCGAGCTGACATCGTAGGTCACCCGATTCACGCCGCGCACCTCGTTAATGATCCGGTTTGACATCTTGGCCAGCACCTCCGGGGCGAACGGAAACCAGTCTGCCGTCATGCCGTCGCGACTGGTGACCGCCCGGAGCGCCACGACGTGGTCGTAGGTGCGGCCGTCGCCCATCACCCCGACCGACTTGATCGGCAGTAACACCGCGAACGCCTGCCAGATCTGATCGTACAGGCCCGCGGCACGGATTTCTTCGATGTAGATCGCATCCACGAGCCGCAGCAAATCGAGCCGCGGCTCGGTCACCGTGCCCAGGACGCGGATCGCGAGGCCCGGCCCCGGGAACGGATGCCGCCCCACAATCTCCTCAGGCAACCCCAGCTCCCGCCCCACTTGGCGTACTTCGTCCTTGAACAGCTCACGCAGCGGCTCGATCAACTGCCACGGCAGATCCGGGCGCAAGCCGCCGACATTGTGATGGGTCTTGATGGTGACCGACGGCCCGCCGCGTGGCGATGACGACTCGATGACGTCAGGGTAGAGCGTTCCCTGCACCAGGAAGCCCACGTCGCCCGCCACGTGCCGCGCCGCATCCTCGAACACGTCAATGAAGGTGTGCCCGATGCGGCGGCGTTTCTCCTCGGGATCTTCGATGCCTTCGAGCTGCTTGAGGAATCGCTGGGAGGCGTCCACAACGCGCAGGTCGATGCCCAGGTGCTTCTTGAAGGTGCGTTCCACCTGGTCGCGTTCGTTGAGCCGCAGCAATCCGTGGTCCACAAAGATGCAGGTCAGTCGGTCGCCGATCGCCCGCTGCACCAGCGCCGCCGCCACGGCCGAATCCACCCCGCCCGAGAGTCCGCAGATGGCGCGCCGCGACTGGCCTACGGTTGCCTTGATCTTTGCCACTTCCTGCTCGACATAGTGCCCCGGCGTCCAGTCGGGCGTGCAATGACAGATCCCGAACAGGAAGTTCGCGATGATCTCGCCGCCCCGAGCGGTGTGCGCCACCTCAGGGTGAAACAGCACGCCGTGGATGGCCTTGGACTCGTGGCGGAAGCCCGCGACCGGAGCGTTGTCGCTCGTGGCGATCACACGGAACTGGGGCGGCGGCGTGGCGATCGTGTCGCCGTGGCTCGCCCAGACGGTGAGTCTGGTCCCCACCGCGAAACCCGCGAAGAGACCGGCCGCTTCCTTGACCGTGATGTCGGCCCGGCCGTACTCGTGCGCGTTGGACGGCGTGACTGTGCCGCCGGCGAGGTGCGCGATCAGCTGCATGCCGTAACAGATCCCCAGAACGGGAATGCCGAGCTCAAGCATGCCGCGGTCGACGCTCGGGGCGCCCGGCTCGAACACGGAGTTGGGTCCGCCCGAGAGAATGATTCCCTGCGGGGCGAACTGCTTCACGAACGCGAGATCGGTCCCTTTCGCGGCCGGATGGATCTCGCAGTACACGTGCTCCTCGCGGACGCGTCGCGCGATGAGCTGGGTGAATTGCGAGCCGCAGTCGAAGATGAGGATCTTGTTCACGTCTGATACCACGTGGTGGGCTCGAGCACTTCGCCCCGCAGCAGGTCTTCCAGGGTCTCACGCTGGCGCGCCACGTAGTAGCGATCGCCGTCCACCAGGATCTCGGGCGGCCGCGGCCGGGCATTGTAGGTGCTGCTCATCACGAAGCCGTAGGCGCCGGTGCCGAGCAGCGCCAGCACTTCGCCCGGCGCCACCTCGGGGAGCTTGCGGTCCAGCGCCAAGAAATCGCCGGACTCGCAGATCGGTCCCACGACGTTCATCAGTTGCTCGACGCGGTGTCCGTCCGACAGCGGCACGATCTCGTGATGCGCATTGTAATGGCTGGGCCGGACGAAGTCGGTCATCCCGGCGTCGACGATGACGTATTCGCGCGCGCCGGCGTGCTTGCGGTACAGCACGCGCATCAACAGGACGCCTGCGTTCGCCACCAGGAACCGCCCCGGCTCGCACTGCAACCCGAGTCCCGCCGCCTTGATCGGCCCCGCCACCGCGTCGGCCCACGCATCGAGGCTCGGCACTTTCTCATTGTGATAGCGCACACCCAGTCCGCCGCCCACGTCGAGCCATTCGATGCCGCTCATCCCCGACGCCCGGATCGCCGTCACCAGCTCGAGCAGCTTGACGGTGCCGCGGTGGTAGGGCTCCACGGCGTTGATCTGGGAGCCGATGTGCATGGCGAGGCCGTGCAGCCGCAGCAGCGGATGGTCGCTGATGCGCCGCGCCACCGTCACCACTTCGTCGAACGGCACGCCGAACTTCGCTGTCTTGTCGCCCGTCTTGGTGTAGGGATGCGTGTCCGTCGCGACGTCGGGGTTGACGCGGATGCCCACACCGGCGGGCCGTCCCACCCGATCGGCCGCCGCGATCAACGCATTCAGCTCGGCGGGCGACTCGACGTTGATCGAGCCCACCCCCACGCGGATCGCCTCCTCCAGCTCCGCGCCGGTCTTCCCGACACCTGAGAAGAGGATGGTTTCGGGCGCAAATCCCGCGAGCAACGCCCGCCGCAGCTCGCCCACCGACACGATGTCCGCCCCCGCACCCACGGTGCGCAGCACCCGCAGCACGCCCACGTTGCTGTTCGCCTTGACGGAATAGCAGATGCGATGCGGCACACCCTTCAACGCGTCGTCCAAGGCGTGGTACTGCGCGCGGATCAGGTTGGCTCCATACACGTAGGCGGGCGTCCCTACACGATCGGCGATGGTCTGCAGCAGATGCGGATCGAACCCTAACGGGCGCGATCCTAGTACGCCTGCGCCCACACGGCCTCCGCCACGCTGGGCTTGCCGCACCACACGCAGGTCTTGGGCTGCTCTTTGGAGCGGAACTCCGGGTCCGGCAGCACGCGCACGGTGGCGCCCGTCTGCTCCTTGATGTGCGCCTCGCACTCCGCCGAGCCGCAGTAGCCGCCGTAGGCAAAGCCGCCGTCGCCCTTCATCAGGGCGAGGAGCTGCTCCTTGGTGACGCCCCGCACCGAGTGCTGGTCGCGCCGCTCGGTGGCACGCACGAGCAGGAGCGCCTGGATCTCAGCGAGCGCCACCGAAACCGTGGCGGCGAGCCCGTCGAGCTTCACGGGTGCCTTGCCGCCGGTGCGGCGCGCGGCCATGGCCTGCCCCGCTGCCACGTCCCGGGGTCCGATTTCGAGCCGCAGCGGCACGCCCCGCGCTTCCCACTCGAAGTACTTGGCCCCGGGTTTGACGGTATCGCGCGCGTCGAGCTGCACGCGGATCCCGGCCCGGGCGAGGTCGCCCTTCACACCCTCCCCTACTTCCAGCACGGCTTTGGGTGGTGACACCCCACGACGTGTTCCACACGTGCTCGAGCCCACCGGCGGCGGTCTGGTACTGCACGTTGAACGCCTTCGCAAAGTTCTGACCGAGGTTATGCGACGTCCCGGCCTGCAGCGCCTTGTTGTCCTGCATCAGGGCTTCGATCGCATACGTGCGCAACGCCCCGGCGAACTTCTCGCCGTCCGTCTTCACACCCGTGATGACGGGCATGGCGAGCCACTCTTCTGCGAACCGGCGGTAGAGGCCGAGGATGGTGCGGGTCTCGCGCTCGGCGTCGGCCTCGTCCACGTGCGCCGTGTGACCTTCCTGCCACAAGAACTCGGTGGTCCGGAGGAACAGTCGCGTGCGCAGCTCCCAGCGCACCACGTTGCACCACTGATTCAACAGCAGCGGCAGGTCGCGGTAGCTCTGGATCCACTTCGCGAACATCGCGTAGATGATCGTCTCGGACGTGGGCCGCACGACCAGCGGCTCTTCCAACTCCGACGTGGGATCCACCATCACCGCGCCGACACCGGTCTTCCCAGTGGCCTTGAGGCGCGTGTGCGTCACGAGGGCCACTTCCTTCGCAAAGCCCTCGACGTGCTCCGCTTCCTTCGCGAGAAAGCTCATCGGGATGAACAGCGGGAAGTAGGCGTTCTGGTGGCCCGTCGCCTTGAACATGTCGTCCAGGGCGCGCTGCATCAGCTCCCAGATGCCGTAGCCGTTGGGGCGGATCACCATGCAGCCCCGGACGGGCGAATAGTCC
>WNFF01007545.1_pt1 | contig 10902 bp, 4 predicted proteins | sample 5400441 | NCBI WGS metagenome assembly WNFF01 (sample SAMN13153345, study PRJNA577476) | soil metagenome | isolation source: 120 cm saprolite under Douglas fir tree site 2 hole 3 replicate 1 | place: USA:California | collected 2015-04-18
TCCTTGAGGCCGACCGGGAGATCATCGAGGAATGGAAGTGGATGGGAAGCCCAGTGTGGTCTCACGACGGAATGATCGCGGTCGGCAACGCGCACAAAGATAAAGTGAAGCTTACCTTTTCCCATGGGGCGAGCCTTCCAGATCCTGACAAGCTCTTCAACGCGGGATTCGGAGGCAACACGTGGCGAGCGATCGATTTTTTCGAGGGCGATAAGATTAATGAGCGTGCTCTAAAAAATCTCGTCCGTGCCGCCGTTGATTACAATCAAATGAAATTGAAGAGAAAAGCGCCTGCGGGTACTCGATCGAAAGTACATAAAAGCAAAAAGTCATGAAACTACAGCTTTTCTCGCCAATTCCCTTTGCGGGACTGCCTGACAATGGCGCTTGACGCTGCCCTGGCGGTGAAGGTGCAGTCGGTGGGCGAGAATGAGGGTTGCCCGGGCCATTTCGAAGGACTCGCCTGGGCGTGAAATTTAGAGGTTTCGCTTCTTTCGGACCTAGATACAGAGGACGCGGTGCCCCGCTTCTTCTTCCTGGTTTGTCCCTTTGCTACGCGTCACCCGGTGGAAGAACTGAGCTGGGTCAAGCGCCTTTCTTGATGCTGGCTTCTTCGGGAAGTGGGAGAGAGCCCTGAGGGTTTTCGAAAGGGAGCTCGGGAACACCGGCGCCGAGCATGGTTTCAAGAGTATTTTGAGCCCTCTCAAAGAGTTTGTCCGACTCGCTGTAGCTCTGCTGGGCGTTTTTCAGATGCGTGCCCAGAGTTCGAAACTTGTCCGCGAATTTCTCCATTTGCTTTTCCATCCCGGAGAGGCTCTCCAGCAGGCGCTTGGCATTTTCTTCCATCTGCATGCCCCGGAGGCCCATGGCGATCACGCAAAGATGCGCATAAAGAGTATTCGGCGAAACAGCGATGACCTTTTGATCGCGGCAATAAGCATCGAGCGGCTGCCCCTTGTTGTCGGATGTTTGCAGGAGTTCGTAGTAGACGCTTTCCGAGGGGACGAACATCAATGCGACATCGAGCGTGCCTTCATCGGGGACGATGTATTTTTTGCTGATGGCGTCGGCGTGACCTTTTACGGCGGTGGCGAAGGCGCGGCGCGCTTCGTCGCCTTCCGTGCTGATTCTGCGGTAGGCATCGAGAGGAAATTTCGAGTCAATAGCCATCAGTTTTTTGTCGCGAAGCTTAATGACGGCGTCGGCGGCTTCTCCGCTCGAGAAGCGGAATTGCATCACGTACTGCGAAGACGGAAGGGAATCCTCGAGCAAGCGTTCGAGGGCCACTTCGCCGAGCGAACCACGCGACTTGGCGCCGCCCAAAATGCCTTCGAGCGTTTGCGCGGTTTGGGACATCTGTTTTCCGGCTTGCTGGACTTCGCCGAGCTGGCGCTGAATCTGGCTGATCTGATCGCGGGTGTTTTTAAGCTCGTCGGCCATTTTCGTTTGCGCGTCGGAAGTCATCTGGCCCGTAATCTGGGCGGAGTTTTTGATGGCTTCCTGTAAGGCGGGGGCGACGCTATCGAGGCGTTGCGAGACGCCCTTGGCTATGGTTTCCAATTGTCCAGTGCTCGAAGCCTGCGACGTGGCGATGGTTTGCAGGTCGCGGCGCAATTCGTTCATCTGAGATTCGAGAGCGCCACTCTTCTGGCGGCTCTGCAGGCTCTGCAGAGCCTGCCACAGCACCAGGATGGCTACAAGAATCACGCCGGCGATCAGGAATGCGTTCATACGAGTTTCATTTCCCTAGGGAGAATGATGCTACTACTTTAGCAGAGGTCGACAGTCGACAGTTGAACGGGAGAAGGGAGGATCGGCGGAAGGTAAGGACCCGTAGTTGCCGGTTGCTAAAGGGAAAAGGGCTCCCCGGTTTTGCCAGGGAGCCCTTTTTTGCTTCGAAGTTTTGACTCTCAACTCTGAACTGTTAACTGTTTGCTCCTGGACTATTTCTTTACCAGCTCAGCTTAAGGGCGAACTGGAACTGGCGCGCGTCGTAAGAAGCCGTGGGCTGGCCCGCGCTACAGGTCGAGCCGGCCAAGGGATCGCAAAGCTGGTTGACGGCGGCAATGTTGGTGCGGTTAAGGAGGTTGAAGGCATCGGCGATGAGATCGATCTTGAAGCGCTCGCCGAGGGGGATGCGCCGGGAAACGCGCATATCCACCTGGAAAAAGTTGGGGGACGTGAAGGCGTTCCGGCCGAGGTTTCCGTCGCAGCCAGCAGGCGGAGCAACAAGGGGCACTTTAAATGTTGTGCCGTCGTTGTTGAGGCAGACGTCGGGCGGAGCGAAGGTTGCGCCGGGGATAAAGGGCGAGGAGGTGGCTCCGCCAACCGATGGACGTCCCGTTGACGTGCTGAAGTCGAGACGCGTGTTTTCGCCAGTAATGACGTTGAACGGCCTGCCGGATGAGTACTCGATGATGGGGGAAAAAGTGAAATCGGCAATCAGGCGCTTGAAGAAACCATCGCCGGACTTGGCCCCGGCGGATTGGAAAACGGCACTGTTGACCCAGCGGTGCCGCTGGTCGTTCACGGAATTGGAACGCTCCAAGTTGAGGAAGCGGCTGTCTTGCGGTTCGAGAGGGGATTGCAAGTCGGTTGCGTCGTCAATGGAATGGGACCATGTATAGCTGGAAAGCAGCTCGAAGCCATGGGAGAAGCGCTTTGAGAGGTTAAAGGTCAAAGCGTTGTACCAGGAGCTTGCGTTGGAGAGCTGCGCGTCAACGCTGTTGAAAGGAACGGGGACGCCGAAACCTTTCGGATATCCCGCCGCCGTTGCCAGCGCCACTTGAGTTGCGTATCCGACGGCAAGCGGCTGCCCGGGCGCGACTAGACCAGCGAACGACGGGTTGGGGCCGGACGGGCGGAAGAAGTTGAAAAAGGCCGACGTGCCCACGAATCCAACTGCCGCTGCCGGGTTGCAGTTTGGCGCCGCGAAACCCTTGCCTAAGGCGCTCGGTGCGATCAGGAAAACACTGCCGGTACCCGTATTGACACAGGTATTCGGCGCGCCACTTGGGACGACAACAGCGAGCGGGTTAGAAACCCTGAGTCCCGAGGCTACGGCGTTGAACGTGTTCTGCGCGAGCAGACGGGGATCCGTGCTGTTTACATCCTGCGCATGGTTCAGGTGTATCCCGCGGGAGCGCTGGTATCCCAGGCTGAATTTCCAGGAGCCCGCGATTTCACGTTCGAGCGTCAAATTCGCCTGGTTTGCGTAACCGTAGACGAAGTTCTTCCCCAACGGAAGCGTGAAGGGCAGAATCGGAAGGGGGAATCCTGCGGTCAGATAGTTCTGATTGGCGAAGAGCGAACCAGACGCAAGAGGATCGAATCGCTGCTGATTGGGCAGGTAAAACATGCTCGGAAGCGCGTTCAGCGCGCCCTGGAAAATGGAAGAGCCGTTGAGGTTTGCCGGTGAATCAAAACCCGATCCGCATACGGGAGGGGCCGGTGGGGGCAGCAGGCCACAAGCGGAGGCCGTGCTGCCAATAGAGAGCAGCTGCACGGAGCGGCCACCGTCGGCAGTCACGGCGTCGAAAGCAGTAGCCAACAGCGGATGGTCATAGAACAGTCCATAACCGGCGCGGATGACAGTCTTGCCGTTGCCCGCGGGATCCCAGGCCAATCCGATCCGGGGAGCGAAATTGTTGTAATCGCGAGGAATGCCTTCCACAACACCGAGAGCCTGTTCCGCGGCGGCATTTAGAGCCGTTCCGGGCGCGAATAGCGGGCTGATTTCGACGTCATAGCGCACACCGTAATTGACGGTCAGGTGCCGGTTCATACGCCAATTATCCTGGATGAAAAATCCCATAGGGATATTATCGAAGGGATTGTTGGAACTTCCGATTCCCTGGATGTAAGACTGCGGGATTCCGAGACCGTAAGCTTGCAGACCGGTCGTATTGGGAACACCGGCTCCGATGGAGATCCCGCCAAAGTTGACGTCGCCGCCAAAATCCAACTGAAAGATTTGCTGTTTTTTGGAACGGAGTTGAATGAGATTTAGATCAGCGCCCATTTTGAAAGTGTGCTTGCCGCGAACGAGGCTGACGTTGTCCGTGAATTCAAAGCGGCGCTCGATACGGTCGACGGGAGAATACGGTTCCCGGCCAAAATACCCGGTCCCAGGAATATTGACGGCGATCAGGTCGCCGCCAGGAAGTTGTGAAAAGCCAAAGTGGATTCCGCGGCGGGCGACTTGCGTGCGAAACTCATTAAACGCGGTATCGCTGACGATGGTGTCATGCTGAAATGTGAAGTTCAGGTCGCGGGTTTGGCTCAAGCCTGCACGGGTACCGGAGTTCTGACCAAAGACCTGATTCTGCGATGTAGACGGAAGGCCGGTTACCAATGATGGAGAAACGCCGACGCGGAGGAAAGAGTTGTTGCGATTGTTCCAGTGATGGTCGAGCCGGGCAGACCACAAGCTGGTCTTCTCCATAGCCGGATAATTTCCCCGAATAGAATTCAATGGCACATAGTGGAAATGACCATCGGATGAAGAAGGCAGCGGGACGAGACCTGTGCCAATACCCAAGGGGACACCGGCCCCGACCGGGAGGCACACCACGCTGTTGACCTGCTTTCCGAGAGGGCAAGGCACGGGGATGGGGAAGAATTTGGAGCCCAGGGCTGCGGGAATTCCAAACAGAGCGGAAGAAATAGGCACCGTGGTCCCGTCGACGTTCTTGTTCATATCGGCGTTCACGGCGACGTTTGACGAAGCGGCGGTAAGGGCAGCAGCTTGTTCGAGCGGCGCAGAACAGCCGGCGGCGGCGAAGGCGCCCTGGTAAAACGCCAACTGGTCGGGCGTCATGCTGAGTGGAAAGGGAATGCAGGGTGAGACGATCCCCGTTTTTAGTCCGAAATTTCCAAGGCCGATGCTCGTGAAACCGGATTCTTGACGTTGCGTATACTCGTAGGAGAAAAAAACAAACGTCTTGTCTTTCTTGAGCGGACCGCCAAAGGTGAGGCCGCTCTGTGTGCGAGTATAGGCTTGTTTGACGGGATCGAGATTTCCGGTGACGGGATCCACTTGCCCGGAAAAAGGATTGCGCGCCTGAAAGGCCTTATTGCGGAAATATCCAAAGGCGTTACCGTGAAATTCGTTGGTGCCGTTCTTGCTGACGATGTTGATGACACCGCCGCTGGCGCGGCCATACTCGGCGTTGTAGTTGCTTAGAATGAGCTGAAACTCCTGTATGCCCTCTTGAGAGAGGGTCGAGCGAATGGCGTTGATGGAGTTGTCGACGGCGTCTGCACCGTCGACACTGACGGCGGTTCCACGGGCACGTGCGCCGCCGATGCTCAGGCCGCTGTTAGGAGCGGGGCCGATCGTGGGCGCCATGTCGCGGGTAGTCTGGGAATTCGTCAGGGTGAAATTGATATAACTCCGGCCGTTGATGGGGAGATTGTCGATGCGGCGCTGCTCAACGGTTTGCGAGACGTCGGATTTGGTGGTCTCGATGGGCGTCGTTTCCGTTGAAACGGTCACCGACTGCGCCACACCTTTGATGTCCAGACGGGGATCAAATGTGGCGCTCTCGCCGACGGTGAGAACGACGGAAGCGTTTTCATAGACTGAAAAGTTGGCGCCGCCATCCACCGTCATTTTGTACTGGCCGGGTGGGAGTCCGACGAGATTGTAGCGCCCGCTATCATCCGTGACCGAAGTGCGTTGGGCGCCGGTGCCGGCGTTGGTCATGGTGACCTTTGCGCCCTTGACAGGTAGACCTTGCGGATCGGAAACGGTTCCCGAGAGAGTGGCGGTGTTTACCTGTGCCGGGGCGGTGGCGGCCCAACCCAAGACCGGCAAGCACAGCATCATGGCAACTGCCAGCAGCCGCAAACGGGCGGACGGAGGCCATAGTCCTGTCCGAATTGAAATTGACACACCCACGCTCTGCTCGCGTTGCATGACTCCTCCTAGTTGTGGACCCGAAAATCTTCCGCTACCCCTAGCGGTGGCGGACCATCCCGCCACTTTCCAGATGAAACAATTGAATACACGGCTTTTACTGCAATATACCGTTGCTTTCAACTGAAAACTTCCAATCCGTCGCGCAGAACGAACTGTAGGCAGATGCGGCCGCGCTTTTGGCTCACAGTCGGATGCCTTGATCGGGTTGCGAGCGCCTTGCACCGGCGCAGAATCCATCAACGGTAGAGGACTGGCAAGAGACAAGGTGCGAAACGGCTGCCGGGAAAGGGGATGTCGCTTCTTGTCGCCATGGCAACGAGGATGGCCGATTCAGAACCTGAGAGAAACTCCAAGATATTGGAACATAACGGGAACTATTAAGGAGCGAGTACAGGGAGAGGGTTAGAGCTGAAGGTGTCGCTGGACCAGTTTGCGAAGTTTTTCGCGGTCTTCGTCGCGCATGTGAACGAATTCGACGCCGCCGCCGTCCGGGCCAATGTTGCGGACCACGGCAGTGAAATTGATCTTGCGGAGCCCGGCGCGGACTTCGAGTTTGATGGAGTCGCCGACGCTAAGTTTGCGGGGTGACTCGAGATAGGCGCCGCCGAGGCTGATGGTTCTTACGCGAGTGAGGCCGGCAGGCGCGCCCTCTATCTGCGCGCGGAGCGGCGAGTCCAGAGGAACCCGAGTATAGCGGCGCGGGATGACGTAGCCGGAGCTGGATTGTGCGGGCGCTCCAAACGCAGCGGCCGCCTGTTTGAACGAGGGACGGTTTTCGATCAGGGCCAGCGCATCTTCCGCTGCGGCGCGCAAACCAGCAGGTTCCGCGTAGGTGAGGCCATCGCGGTTTTCCGACAGCCTGCGGAGAAGCTCCGCGGCTTCGGGGGCACGCATACGGCCAAGCGCTTCGATAGCCTTGATGCGCACAAACTGGTCGCGCAAAGATTCGTGTTCGCCGGCTGCGATTTCCATCAACTGCGGCACGGCGGTGGTTTCCTGCGCCAGGCCGAGTTGGTCAATCATCATGGGCACGACCATGGGATGCGCGTCGGCGAGGATCGCGGAGAAGACGAAAGCGGTGGTAAGAGCCGAAGCGGCATTGTTGGGACGCGAGAGTTCGCTGACTGCCAGATCCTGCAGGTTCCATTCCCAGCTGGCCATGGCGCGGGCGAGGCCGCGAAGCAGGCGCTCGGGGTCTGACGCAGCCAGGAGCTTGATGGCGGCGGTAACGCGCTGGCGGCGAGCTTCGTAAAGCCGCGTCTCAAGAAGATTAAGAACGGGCACCCCGATGTTGCGCAGAAGCCTGGCCATGGCCGGAACCATTTCCGCCCCGCGAGGCTCGGTGAGGAGCAGAGTCAGGCGGTCGAGCAGGCGCTCGGGGTCACGCTGTAACAGACGGGGCAGACAAGGGTCGAGAGGACGATTGGCGAGAGCAGCGTCCACCAGCAATAGCCAGCGATCCTGGACAACTAGCCGGTTTGCCAGCGTCGCCACGTGACCGTGCTCTTTGTCCTGCGGCGCGCGCTCCAGGCTGGTCAAAATGTTTTCAAAACCAGAGTAGTCAGCGCGATTGACGGCAATGCGCCCGAGGGACTCGACAAAGGCAGCGAGCAGCGCGGCTGTTTCCGGAGCCTTCTCCTCGTCCAGAGCTTTCATGGCCCCGCGGCTGAGATCTTCCGGCAACTGATTGGGCCAAAGCGATTCGATGATCGAAGACATTTCATTGAGACCGGCGGCGACGGAGCGCCGCGCGGAAGGGTCGGCATGTTCGATGCGGCGCGCATAGTTCAGAATGATGTTGCGGGCCTCGCGGCGCGGAGCGTCAGCGCCCGCGTCAGCGAGCTGGCCGAGCGTATGGCGCAGCGCCGCAACCGGCACGCACCAGACATCCGGTCCACGCAAGACCGCCGATTTTTCGCGCGGCGGAAGTTCCAGCCAGAACCGATCGATTAGCTGCTCACGGTGGGTGTCTGTCGCCCAGGTGACCGCGAGCGACGAGAGATGCTGTGAAGAGTGCGGGCCGGAATAACCGCCGGCATCGACCATGACGTCGCTCAAGCGATTGATGGTCGGCCTGACGGACGAGGCGGTGAGCGAACCACTGGAAAACTCGGCGCCGAGAAATTCAAAGATGAGGTGCTCGGAAAGCCGCAATAAGTAGGGCTGAGGGCGTTCGCCTTCGCGCGGCCCGTATTGCGAGACGGAACTGAGCAGCATGCACACACTGTCGCGGCTCGCTTCTTCCATCGCACCGTGGATGGCGCGCGCCGCTTCTTCCGGGGAGAGACCACGCGCGCTTTCAAGAGGCGGAGTCAGCCGCGCCAGGAGCCGCAGGCAGGCCACAAGATCATCAAAGTCCGGCGCCTGGATGGGTGCATCTGTGGTTTCGCGAGGAGAATGGCCGCCGTAGGCCACGAGCGCGGCGATGAGGCTTGCCAGCACCGTGTCCACCCTGCGCTCCGTCTGCGTATTGATAGAAATGCCTTCCACGCGGTTCTCCAGAAGTCGCGCCGGCCACCAGGCATTGCCCGCACTGTTCGCTGGGTCTTCCGATTTTAGCAAGGATGCCTTCACGAGTCCTGCGAGCGTGTCCAGTTCGCCTACATGGAACTTTTTCGAGAAAGTCATTACGTGAATTCCGGCGCGCTGCAGGTCAATCGCCAGCGCCTGCATCTCGCCCCGCGCGTCGGGCAGATGAGCGTCGCCGATTCTTGGCGCCACCAGGCCGCCGCGTTCCACGCGAATCTCCAGCCCGCCTAATATCTCGGTAGCGTTGCGGATGGAATCGTATGCGCTGTCCAGGCTGTCGAGCCGGAGCGGATGATCCTTCACATACAATCGTTCCGATCGCAGAAGCAGGTGCAGGTTGCGAAGGGCGCGACGAACTTCAATGGCTTTTTGATCGGTTGCGCTGGCAGGAACTCTGGCAACTGCGTTGGCAAGCTGGCGCAGCGAGGTACGCGGCGTGGCGTCCGGGCCCGTTTGCGTCGCGGCGTCGCGTCCCCACCCCATTGCAAGCACGCCTCCGGCCTGAAAGATGTTGCTATAAGTCTTTTGTTTGCAATGAGATATTTCAAAGACGATGGGACCGGACATGAACTTCTGTAACAAAATGTAACCGTTTGGGTACCCGTTAGGGAGTACCAGAAAGCGTTGGGCAGAGATCAAATCGCGGGATTTTTGGCAGTCGAGAGGTCTACTTTTCGTGCAGCGACTCGTCAATAGTGACAGTCCCGCCTTCGCTCACCTGGATAGTTCGCTTGGCCTGCTGAAATCCGTTTAAGCGCAGGATCACCGTGTGTAACCCGGCGGGCACCTGGACGCGAGCTGGCGTGAACTGTCCGGTGGAGTTCCCATCCACGATGATTTCCGCGCCTGTCGGATTGGTGTTTACCTGCGCCCAGGCGACGCGAACAGCGGATTTTTCCTTGAGCGGCGCACTAAGTTGCGTCTGAATGTTGTCTTTAACCTGAATGCTTCCGACAAACGGGTCATAACCCTGCAGCCGCAGAACGAGGTTGTACTGGCCAGGCGCGAGCGGCAGCGTTACAGGAGTTTGGCCAGACTGCTTTGCCCCGTTGATGAACACGTCCGCTCCCGGCGGCTGGCTGCTGATGAAAATACCCTTGGCCAGGGATTCGAGTTTGATCTTCTGGTCCTGGGCGTCGCCACTCTTCACTTGCAGCGCGGTTTGTACGGATTGATAGCCGTCCTTCTGCACTTCGAGGCTGTAACGCGCGGGGTTTAAATCGTTAAAGCTGCACGGCGTTTGGCACCTGTTCAGGACGCGGCCTGCGGGGCCATGCAATACCGCGGTTGCGCCGATCACGTCAGTCACGACATGGATCGCTCCGTATCCAGCCCCCGGAACAGGATGAGTGCCCTCGACAGTAGAGCCGGAAGCAACCACGGGCGTGTCGTCATACTCCAGATGATCAATCACGCGAACGTCCGAAGGGGCGTTCCGCAGTAATTTCAAGAGTGCGGCGTGTTCTGCGGGGCGAAGCTTTCCTGCCAGCGTCAGAGTGTTGCCGGCGGCCTGAACTTTGACGTGGCCGTTCAATCCTCGTTCAGAGATGGCTCCTTCGATGCGGCCTTTGTACTCCGCCGCTTTGGGACTAATCGAATTCTCCGTTTTCTTGGGCCCTGGTTTAACCGGGACGGCTTCGACGGGATTGGAATCGCCTGCTTTTGGTTCTGCAACCGTTCCTGCCACGCCGTCTTTCAGTTGAGGCGATGCCGCCGAATCGTCCGTAGAGGTTGTGGATGCCGCAGGCAAGCTTCCGTCTTTTTTCTGCGCGTCATGAAGCTCGCGCGCGGCTTCAAATACCGGTTTGATTTTGTTCGCTCCGTAAACGATCACACCCAACAGCAACATTGCGGCGACAATCGTCCCGAAGACATTTTTCTTTTTCGGCGGTTCCGGAGCTGGCGCAATTCTTCCCGTTCTCCGCACAATCGGAGTCTGACCCGGAGCCGAAGCCCGAGCGTTCAGGGAGCGCGCCGTGGCGCTGACGCTTTGGTCTTCGCCGGCTAGCCCACGCCCTCCCGCATTTCCGGAAACCAAAGTCGCGGCGGGCGAGCCACCGCCCATGGCCATTGTTGATTGCGGGTTGCCGCTGCTTGTGGCGAGCGTCCGGTAACTCCGCAGATCCTCCAGCATTTCGCGGCAACTCTGATATCTCTGGTCGGGCTCCTTTTCCAGTGCCCTCATAACGATCGCGCTGATCCCTGGATGGATCGAAGGATTAATCTGCCGCGGCGGGACCGGCTCTTCGTTCACGATCTTATAGATCACCGTCGTAATGTTCTGTCCGGGGAAAGGTTTCTCTCCGGTCACCATTTCATAGAGCATGACACCCAGCGAAAAAATGTCGCTGCGGCCATCCACAGCGCGGCCCTTCACCTGTTCCGGCGACATGTAGCTGGGCGTGCCCATCACGTGCGCGGTTTGCTGCACCGTGCCGAACTGCAGAATT
>WNFF01004925.1_pt1 | contig 10898 bp, 10 predicted proteins | sample 5400441 | NCBI WGS metagenome assembly WNFF01 (sample SAMN13153345, study PRJNA577476) | soil metagenome | isolation source: 120 cm saprolite under Douglas fir tree site 2 hole 3 replicate 1 | place: USA:California | collected 2015-04-18
GTCGTCTACGGCGACCAGTGGGGCAAGCCCTACCAGGGCCTCTAAACAACAGAAGGGGAGGGGACCATGCCTCGTGTACCGCCGGTTACCGGCAAGAGCGACGTGCCGGCCGAATTTCATCCGGTCGTTGACGACGTTTTGAGCGTGTTCGGCCAAATCCGTGGGCCGTTCAGCGTGCTATTGCACAGCCCGCCGCTCGCCGAGCGGATGCTGCAATTCGTCAAGTTCAACCGTGGCGGCACGGTGGTCGAGCCGAGACTGCTCTCGCACGCGATCCTTGCCTCGGTGCGCGAGCGCGACGCCCATTATGTCTGGGCCGCCCAGGTCGGCGCCGCGCGCCGCGCCGGGGTGCCGGAGGCGACGATCGATATGTTACGCGCCAAGGGCGATCCCGCCTCGCTCGGCGAGGACGAGCGCGACATCGTCACCTATACGCGCCAGCTGGTGCGTAACAACCGGGTCGACCAGGCGGTGTTCGATCGGCTGCAGAAGCGGCACGGGACCCAGTGGCTGGTCGAGCTGACTGCGGCGGCCGGCTATTTCGGCATGCTGTCCGGCATGGTCAACGCGTTCGAGGTGCCGGCGCCGCCCGACGGCGACAAATTGCCGGCATAAGCACTATCCGATTGGGACCACAGCCGGCTCCTCACCCGTGCGAGAGCGGGTGAGGAGGCCGGCCGGAGGCGGGAAGACAGCGATGAGCGCGGCCATTTCGCTCGACACGCTTCGCGCTGCCTCGAGCGCGGCTTTTCCGGTCATCGATCTCGGTGCCTACATGCGCGGCGAGGCGAGGGCGCGCGATCGAATCGCAGCCGAGCTGCGTAACGCGCTGGAGAACATCGGCTTTCTGATCGTCGTCAACCATGGCGTCGCCGCCGAGCTGACCGACGGGATCGTCGAAGAGGCGCGCCGCTTCCACGCGCTGCCGCTCGACAAAAAGCTGAACCTGGCGACCGGGCGGGGCGAGGGTACCGGGTTTACTGGCTATCTGCCGTCGGGCGAATATTCGGTCAAAACCTCCGAGGTCAACGACAACGACAAGCCCGACCTCAACGAAGCCTTCTTCATGGATCGCGAGCGCGCTCCGGATGACCCCGAGGTGCTCGCCGGCAAGCTGTTCCGCGAACCCAACAAATGGCCGGACAGGTTGCCCGGGTTCCGCGCGTTCCTGCTGCGCTACTGGGCGGCGATGGAGGCCTTCTCGCAAAGCCTCTTGCCAGTGTTCGCCACAGCGCTCGACCTCCGGCCAGATTATTTCGATGCCGCGTTTGTCGATGCGCAATGCGTGCTGCGCCTGTCGCATTTTCCGCCGACGGCGTATCGCGACAACCAGTTCGGGCTGGCGCCGCATACCGATGCGAATTTCTTTACGGTGCTGCCACAGGCCAATGTCGAGGGGCTCTACATCCGCCCGCAGGGGCGCGGCTGGATCAAGGCGCCGCGTATCCCCGGCTCGTTCGTGATCAACGCCGGCGACATGCTGAAGCGCTGGACCAATGATCGCTTTCTGTCGACCCAGCACCTCGCGATCAACCTGACCGAGCAGCACCGCTATTCGACGCCGTTTTTCTATACGCCGCATATCGACCATCCGATCGTCTGCCTGCCGACCTGCTGCGGCGCGGACGACCCGCCCAGATATCCGCCGATCACCTATGGCGAATACCGGGTGTGGTGGCTCAACGCGAATTACGGCGCTAAGCTGGACCAAGGCAAGGCTTCGCCGCAGCGCGCACACGGCGCCCGCTGAGGCGTCACGCACCAACGGAGATCCCGAATGGCTAAGATTGCGAAGGTTTTACAGCCGCACATCGACACGGCGTTTCCGGCCAATGTGTGCCTGTTGGGCTCGGTGCTGCCCAACGGCTTCGCGCAGGTCACCCCGCGCGGCGGCACGATGGTGTACGACGACGAGCATATCGGGCTGTGGGAGCGCGGAACCGGCAGCACCGCCGACGCCATGAAGGACGGCACCAAGCTGACGATCTACTTCCGCAAGCCGTCGCTACGCGAAGAAGGAGTGCTGCCGCGGGGCGGTATTGCCCGCTTTTATGGCACTGCGAAGATCTACAAATCGGGACCGGTCTATGAGGAAGTCTGGCGGCGGCTGGTGCAGCCGGAGAAGGACCGCGACCCGGAGAAAAAGGGCTATGCGGTGCTGATTGCGGTCGAGCGCGCCGAGGATCTGGCCGGGCAGCCCCTCGCGCTCGAGTGAGCCGGGCTCCGGCAGCGACGCGGTGAGCGCCGGGTGGCGCGCGCGCCTCGCGCTCGCATTGTGGGCCGCAACGGGCGCGGCCTGCGGCGTCATCGGCGGCAGCGAGAAGCTGACCGACGCCCAGCAGGTCATCGCCGATATGAAGATCGGCCCCGCGGATCAGCAGGGGGCCAAGCTGACGATCATCGGCGCCGCCGACCATGCCGACCGCCGCTACCGGGTCGGCGAGCCGATCGCCCTGTCCGTGCGGGTCAATCAGGCGGCCTATGTCGCCGTGCTGCGGGTGATGCCGAGCGGCGCGACGACGCTGGTCTTTCCCAACCGGCGGCACGCGAGCGCGCAGCTGGCGGCAAACTCGCCGCTCAATCTCCCCGATTCCGGAGCCCCGGTCATGATCGCCGCCGAAAGTCCCGGGGTTGCGCTGTTCGAGTTCGTCGCCGCGACCCGCGGCGATTCCTGGCTGTTCAACCGCAAACCCCAGGCGGCGGCCGATTTTGCCGAGTTGGGCACGACGACGCGCACGCTGGCCAAGGATATCGTCCTGTCGCTCAGGGTTGGTCATGGCGCCGAAACCGCCGCCTCGCATTTGGTGCTGCGGGTGCGCGGCGATTAGCGACCTCAGCCGACCGGAACGAAATCGTAGACCCCGACCCCCTGGATGATCAGGAACTTGCAGGCGCCGCCGTCTTCGCCGCGCACGTAATGCGCGATCTTGGGCGGCACCGCGCAGCGCTCGCCCGGTTCGAGCCGGTAGCTGTTCCGCGGCGCCCGCGTCTCAACGACCATCGGCCCTTCGAGGCAGACAAAGCTGTCGGTAATCGCGCTGTGATAATGCCAGGGAACGCACTGGCCGACGGCGAGCGTCAGGACCTGCACGCGCAGATCGGCGCCTTCGGCGACGACCTCGCGGTGGGCGATCTCGTAATCGCTGCGCGAGCGGACTTGCATTGGCCCGGTCCCGATCGTGTTCGTCGATCGAAGATTAGAACGAATTTTCGACGAGTCGATCGTTTGATGTAAGGTGCCGGCATCGGACGAGCTTTCGTTGCGCAACGCAGCCAGCGCTGCGACTGGGTACTTGCGGTAATGCAGTGGATCGGGGTGTCTGAGGACATGGCGAAAGTATCGCGGGGAAAGAACGGGAGATCTGGTGCCGCCACAGTAGCCGAAGTGGCGGCGCCGTCACGGAATGCAGCGCCGGCGGCCCGAGAATTTGTGGCGGCCGCGGCCGCGTTGGGCCAGAGCGCGCCGAAGACGGATGGCAAGGCCCGACAACGGGCGGCGCGAGCGGGCGGCCAAGGAGTGGATCTTGCGGGCGAGGACCAGGCAGGCGTGGCTGACCAGCAAGATCGGGTAGCCCCGTCCGACCGTGCTCTTCAAGGCTACATCGACGAAGCGAGCCGCAGTCGCATCACCGGCTGGGTATGGAACCCGCAGCAGCCTGACAGCTCGATCGAGCTCGAACTGGTGGATGGTGATACCCGGCTGGCGAGGGTAACGGCGAACCATTACCGGTCGGACTTGCGCCAGGCAGGCATCGGCGACGGACGGCACGCTTTCTTGGTTCCCCTGGGAGAAGAGTTGCTGCCCTCTGCTCGAAATGTCCTGCATCTGCGCTGCGCCGAGACCGGCATGGAAGTACCGGGGTCACCGGTCATCATCGAGCGCAGCGGAGTCGCGGCGGCGAGCCGGGTCTTCGCCGAGCCTTACGCGCCGGTATCCGGGATCGTTCAACGCGTCGCCGGTTCCCTCGACGAATCTGCCGAAGCCGATCCGGTTGCTGACGTGCTGTCGGTGGATCGGCTCGGCAGCGCCGATGGCGCCGAGCCGGCGATGCCTCGGCTTCGCGGCGGAATTGCAGCCGAGCCCGCCAGCGACACGGCACTGCAAAGCAATATCGACTCCGCCGACTGGACCGGCATCAGGGGTTGGGTCTGGGATCGGCAGGAGCCCCAGAAGCGGCTGGAGCTTGAGTTATTGGACGGCGACGCCGCACTGGTGACGGTGCTGGCGAACGAATACCGAGCTGACCTTGAACAAGCCGGCATCGGCGACGGACGGCATGGGTTCTCGATCGCATTCAGCGAGACCCTCCTGCCCAACGCACGGCATGTGCTGCATCTGCGGCCTGTCGGTTCCAAGGTCGAGATGCGGTCGTTCCCGCTCGTGCTTACGCGTGAGCAGGCCGGGCTCGATGCGAGCGTTCGATTCATCCTCGGCAATATCATGGCCGAGGCGGACCGCGCGGAGAAGGCGGCAGACCTGGCCCCGATCATCAACGCGATGGTCGCCTTTCTCGACGCGGCCTTGTCCCGTTACTTTTATATTGTGGAAGAGGCAGCGACGAATGTGGCCGAGCTGCTCGACCCGACAGAACTTTCGTCGCATGTGCGCATGCTGATAAACTCGATTCAGCAGAGTTATCCACCGATCGTCGTCGACAGCGGGCGCGAGCCGCTTGTATCGATCGTCATTCCGGTGTTCAACAAATTCGAGCTGACCTACAACTGTGTCAAATCGATTGTCGAACACGGAGCGCAGGTCCCGATCGAAATCATTGTTGTCGACGATTGCTCTCGCGACGAGACGATGTTCGCGGCCTTTGCCTTCGGCCCGGGAATTCGTTTGATCCGCAATCCGGAAAATTCCGGGTTCATCCGATCGTGCAATCGCGGGTTCGAGGCGGCACGTGGCGAATACGTTGTCTTCCTGAACAACGACACCGAGGTCAAGGCGCGCTGGCTGGATGAGCTGTACGAGACGATGCAGCGCGATCCCAAAATAGGGGTGGTGGGTTCGAAATTACTGTTTGCGGATGGCAGCCTCCAGGAATGCGGCGGGATCATCTGGCGGCTCGGCGACGGGTGGAATTTTGGCCGTGGCCAGGCGCCCGACGACCCCCGGTATTGCTACATGCGGGATGCCGACTACGTATCCGGCGCCGCGCTGATGATCAAGGCAAAGCTGTTCACAGAGCTGGGAAAATTCGACGAGCATTTTCTGCCGATGTATTACGAAGATACCGATCTGTGCTTCCGCGTGCGGCAACACGGACATCGCGTTGTTGTGCAGCCTGCCTCCGAGATCATCCATTTCGAGGGCGCGAGCGGCGGAACGAGCGTCACCGGCACCGGCATGAAGCGCTTTCAGTCGATCAACCATCGCAAGTTCTTCGAGCGCTGGAAGGACACCCTCGCGACCCATCGCTTCAACGGCGAGTTGCCCGAGCTCGAAGCCGAGCGCAACGTCCGCCAGCGGGCTCTGTTCATCGATGATTCGGTGCCGGAGCCGGACAAGGATGCCGGCTCCAACGCCGCGTTCCAGCATATGCTGTCGCTGCAGCGCCTGGGCTACAAAGTGACGTTCATCCCGGGCGACAACATGGCGAGGATCGAGCCCTACACCACTGAGCTTCAGCGCCGCGGGATCGAGTGCCTGTACCACCCCTATTACTTCTCGGTTGAGGACGTTTTTAGAAAGCAGCCGACGCCGTTCGAGCTGGTCTATCTGCACCGCTACTCGAATGCCTCGAAATACGCCGGGATGATTCGACAGCATTTTTCCAAGGCGCGCATCCTCTACAGCGTTGCCGATCTTCACTTCCTGCGGATGCAGCGGCAGGCCGAGCTGGAGAACGATCCGAGTCTGCGCGAAAAGGCCGACCAGCTGCGCCGGCTCGAACTCGGCGCGATGTCTTTTGTCGATTGCGTGATCGTGCATTCGGCCGCCGAGGCGGAGCTGTTGCGGCAAATCGCCCCGGATATCGAGGTGCAAGTAATTCCCTGGACGATCCCGGTACGCGACATCAGCACGATAAAAGTTGAGCACCCCGGGATCGCCTTCATTGGCGGCTATAGCCATCCGCCCAATGTCGACGCCGCGAAATGGGCCGCGCAGAGCCTCATGCCGGTGTTGCGCGGCAAGGTCCCCGGCATCGAGCTCTTGCTGGTCGGGAGCCATATGCCCAAGGAGGTCAGCTCCCTCGCGGCAAAGGACATCGTGCCGCTCGGCTATGTGCCGTCGCTGGACAGCGTGTTCTCGCGGATCCGGCTGACGATTGCGCCGTTGCGTTATGGCGCGGGTCTCAAGGGCAAGGTTCTCGAGAGCCTGGCGGCCGGGATCCCCTGCGTCATGACGACGGTCGCGGCCGAAGGCATCGACTTGCCGGCCGAGCTGGCATCGCTCGTCGCCGACGAGCCGGAGGCGCTGGCGCAGCGGATTGCAACGCTGTGTCGCGACCGCGCCAAATATCGCCGCATCGTCGAGGCCGGCAAGGCCCATGTCGCCGCCAACTATTCGCCCGAGCGGATCGATGCGCTGATCCGGGAGGCTTGCGGCGCCGAGTGACCGGCGCTGATCCACCGATGGTCCCCGGCGGCAGATGAAGGTTCTCATCGTATTCGGCACCCGGCCGGAGGCGATCAAGATGGCGCCGGTCGTCAAGGCACTGATGGCCAGCCCGGCGCTGCGCCCGGTGATTTGCCTCACCGGCCAGCATCGCGACATGCTGGCGGGAATCCTCGATTTTTTCGGTCTGACCGCGGATCATGACCTGGCGATCATGCAGCCGGAGCAGGACCTCGTCTATGTGACGGCGGCGGTGCTCAGCGGCGTCCAGCGGGTTATCGCCGCGGAAGAGCCCGACTGGGTCCTGGTGCACGGCGACACCACGACGGCGCTGGCGGCGGCGCTTGCCGCCTTCTATGCCGGCTGCCGGATTGGCCATGTCGAGGCTGGGCTGCGCACTGGCGACCTGCGGCGGCCCTGGCCCGAAGAGATGAACCGCAGCGTGATCGACCGTCTCGCCGATCGTCTGTTCGCTCCGACCGAGGGCGCGCGGGCCAATCTGCTCAACGAGAACCTGGCGGCCGACAAGATCGTGGTCACCGGCAACACGGTCGTCGACGCGCTCTTCGTCGTGCGCGCGGCGCTGGAGGGCGACGCGGCGCTGCAACGATCGGCCGCTGCGGGGTTTGGCTTCCTTGATCCGGCTAAAAAGCTGATCCTGGTGACCGGGCATCGCCGCGAAAGCTTCGGCCACGGCTTCGAAGAGATCTGCGCGGGGCTGCGCCGCATCGCAGAGCGCGATGATGTGCAGATCGTCTACCCGGTTCATCTCAACCCTTCGGTACAGGGGCCGGTGCGGCGCATCCTCGGCGCGTTGCCTAACGTGCATCTGCTGGAGCCGCTCGATTATGTGCCGTTCGTCTATCTGATGATGCGCAGCCACATCATCCTCACAGATTCCGGCGGGATCCAGGAGGAGGCGCCCTCGCTCGGGAAGCCCGTGCTGGTGATGCGCGAGGTGACCGAACGGCCCGAAGCGGTCGCCGCCGGAACAGTCGCGCTGGTCGGCACCGACCAAGAGCGCATTCATGATGCGGTCGCCGAGCTGCTCCAATCGCCGGCGCGCTATGCCGCCTTCGCCCGCGCCCATAACCCCTATGGCGACGGGCTGGCCAGCCTGCGCATCCGCGACGCGCTGCTGAGCGACTAGTGCGGGCGGTTGCATGCCGGGCTGGGCAACCCCATCATCATGTCTCGCGCCGCACAGGAGCCGCCCATGGTCCACATCGCCGAGCTGGAAAATGTCCCGGAAACGATCGAGGCGAGCCTCTTCTATCTCGCCAATGGCGCCGAGAAGCTCGTGACGTACGTCGCCGCGCCGGGCGGGCGCGACGAGCGTACCGGTGGCGGCAGCGAGACGCACCGCGTCGTCATGCATAACGGACGCCCACTGGCCGACGGCTTCGTATTCGAGCGCGAAGGCTTTCGCTTTGTGGCGCACCACACCAAGGTCGCCGATTTCTTCGACGATGCGCACGTGCGGCAGGTCTATTACCCCGAGTGCGAGGCGCTGATCAAAGAGGTGAGCGGCGCCAAGCGCGTCGTCGTGTTCGATCACACGCTGCGCACGGCGAGCGACGAGCAGCGCGAAACCCAGAAGATCCGCGACGTCGTCAGCCGCGTCCATAACGACTACACCGAATGGTCCGGCCCGCAGCGGGTGCGCGACATCATGGGCGAGGAGGCCGAGGCGCTATTGCGCGGCCGCTTCGCGATCATCCAGGTGTGGCGCCCGATCAATCACCCGGTCGAGAGCCATCCGCTAGCGATCTGCGACGCGCAGACCGTCAAGCCCGAGACCCTCGTGGTCAACGAGCGCCGCTACCTCGGCCGGGTCGGCCAGACCTACGGCATCACCTATGATCCCGGGCAGCGCTGGTACTGGTTCCCGCACATGCGGCCCGACGAGGCGCTGGTGTTCAAGGTCTACGAATCACTGAAGGACGGCCGCGCCCGCTGGACCGCGCACACCGCCTTTGTCGACCCGACCTCGCCGCCCCACGCCCGCCCGCGCGAGAGCATCGAGATCCGCACGCTGGCGTTTTTCTGACAGGGCGCCCGCTCTGCTACCTTACCGCTTCATATCGTTCGGGCTGCAAGCCCGCTCGGTAGGCGCGCGTAAACTGTCACCTAGTCCTAGTCACCGGGGGGCAACCGGCGGCGTGAGCTATAATAATAGAAAAGAGAAGGGGTGATGCCGGCCGGGCGATACGCTAGACCTCCGATTGCGGAGGCTGTAATCGAATGTCGGTTCGGCTCGGCCGTCTCGCAGGCGACGCTGGCAAGGTTTGTGCGGAGCGCAGCGCGGGAATATCCAGCCACTGAGCTAACTTACGAAATTTCTGCTCAGTTCAGAGTTGCAGCAACGGGCGAAGAGCCCGAAGTCAGACCAGAACAGAAATTTTCCGGCTACAAGCTGACAGGCCGCGACCAAGCCGATCTTGTCATATTGGGGCTGGATAGGATCGCGACGATACGCTTGGCTCCTTACTGTGGGTGGGATAATTTTATAGCAATGGCGAAACGAAACTATGAAATTCTGAGAAAGGTAACGGGGCATCGCAACCTTGTGAGAGTCGCCACAAGGTACATCAATCGTCTAGATATTCCGATAGGGGACACTCCTGTTGTTCGCACGGAGGATTATTTGTTGGTGGAACCGCGAATCCCATCAATAATACCAAGAATAAATTTCTTCTCCACGAGCTTTGTCGGCACTGTTCCCGAGATTGAAGGGCAGGTGATCGTGAATGCGGGTACAGTTCCGTCTCCGCTTATTGACACCACTTCTCTATTGCTTGACATCGATCTCTCCAAGGAACAGAATCTTCCTCGAAAAGAACAGGAAATTTGGGAATTGTTCGGCACTTTGCGAAGACAAAAGAACGTCGTATTCGAGGCATTCATCACCGACCGCGCGAGGGAGGTTTTCGACCGTGCCTGATCTCGTGCCAAGTGCTGTGCGAAAATCGGATCTTCGCCAACCCGGATTCGACACAAGTGCCTTGTTAGCGTCGACCGCACCGCCGATCGAACTTCCCTCTCGGGGTAGAATTGAAGGAAATGTTACCGGGGGCGGGGAGCGACGCATCTTTCAAATTCCAGATCGATTAGAGGGTCTAGAAGCGACCCTTTTCAAGAATCGAGCAGATCTAAAATTGCTTACGTCTCAAGTTGCAATGCACCTTTCGACCATAGAGCGATCCAGCCTATTCTCTGCAATCGATCGCCTCTTGAATATTACAGAATGGGAAGACGAGTCATCCCAGATCGACGAGGAATCGTTTCGAAGCTTTCTCCGATTCACCATCTATGCTCGTCCCCGTAATATTCCCAACCTGGGGGTCAGCCCTGATGGCGCGGTCCTTGCCGGATGGCACGCCGATGGAAAATCAGTTCACGTGGAATTCTTACCAGCGGACCAATGTATGGCCCTCGTCAGGTGGCAGTCCCCACGTGGCCCGGAACGGATCGCCCGGCGAGGCCACGTCGCCGGCCTTCGAGAATTCATTGAAAATAATGCTGCGATCGAATGCATTGACTGACGGTCGGGATACATGCCGAAGAGGAAGTATGCGCGCATCGCTGAAGAACATCACGTCGTGAGGCGATGCGGAAATCAGGCAATCGAGCGGGACAAGTTGACAAATGCCGTCGTGGGTCTGTTTCCAGCGGCAATGAGGTTACGCGAAAAAATTAAGGAAACATATCTTTCGGCCAATTGGCTGGAGCATTGTGACGGGATGAAGGTGGAGCGCCTGAAGACGATCGTTGCGATATACAGGAAGAAAGCGGAGAGGGCGTTAAGCCTGCAATCAGGTATCGCGGTAATTAATGCAGGAAGAATTCGTGAGATCGGCACGGCTAACGGCCGCAATCTTGCAGTCCGACATACTCCCAATCGCGATGACCCGTCCTACTCCCGCGTATCCGGCTTGCCCCTGGACAATTTTGACGACCTTCTGATCGCAAGCTTGGTCGAAGAGGCCTATCGAGATTTCATGCTACTCCGTGATCTCGACGCACTCCCCTGAGTTTCAGCCCCGGATTGGATTACGGTGAACGGCTCGAGACAGCCTTCTCTCGCGCGAACCAATACAAATCGTCAACTGAGCCCGTACAGCTTTGCCGCGTTGTCGTGCGTGAGCTTCCGGCGCATGTCCGGCGACAATTGGCTCATCTGGCGTTCGATGGCGGCGCGCGAATGCGGCCAGACGCTGTCGGGGTGGGGGTAGTCGGAGGCCCAGAGGAGGTGGCCCTCGCCGAAGAACGGGATCAGCGCCATCGCCGCGTAATCTTCCTGGAAGGTCGCGTAGATCTGGCGCTTGAAGAGTTC
>WNFF01006701.1_pt1 | contig 10897 bp, 9 predicted proteins | sample 5400441 | NCBI WGS metagenome assembly WNFF01 (sample SAMN13153345, study PRJNA577476) | soil metagenome | isolation source: 120 cm saprolite under Douglas fir tree site 2 hole 3 replicate 1 | place: USA:California | collected 2015-04-18
GGGATGAACATCTTCTCCTTCCTCGCGATCCCGTTCTTCATTTTCGCGGGGGAGCTGATGCTCTACGGCGGCATCGCCGACCGCATCGTGCGGTTTGCGAAGGATCTCGTGGGCCATATCCGCGGCGGCCTCGGGATGTCGAACGTGGTCGCCTGCACGCTCTTCGGAGGGATCTCGGGCTCGGCCGTCGCCGACGTTTCAGCGATGGGCGCGGTGATGATCCCGATGATGAAGAAGGAGGGTTATCACGCGGACTACGCGGTGAACGTCACCACGCACGCGGCGCTGGTCGGGGTGCTGATGCCCACCAGCCACAACATCATCATCTATTCGCTCGCGGCGGGCGGAAAGGTGTCGATCGCCGCGCTGATCCTCGCGGGCCTCGTGCCCGCCGCGATCCTCACCGCGAGCAATCTCGCCGCCGCCTACCTCGTCGCGATCAAGCGCGGCTACCCGGCGGGAACGTTTCCCGGCTGGGAGCGGGTGGCGCGCTCGCTCGCGGCGGCGGTCCCCGGCCTGGCGGTGGTGGCGATCATCATCGTCGGCATACTCTCCGGCGTTTTCACCGCCACCGAATCGGCGGCGATCGCGGTGATCTACGCGCTCGTTCTCACGCTTTTCGTCTATCGCAGCATGACCTGGGAGAATTTCCTGAAGGCCGGGGCGAAAGCGGTCAAGACCACGGGCGTCGTGCTGCTCCTGATCGGGGTCTCCAACACCTTCGGCTATCTCATCAGCCTGTACGAGGTGGCCGAGATCACCGGAAGCGCGCTCGCCGGCGTGTCGACCAGCCCCTGGGTCATCTTCCTCCTGGTCAACGTCATCCTCTTCGTGCTCGGCACCTTTCTCGACATGGCGCCGACCATCCTCATCTGCACTCCGATTTTCCTGCCGATCTGCGCGCAATACGGCATGAGCCCGGTGCAGTTCGGCATGGTGATGCTGATCAACTGCGCGCTGGGGCTGAACACCCCTCCGGTGGGCACCACGCAATTCGTCGGTTGCGCTATCGGCGGCGTGTCGATCGGCTACGTGATGCGCACCATCTGGCCGTTCTACGGCGCGCTCATCGCGACGCTGATGCTGGTAACCTATGTGCCGGCGTTCTCGCTCGCTTTGCCTGATCTGTTTCTCAAGTAGCGCATGAACCGGGAGCCATGAAACGGCCCGAAACCGCGCTTATCGTCGGCGCCGGCAGCGGCCTGTCCGCCTCCCTCGCGCGCCTGTTCGCGAAAGACGGAATGCGGGTGGCGCTCGCCGCGCGCGAACCTTCCAAGCTCGCTTCGCTGGCTGAGGAAACGAGCTCGCTGCCGATCGCCTGCGATGCCGCGGAGCTCGTGCAGGTCGAGGCGATGTTCGCCGCGGTCGAGGCGAAATGGGGCGTTCCCGATCTCGTCGTCTACAACGCCGGCTACCGCGTGCGCGGCCCCCTGGTCGGTCTCGATCCCAGGGAAGTCGAGCGCACGATCAGGGTGACCGGTTACGCCGGGTTCCTGGTGGCGCAAGGCGCGGCGAAGCGCATGCTCGCGCGCGGGTCGGGCGCCGTGTTCTTCACCGGCGCGTCGGCGAGCGTAAAGGGCTACGCCGAATCGGCGCCTTTCGCCATGGGCAAGTTCGCGCTGCGGGGGCTTGCGCAGAGCATGGCGCGTCATCGACGGCGGGATCGCGAAGGGCGCGGGCGACCCGCGAGCGCACGAGCGCGGCCCGGACGCGATGCTCCTCCCCGACGAAATCGCGAAGAACTACCTGCACGTATACAGGCAGCACCGCAGCGCCTGGACCTGGGAAGTCGAGCTGAGGCCCTGGGTCGAGAGGTTCTAGAGCGGGATCCGTCTTGGCCAAGGGCATGATCGATCCGCGCGGGGAGGCAGGACCTGCACGGAGTGTTTGCGTACGCCGCCGCTCAGGCTCGGGCGCGACACCTTGTAGCGCTTTCCCGACAGCCGTGTAAGGTTTCTTCCTACACCGCGCCAGAAATTCCTCACAGAGAAGGTGAAAATCCGCCGATAAGGCCAGACGGGGCTTGCTGTTCTCCGGTGGTTCGCCTATGGTCGGCGAGGGAGTCGGAAAGGAAGGGCTCGCAGAAGCCCGGCACAGCGGGATTTCTTTGCGGAGCGAAAATGGGCGAGGGACTCAGAGTTCTGTTGGTTGAGGACGTCGAGGACGACGCCTTCCTTGCAACGCGCGAGCTCAAGCGCGCCGGCCTTGTCGTGGACTCGCGGCGGGTCGAGCGCGAGGCGGATTTCCGGCGCGAGCTCGGCGAATTCCGGCCCCACGTCATTCTCTCGGATTTCAACATGCCGCAGTTCGACGGCATGCACGCGCTCGTGATCGCACGCGAGACCGTTCCCGACATACCGTTCATTTTCGTTTCCGGCACGCTCGGCGAAGACTACGCCATTCGCGCGCTCAAGAACGGCGCGAGCGACTACGTTCTCAAGTCCAACCTCGTGCGCCTGCCGCCCTCGGTCGAGCGTGCGGTGAGCGAGGCCGCCGCGCGCACGCAGCGCAAACGCGGCGAGCAGCTGCTTGCGCTGGAGCACACGGTGGTCCGGCAGATTGCCGACGCCGAGAACGCCGCGCAAGGACTGAAGGCCGTCATGCGCTCGATCTGCGAATCGGAGGGCTGGGACCTCGGCCGGTATTTCCGCGTGGACGAAAAGGCCGGGCTGCTGCGTTTCGAGGAATCCTGGTCCGTGCCCGAGCCGTCGCTCGAGGAATTCGTCGAGGGCTCGCGCGAGATGACCTTCACCCCGGGCGTCGGGCTGATGGGCCGGGTGTGGCAGGCGGGAGAGCCGCTGTGGTCCATCGATACCCTCAACGACCCCCGCGTCCAGCGGTCGGACCTGTCGCGCAGGAGCGGGATAAAGGGCGCGTTCGTGTTTCCGGTGGCCTCCGAGGGCAGGACGATCGGCGTCATCGCCTGCTCCACCCGCCGGAGCCGCGAGCCCGACGAGCGACTCCTGCGCGCGGTGCAGGTGATCGGCAGCCAGATCGGGCAGTTCCTCGCGCGCCAGGAACAGCAGCGGCATATCGCCCGGCTGAACCGCATCTACGCCGTGCTGAGCGGGATCAACGCCACGATCGTGCGCGTTCGCGGCCGCGAGGAGCTGTTCCGCGAAGCCTGCCGCATCAGCGTCCGGGCCGGGGGATTCCAGCTGGCGTGGATCGGCGTCGTGGACGAAAAAACCAACAGCGTGAAACCGGTGGCCTGGGAAGGGGCCGGCCAGGACTACATCGGGCTGATGCCGCTCGGGCTCGACGAGAGCCGGCCCGAGCAATTCGGTCTCGCCGGTCGGGCGGTCAAGGAGCGCAAGGTGATGATCGCCGGCGACATCACGAAGGACTCCCGGCTCGTGGTCCGCGGGGAGGCGCTCGCGCGCAGCCTCCGCTCGCTCGCCGTGCTGCCGCTGTTCGCATCGGAAAGGCCGGTCGGCGTGCTCGCCCTGTACGCCGACACCCCTGGGTTTTTTGACGCGGAGGACGAGATGCGGCTGCTTTTGGAGCTCGCCGGCGACATCGGCTTCGCGGTCGACCATATCGAGAAAGCCGAACGGCTCAACTACCTCGCTTATTACGATCCGCTCACGGGCCTCGCGAACGCGACGCTCTTCCGCGAGCGCCTGGCGCGCTTCATGGACGCGGCGCGCGAGGCCGGGCACAAGCTCGCCCTGGGGATCGTGGACGTGGACCGCTTCAAGACCATCAACGATTCGCTCGGCCGCCCCGCGGGCGACGACCTGCTGAAGCAGATCGCGCGCCGGATGTCGGGACACTCGAAGGAATCGAGCGAGATCGCGCGGGTGGCGGCGGACCGCTTCACCGTCGTGCTGCCGCGCGTCGGTCGCGGGGACAACGTAGCGCGGCTCGCCGAGCAGCGGCTCGCAGACACATTCGGCATGCCTTTCCTCCTGGGCGCCGCGGAGCTGCGGGTTTCGGCGAAAGTCGGGATCGCGATGTTCCCCGAGGACGGCGCCGACGCCGAGACGCTTTTCAAGAACGCGGAAGCCGCGCTCAACAAGGCGAAGGAATCCAACGAACCCTACCTTTTCTACACGCAAAAGCTCACCGAGCGGGTCGCCGAGCGGCTTTCCCTGGAGAACCAGCTGCGGCAGGCGCTCGAAAAAAAAGAATTCGTCCTTCACTACCAGCCGAAGGTCGAGACCCAGACCCGGCGCATCGTGGGCGTCGAGGCGCTGATCCGCTGGATGAGCCCGGAGCGGGGTCTCGTGCCCCCGCTCGAATTCATCCCGCTGCTCGAGGAGACGGGGCTCATCCTCGAAGTCGGCGAGTGGGCGCTGCGGCAGGCCGTGCGCGACCACGCCTACTGGACGGAGAATGCGCCGCGCGCCCCGCGCGTCGCCGTCAACGTCTCGCCGATCCAGCTGCGCCGGCCGAATTTCGTCGAGATCGTGAAAGAGGCGATCGGCCAGGGCGTGACGCCGCACGGGCTCGACCTCGAGATCACAGAGAGCATTCTCATGGAGGAAGTCACGGCGAACATCGAGAAGCTCAGGGCCTTGCGCGAGCTGGGCGTGAGCGTCGCCATCGACGACTTCGGCACCGGCTATTCCTCGCTCGGCTACCTCGCGAGGCTGCCGGTACAGTCGCTCAAGATCGACCGCTCCTTCATCATCACCATGCTGAAGGAGCCAGGCACGATGACGCTCGTCTCCACTGTCATCTCGCTCGCGCGCTCGCTGCGGCTGGAGGTCGTGGCCGAGGGCGTCGATTCGGAAGACCAGGCGAACACCCTGCGGCTCGCGCGCTGCGACCAGATGCAGGGCTACCTCATCAGCAAGCCGGTGACCCGCGACGAGATCACGGCGCAGCTCCGGCAGAAGGAAACGAAGGTGTCGAAGGCGGGATAGGAGCTCGCCCGTCTTGAGTAAGCCGGCGCGTTGCATGATGATAGCGGCATCGCACAAGGAGAAATCATGCCGCTCCGGCCCGGATTCGATGTCCAGCGCTTCAATCATTTCGGCAGGGAACACTTTCCCGGCTTGGTCGGGCTCGTCATCACCGAGGTCGCCGAAGGGATTCTAAAAGGCGAGCTCGTGCTCCGCAAAGCTCTGCTCGCGCCCAACGGTTACCTTCACGCCGGGGCGATCGTCACTTTCGCCGACACGCTCGCCGGCTACGGCTGCATCGCGCACCTGCCCGGAAACGCACAGAACTTCACCACGGTGGAGCTCAAGGCGAACTTCCTCAATACCGCCGCCGAAGGCACGCTCCACGGCGAGGCCCACGCCGTTCACCTGGGGCGCACCACCCAGGTCTGGGACGCCCTCGTCACCCACGGCGAGGAGCGGCGCAAGCTCGCGCTGTTCCGTTGCACCCAGCTGGTTCTCTATCCGAAGTGAGAGCGCGGTTCTCTCAATCGACGGTCGCCCCGGTCGCGCGGATCAGCGGCGCCCAGCGCGCTATTTCGCTTTTCATGTAAGCGGCGAATTCCGCGGAGCTCGAGCCGACGGCGATGAGGCCGTTCGCGGCGTACTGCTCGCGCACCTCCGCCGAGTTGAGGACGCTGCGCAGGTCGGTCTCGAGCTTCCTCAGAATCGCCCCCGGCGTGCCTTGGGGCGCGAGCACTCCGGATCCGCCGCCGACTTCGTACCCCGCGAGACCCGACTCGTCGAGCGTGGGGACGTCGGCAGCGAGCGCGAGCCGGGTCTTCGTCGTGACCGCGAGCGCGCGCAGCCTGCCGGCCTTCATGAAGGGCAGGACGAGCGGCGCGTTGTTGAACGAGAGCTCGAACTGTCCGCTCACGAGCTCGGTGGTCATCTGCGCGACCGACTTGTAGGGAACGTGCTGCATGTCGACCCCGGTCGTTTTCTTGAACAGCTCCCCGGAGAGGTGCTGCGAGCTGCCGCTGCCCGGTGAGCCGAAACGCAGCTTGCCCGGGTTCGCCCGGGCGTAATCGATCAGCTCTTTCACCGAGTGAATCGGCACGCTCGGGTGCACCACGAGGATGTTGGGCACATTCGACACCTGCGTGATCGGTTCGAAGTCGCGCTGGATGTCGTAGGGAAGCTTCGCATACAGAGTCGGATTGAAGTACAGCGGCCCGGCGGAGGCCATGAGCAGCGTGTAGCCGTCCGCGGGAGCCTTCGCCACGCGCTCGGGCGCGAGGTTGGCCCCGGCACCCGGCAGGTTCTCGATCACCCAGATGTAGCCGTAGAGCTGCGTCATGCGCTGGGTGAAGATCCTCGCCTGCAGGTCGGGCGATCCTCCCGCGGCGGAGGACACGACGAGCCTCACCGGCTTCGAGGGATAGCCCTGGGCGTGCGCGAGCGCGCAGGCCATCAGGACAGCCGACGCGAACGCGCGACTCATAGTGCGGCCGGGCCACAATGGGCTCACCACACCGCCTCCAGCCGCGGCGTGCGACGCAGCCGCCGGTCCGCAGTGACGAGGCTCGATTCCAGGGCGATCGCGGTCGCGGCGATGATGCGATCGGCCGGATCGCCGGGAGCCGCATCGTCGAATGAGCCGGCGAGCTGGGCGATCCCGGCGCTGACCGGCTCGAAGTGCAGCTCCGGAAGCAGGCTAAGGTCGGCCAGCCACTGTTCCCCGGAAACCCCGAGCACGAGGCGACCTCTGCGGACCGCGGTCGCGATCTCGAACAGGCTGATCGCCGAGGCGGTCACCGGCCCCTCGCGCAAGGCGGCGCCGATGGCGCGCTTCGCGCGAGCCGAGAGCTTACCCGCATCCGCCACCCACCAGACGAGCGCATGGGTGTCGAGCACGATCACTTGTTCGCGTCCCACTCGCCCGGGGCTATCACCGGATCGAGGGGCCGCTCGTAGCGCCGCACGCTGCCGCGCAGGCGCACCCGCGCCGCCGCCGCCTCGTCCTTCGCTGCGGCGGGCGGAGCGATCTCGGCGATGACCCGGCCCCGGGAGGTGACGCGGATGCGCTCTCCGCGCCGGACCCTTGCCAGGTACTCGGGCAGTTTCTGCCGCAGTTCGGTGACCTTGACGTCTTTCATGAGCGCCTCATCTGTACAGATCAAGTGTACAGATGCCAAGGCCGTGCATCAAGTCTCGCGCCGAAGAAGCGGTGCGGGGTGTGCACCCCCAGTCTTGCCGGCAAACGCGAAAAAGCGCATCCTCATGCGCGAAAAGGCGTGCCGAAAGACCGAAAGGGGGAAAAATGATCGATGCACTGAGAGCACCGTACGGAGCGTTGCTGCTGCGCGTCAGCATGGGCGTCCTGTTCATTCTGCATGGTCTTTACCTCAAGGCCATGGTGTTCGGGATGGCGGGGGCCGGGAAGTATTTCGCATCCCTCGGGCTGCCGGACTGGTTCGCCTGGGTCGTCGTGGCGTACGAAACGCTCGGCGGGCTGGCGCTCATCTTCGGGGTCTACGCGCGATGGGTGGCGGTCTTTCTCGGAGTCCACCTGCTGTTTGCCGCGTATCTGGGCCATGGCGGAAACGGCTGGGTCTTTGCCGCCAAGGGCGGAGGCTGGGAGTATCCGCTGTTCTGGGCGATCGCCTGCTTCGTGCTCGCCCTCGTCGGCGACGGCGCGTATGCGTTGAAGACGCGGAGAGCCGTCTAAGCGCAGCCGAGGAGCGCCGACGCGGCGGCGCGCTTGCGCTGGCTCAGCGCCGCCCCGGTGGTGTACGCTTTCGTCTCCCACCCAAGAACAAAGACCCCGACCGGAGGAGATCATGCCCGACTTCACATTGCGGGTGAACGGAGCGACGCGAAGAGTATCTTCGGTCGCGCCCGACACGCCGCTGCTGTACGTCCTGCGCAACGACCTGGAGCTGAACGGCCCGAAATTCGGCTGCGGGCTCGCCCAGTGCGGTGCTTGCACGGTGCTGCTCGACGGCAAGCCCGCGCGCTCCTGCTCGGTGCCGGTCTCGACCGCGGCCAAGAGCAATATCACCACGCTCGAAGGCTTGGGCACGATAGCCAAGCTCCACCCGCTGCAGCGCGCCTTCATCGAGGAGCAGGCCTGCCAGTGCGGCTATTGCAGCAACGGCATGATCATGGCCGCCAAGGCGCTGCTAGCCAGCAATCCACGCCCGAGCGAACGCGAGATCAAGCAGGCGCTGAACGATCACCTGTGCCGCTGCGCTTCGCACAACCGCATCGTGCGCGCCGTGCAGCGCGCGGCGAAGGAGATGGCATGAAGGACTCTCTCTCGCGCCGCGATTTCCTCAGGACCGGCAGCGCGCTGGTCATCACGTTCTCCCTCGCCCCCGAGTGGGCGTTCGGCCAGGCCAAGCCCGCCCCGCTGCCCGGCAGCCTCAACAGCAACCGCATGCTCAACGCCTGGCTCCGCATCGATGGCGACGGCACGGTCACGATCTTCACCGGAAAGATCGAGCTCGGGCAGGGCATCGGCACGGCGCTCACGCAGATCGCCGCCGACGAGCTCGACGTCGATCTGAAGCGCATCAGGATCGTGTACGGCGACACCGCGCTCACGCCCAACGAGGGCCAGACCGCCGGCAGCCAGTCGGTCGAGCAGAGCGGCACCGCGCTGCGCTTCGCCTGCGCCGAGGCGCGCGGCATCCTGGTTAGCGCCGCAGCCGTAAAGCTCGGCGTCGCGGCGACCGCTCTCACGGTGAGCGACGGCACCTGCGTTGCGCCGGGCGGCAAGACGGTGGATTACTGGAACCTCGTCGCCGACGCGGACCTGAAGCGCGAGGCTCAGGCGAGCGTCAGGCCCAAGCCCGCGTCGGAGCACAAGTGGGTGGGGAAGAGCATCTTGCGCCGCGATATCCCGAAGAAGATGACGGGCGGCGCCGCCTATGTCCAGGACGTGCGCCTGCCCGGGATGGTGTTCGGGCGCGTCGTGCGTCCGCCTTCACCCGGCGCGCAGCTTGTCGCCTTCGACGAAGCCGCGGTGAAGCGCATGCCCGGGGTGATCGCGGTGGTGCGCGACGGCAATTTCCTCGGCGTGGCCGCACAGCGCGAGGAGCAGGCGATCAAGGCGCGCCTGGCCCTCAAGCAGTCGGCGAAATGGAAAGAAACCGAATCGCTGCCGGCGTCGGGCGACGCTCTGTACGAGCACCTGATGACGAAGGCAAGGTCGGTGGACTCGGTGGTCAACGAAAAGACCTCCGCGACCGCCGCGGCGCCGGCCAAGACGCTCAATGCCACTTACACGCGCCCGTTCCAGGTCCACGGCTCGATCGGACCCTCGTGCGCGGTGGCGCAGTGGCGCGAAGGCAAGCTCACCGTGTGGACGCACAGCCAGGGGGTGTTTCCGCTGCGCGGCGATCTCGCCCAGGTGTTCGCGATCGATCCGGCGAACGTCCACTGCATCCACGCCGAAGGCGCGGGCTGCTATGGCCACAACGGTGCCGACGACGTGGCGCTCGACGCGGCGCTCGTCGCGCGCGTGACCGGCGGCCGCCCGGTCAAGCTGCAATGGATGCGCGACGACGAGTTCCAGTGGGAGCCCTACGGCTCGGCGATGGTGATGAAGCTCTCGGGCGGACTCGATGCCCAGGGCAACGTCGTCAACTGGACGCATGACTTGTGGAGTCATCCGCACAACAACCGGCCCGGCGCGGCGGGCGGCGTGAATCTGCTGGCGAGCTGGTACCTGGAGAAGCCGTCCAAAATGCCGTTCCCGGTCGACCCGCCGCAGCCCACCGGAGGCGGGGACCGCAACTCGATTCCGCTCTACGATTTCCCGAACCAGAAGGTGGTCAAGCACTTCCTGCCGGAGATGCCGCTGCGCACCTCGGCCTTGCGCACGCTCGGCGGCTACGCCAACGTGTTCGCGCTCGAATCGTTCATCGACGAGCTCGCGCTCGCCGCGCTCGCCGATCCGGTCGAGTTCCGCCTGCGGCACCTGAAAGATCTTCGCGCGCGCGCGGTGATCGAAGCGGCGGCGCAACGCGCCGGCTGGCAAGCCAGTGCGAAGGGCGACGGCGTGCGCGGGCGCGGGTTCGCGTTCTCCAAGTACAAGAATCTGGCGTGCTACGTCGCCATAGTCGCCGACGTGACGGTCGATCGCGCGAGCGGCAAGGTGCGCGTCACGCGTGCGGTGGCCGCGGTCGATGCCGGGCAGATCGTCAACCCGGACGGCGTCGTCAACCAGATCGAGGGCGGCATCATCCAGTCAGCGAGCTGGACGCTCTTGGAGTCGGTGGGATACGACCGCAGGCGCGTGACCACGCAATCCTGGGCGGACTACCCGATCATCCACTTCGAGGACGTGCCGCAAGTCGAGGTCGTGCTGCTCGATCGCCCCGAGGAGCGTTTCCTCGGTGTGGGCGAAGGCTCGCAGGGTCCCGCCGCCGCGGCGATCGCCAACGCTATCGCCAACGCGACCGGCAAGCGCTTGCGCGCGCTGCCTTTTGCGGCGGAGCGGGTGAAGGAGGCGCTGGCGTAGCGTGCCGCCCGAAAGGGCTACATTGCAACAAGCCGTAAGGAGGAAGAAACCATGAACTGCATGAAATGCTCATTCCTGGCGTTCGGCGCGGTACTTCTGGTCACGGCGCAGGCGGGAGAGGCCCCGTCCAATTTCGAAATCGTGTCGCTGTCGAACCGCGCCGATCTCGTGAGCGGGGGCGACGCACTGCTCGAGGTGCGCGTGCCGAAGAACGTGCCGCTGAACAAGGTGCGGCTGTCGCTCAACGGCGATGACGTCACCGGTGCGTTCACCGCCAATGCGGCGCGTACGCTGCGCGGACTGGTTAGCGGTCTGGTGGATGGTCGCAACGATTTCGTCGCCGGCGAGAGCCACGGCGGACGCGAGGCACGCCTCGTGATCACGAACCATCCAATCGGCGGCCCAGTGCTGCTTGGCTCGCAGACGACGCCATGGATCTGCGCAACGCCCACGCCCGTCGCCGCATCGGGAAACACGCCGGCCTCGAACGCGAGCGGCCTGACGACCTTTGCCGTCGATGCGCAGTGCAATATCGCGA
>WNFF01012404.1_pt1 | contig 10895 bp, 9 predicted proteins | sample 5400441 | NCBI WGS metagenome assembly WNFF01 (sample SAMN13153345, study PRJNA577476) | soil metagenome | isolation source: 120 cm saprolite under Douglas fir tree site 2 hole 3 replicate 1 | place: USA:California | collected 2015-04-18
GAAGCGCGCAAGGAATTGCGCACGCGGCGCTCGGAACTGAAAGACATCGAAGACGCTAGCGAAGTCGGATTGACGGAGCTGAAGCGCACGCTGACGTTTATTCACCGCGGCGAAGCCGAAGCGGAACAAGCCAAGAAAGAATTGATCGAGGCTAACCTGCGATTGGTGGTTTCGATTGCGAAAAAATATACCAACCGCGGATTGCAGTTCCTGGATTTAATTCAGGAAGGCAACATCGGGTTGATGAAAGCGGTAGACAAGTTCGAATGGCGCCGTGGATACAAGTTTTCCACGTATGCGACTTGGTGGATTCGTCAGGCAATCACACGCGCGATTGCTGACCAGGCACGCACCATCCGCATTCCCGTACACATGATCGAGACGATCAACAAGCTGGTGCGCACCAGCCGGCAGCTAGTGCAGGAACTGGGACGGGAACCGACTAGCGAAGAGATTGCCAAGCGTATGGATATACCCGTATCCAAGGTGCGCAAGATTTTGAAGATTGCGCAGGAGCCGATCTCCCTTGAGACGCCGATTGGCGAGGAAGAGGACTCCCACCTGGGCGACTTCATCGAAGACAAGGCTGTAGTTTCGCCTTCCGATGCGGTGATTAACCTCAATTTGAAGGAACAAACTTCATCGGTGTTGAAGACGCTGACGCCGCGCGAGGAAAAAGTCATCAAAATGCGTTTTGGGCTGGACGATGGGAGTGAGCATACGCTCGAGGAAGTTGGCCAGTCGTTCGCGGTCACGCGCGAACGTATACGGCAGATTGAAGCCAAAGCGCTGCGCAAGCTACGCCATCCATCGCGTTCGCGCAAGTTGCGCGCGTTTCTGGAAGGGCCATCGCGAGATTACTTATAAGAAAATAGAAAGTGAAATTGGAAAACGGAAACGCCTCCGGAAACGGGGGCGTTTCTGTTTTTCCGGGCAGTTCGTTCTCCCACAAACTGGTTTCAATATTGGCAAAGCACGCAGAAAATGATCGTAATAGAATGAACGTTCAGCCGAAAGGAAGATATGCGTATTGCGCAGAAGATGGCAGCGGGTGGGTTGGTGGTGGCGCTGGCGGCAGCAGGTTATGGGATTTTTGTTCTCGGGCGTCCCTCGGCGGTGTCCGCGAAAAAAAAGGCGGCCGCGGCGGAAGTCGCGTTGGTAGATCAGACGCCGGTGAAGACGGCGCAGCAATTGGCGCAACTGGCGGATACGCCGGAAGAGCAAAAGCTGGCCAAGGAAGCATTGCGGCTGAGCGATTGGGAGCTGGATTTATCTTTCAACATTGCGCTGCAGGATGCGGAAGCGCACCCGCCGGAACTTTCCGCGGAGGCCAAAGAGATGCAGGCGCGGCTGCGCAAGGCGCAGAACTTACAGCAGGCGCTGCAGGCGCAGGTCGACCAACTCACGGCGGAAATTGCCAAGGCCAGTGCATCTAAAAAGGATGCCTTGCAGGATCAATTGGACCTGGCCAGGGCCAGCCTGGACGTGGCGACGAACGATGTGGACGATGCCAAGCGCGATTTGAGCGACGCCGGCGGAAACGTTCACGACCGCATCGAAAAAATGAAGGAGCAGCACGAGGCCGCGGACAAAGCTCAGGTCAACGATGGAACGAAATTTCCGTCCGCAGGGCCGGAACAACTGGGAGTCGTGCATCGCGTGCAACAGTGGCTGGCGCTGAACAGCAAGAAAAAATTATTGCTGGCCGGAAAAGCGGAAGCCGACAGTCTGGCTGCATCGCTGGCGGAGCAACACAACGCGCTGTCGGCGCAGGTGGACGCGGAAAAATTCAATTCGCCGGACTTGGCGGCACACTCGAAGCTGGCAGATGCGGCGAATGGCGCGTCGCCGGGGCAATCCGCTGCTGCAACGGTGACGGAGAACGTGCGCAAGACGCGCAGCGCAGCCGACTCCAAGGCCGCGCTGGCAATAACCAAGGCAATCACCGCGGACCAGCGAAACCTGACCAACCTGGACAAGAGAATCGATAACGAGAAGGAGTTGTCACAAACCTACGGCGAGTGGATAGACCTGGTAGGGGAAAGGCAACGCCCGGTGCTGCAGCGCATGCTGATCGGCATCGTGATTGTGCTGGGGATTGCGTTGGTCGGATTGTTTTTTAACACCTGGCTGGAAAAATTGCTTGGCAAAACGCACCTGGATCAACGGCAGGTGCAAACCTTGAAAGCTACCGCGCGCTTGACGGTACAAGTGGTAGCGGTGCTGCTGATCCTACTGGTGATTTTTGGCCCGCCGAGTCAGTTGGGCACGTTCCTGGGACTTGCGGGAGCTGGACTCACCGTGGCGTTGAAAGATTTCATCGTGGGCTTCTTGGGCTGGTTCGTGCTGATGCGAAAAAACGGAATCCGGCTGGGAGACTGGGTGGAAATTAATGGCGTGACGGGAGAAGTGATCGAGATCGGTTTGTTCCACACGGTGCTGCTGGAGACAGGAAACTGGACGGATTCAGGCCACCCGACGGGGCGGCGGGTGACGTTTACGAACAGCTACGCCATCGAGGGACACTACTTTAATTTTTCCACTTCCGGGCAGTGGCTATGGGACGAACTGCAAGTGGTGCTGCCGACGGGTGAAGATCCCTATCCAATGATCGACGCAATTCAGAAGTGCGTCGTCGAAGCCACGCAAGCAACCGCAAAAGAGGCGGCGCTGGAATTGCGCAACGCTGCCGGAAGCCGCGATATCGGTGCGTTCAGCGCGGACCCATCCATCAATCTGAGGCCGGTACTGGGCGGGATTGAACTTTCCGTTCGATATATCACGCAGGCAAATCAGCGTTCGCAATTGCGAACCAGGCTGAATCAGGCGGCGGTTGAATTGCTGGGAAAACGGAATGTGAAGAGTGTTCCCGCCCCCGCGCCTGCGCCGACTCCTGCGTCGTGAAGCGGGGCGAACATGTCAGTCCATCCCGGGCAAGCTGAGGCGCAGCATGCCGCGTCCCTGCAAAACAAGCTGTCTGTTGTCCCATTCATTCCTAAAACGTGGGTCAATTGGTGGAATGCGAAGAGAAGTATTGCGCGAGGCCGGCGGTAAGCTGTTCGATTCCCGCGTTTACACTTTTCTGTAACGATTCAACGACCGCAGTAACCGATTTCTTTTCGACTGGCTCGTCGTGCGAGTAACTGCCCGTCCAGACTACGCTGCCGGACTTCTGATCAAACAGTTCAAGTTGGACGTTGAAGCGCGCTTTAATTCCGGCGGGATCGTCAACTTCGTTCAACGAAGAAAGGTGGCCGCGCAAAAGATAGTCGCCACGGGCGGTACTGGAAATGCGCTGCACGGATTTGTATTGACCGGAACGGCGGAGCCGCTGAACGAGAAGGTCTTCGATCATTTCCGTGGGGGGCTCGGTCCAGCGATGGTATTCATCCACGCCCATTTCCACATCGCTCATGCCGTAAACGACGCGGTCGTCACGCAGAATGCGGGGAGCAGTCAAACGGCCGACGAGAAGCGAAACCTGGAATGGTGCAGTACTGGATTGCGTTGCGACAGGAGCGAGGTTCAGGCGGTAATAGCGCGGCGACTTTGCGGATACGCAGCCTGCGGCAAGACAGGCGAGAAAAATTGTCCACCAAGCGAGACGTCTCATTCCGGTTCCCCTCAATCCGGTTTCGAAGCTTTTCCGGGTATATGCGCTGGCGGCAACGCGGATCGCAGCAGCGTGTACGGCCGCTGCTTCAGCGTTTCCGTGAACTGGCGCAAATTTTGCGAAGCTTGCCGGAAATTGCTCAGGATATCGTCAATGTTTTCGCCGTTGGCATTCAAGGTACGATCCAACTGATCGGTCACATTGTTGGCGGTCTCCAGGACGTGGCGCAGCTCGACGATGGAGTCGCGCAAATCGGAGCGATTCTCCGCGATGGTGCCTTCCAGTGTGTTGATGGTTTTCTGCGCGTCGGCGTTGGTCTTCTTAAGATCATCCAGCAGCGGCGCGATTCGCGCGCTGGCGTCATCAAAATGCGTGATGGTCGAGTGCAGCGGCTTGCCACTTAGGTTTTCGCGGTTTTTGTCGTTCAGAATATCGTTGACGCGCGCAACCGTGGTCTGCAATTCAACGATGCGCTGGTTGAGATTGTCCAGTAGGACGCGAGCTTGCGGGGCGAGGTCGGCGAGTTCCGCCTCCAGATCGCCGAAGCCCACATACTCACTGGATTTGAGCGTGGAACCCGAAGGCGCGCGTTGCGCAGCCTTGCTGCCTGGAACAATGCCCAGAAAATTGTCACTGAGCGGGCTGTTGCTGCTGATGACGACAACGCTATCCGTTTTTACCGGAATGTCCGGCTTCACGCGAAAAGCAATTTCCATGCGCGTGGTGTCATGCTGGTCGTAACGCACGTCCTCGATGCGTCCCACGGGAGGCCCGCCGGCATAACGGACTTCCCCGCCCGGTCGCAAACCACCCGCATTTTTGAAAAATGCACGGTACAAAACATCGCCGCGATTGAAAAACCCGGTCAGCGAAAAGACGGTAATGATCAGAAGGGCAGCAGCGATCAGGACAAAGAGTCCAACGATGGCTTCCTGGCGGCGGGTCGAAGAGGAGTTCATGGACGTTCGGACCTGTCTAATTCGAGTACAACCCGGCGCACAATTCGACTTGCGAATCGCGCCGAAAGTTTTGGGAGTATAGCACGGCGGCCAAGCGAAAATTGCGGAGAGCAGCTAGCGCCAGGAATGGTCGAAACGCTGGGAGGTGTCACTGGCGCTCCCGGGGCACTTCTCCAGTCAGCATCTGCAAATAATCGATTTCCTGGCTGAGTTCCGGCTCCGCGACACGATCCAGAAATTGACGGACGCGTGGCTGCGTGCTGGCCTGCAGATCGGCGGGAGTGCCGTTGGCAACGATGCGGCCTTTGTCGAGCAGGACCATGCGGTCGGCGATCAGGAAAGCGCTCGCGAGTTCGTGCGTCACCACAATGATGGTGATGCCGAAGGCTTCTTTCAATTTGAGCAAGAGTTGGTCGATGCCCGCGGCGATGATGGGGTCGAGCCCGGCGGACGGTTCGTCAAAAAAAAGAATTTCCGGATCCATGGCCATGGCCCGAGCGACGGCGGCGCGCTTTTTCATTCCGCCGCTGAGCTGCGCCGGCATGTAGTTCTCGTAACCATCGAGGCCGACTTCGTTCAGTTTCAGGCGAACCATAATCTCGATCGTAGAGGGATCGAGATCGGTGTGTTCGTTGAGTGGAAGAGCTACGTTTTCGCCGACGGTCATGGACCCGAAGAGTGCGCCGCTCTGGAACGAAATGCCGATGTGCTGGCGAAGTTCGCGCCACTGCGCGGGAGAGAGTTTCTGCAGATTCATTCCGCGAACGATAATTTCGCCGCTGGTAGGGACTTCGAGTCCAACCAGGGTGCGCAGCAGGGTGCTCTTGCCAGAACCTGAGCCGCCGAGAATTACCACGGTTTCACCCACCGGAACGTCAAAAGTAACGCCGTGAAGAATTTCGCGTTCCCCATAAGCAACGTGAAGATTGCGAATCGAAATCGCAGGGCCTTGCATAACATTGCGCGGGGTCGCTTTTGGTTTGGGATCGTCGGGCATCGGCATCACGATTTCGCGTTGATATAGAAAAGCGCAGTAAACACCAGATCCACCATCACAACCAGAAAAATCGACTTCACGACGGCAGAAGTAGTAGAGCGGCCGACTTCTTCTGCGCCGAGACCGGTGCGCAAGCCTTCCTGGCATCCGACGGTGGTGATCACGAGCCCGAACATGACGCTCTTGATAAGGCCGGTAACCACATCGCGGAGAACCAGCGCGTCCATAGTCGCAATGAAGTAGGTCTTCAGAGTAAATCCGGCGGCCATAATGCCAAAGACCGAACCGCCGAAAAAGCCCATAAAATCGGCCCAAATCGCGAGACAGGGCATCATCAGGAGCATCGCGAAAAGTTTTGGAGCGACCAGGAAGCGGATGGGATCGAGGGCCATGGTCTCCATGGCGTCGATTTCTTCGTTGACCTTCATGGTGCCGAGTTCGGCGGCGAAGGATGAACCGGAACGTCCGATGACCAGAATTGCGGTCATCAGCGGCCCCAGTTCGCGCGAAACGGAAATCGCAACGGCGCTGGCAACAAACTGCAATGCGCCGAATTTGCGCAACTCATACGCGGCTTGCAGGGCCAGGATGGTGCCAATAAAAAAAGAAATTAAGGAAAGAATCGGCAACGCGCCGATTCCCACGGCCATGGCCTGGTGAACCGCACGGCCATAAGCGAGGCGGCGAGGGGAGAAGATATCCATGAACAGGGCACGCGTTGCGTGCGCGCTAAGACGCGCGAGGCCACCGATATAAGAAAGTGCGTCGATGGTGGCCGAGCCGATGGTTTGCGTGAAGAGCATTTGGGCGGTGTCGAAAACTCTGATTTGTAAGCCTAGTCCCGAATCTGGTTATTTCATGCGCCTTCGCTTTTGGAAGCAGCCGGACTAAAGGGCGGCGGTGCCGGCGCGTCCAAAGCTTCCTGCTCCGTCAGGTGCACCTCAAAAATGCGCAGCAGGTGCGTGAGTTCGAGAACCGTTCTCGCGGATTTAGAGAGGCCGTACAGAGCGAAGCGCGAATTGAGGTCGCGAGAAATCTTCAGCCCTTCGACCAGTGAGGCTACGCCGGAGCTGTCAACGTAGGGAACCGCCAGCATATTTAATATCAGGTGCGGAACTCGCCTATCTTTCAATTGGTCGATGAGCGCTTTGCGAATCTCAGGCGAGTTGAACAGCGTGATGTCCCCGGTCAGGTCGAGGACCGTGATGCCGCCCACTTGGCGGGCGGAAATCTTTAAGGGTGGTCGTTGTAGCATGAGCCCCATGTTTTGCCAGAGTTTGCGGCTAGATGCAATGGGATTCGTCGAGCCGCCTTCATCCGCAGAGATAAGGCACAAGCTGTCATAACAATCAGGGCCCAGGCATTAAAGGGTTAGCGAAATGCCGTTAGCGAACGGTTTTGTTGACAGGCGACCAAGCGAAGAGCTGTCAGGGATTTTGTTCGCGAAGCAGCCCCCGGGCATGGAACGCGGACAGGGTGCCAAATGCGTAGATGACCGCAAGTAGCGCGAATCCCGCGAAGATGCTAAGTTGCTGGGAGATCCAGCCGAGCGCGAAGCTCATGACTAACTGCAGGATGGTGGTAAGAACGGCCATAGCCGATTGCGTGCGGCCCATGAAGTGCCTCGGAACAATGTGCATGAGCGCGGCTTGCGCCACCACGCCGGAAAGCGCGCGAAAAAATCCGAACAGTACCTGAAAAAATGCCGCCGCCACCAGAAATGTGATGAATGGCATCGCCAGGTGACCGAGCGCCAGCCCCGCGATTGATAGCGCGTACAGCGTCATGCGCAGGCGCTGAGGAAGTTGCGAGGCCAGCAGGCCTCCGATGACTGCGCCGAGTCCCCAGCCAGCTTCGAGGAATCCTAGCCCGCGCGCGCCGGCATGAAGAATGTCCGCGGCCAGCGCCACGATCAGCACATTGGCGCTGACCACTCCCGCCATCAAAATGGAATGTGTGGTGCCGAGCGCGCGAACGGTGGGCTGCTTGCGCAAATACGCGAAGCCCTCCTTCAGGTCGGAATAAACCGCCAGCGAAAGCCCGGCTTCCGCGACGTCCGGCATTTCGGCGGTTTCCAGAGCTTCGGCGGTTGCTTCGGTGGTCGAGGAAAATTTTCGTGGATATTTTGTCAGGTGGTCGCGGGGAGAAACATAGCCTTTGCGAAGTTTGTAAAGACACCACGCGGAGACGAAGTAGGTGAGCCCGTCGATGCCGAGGATTCCGGCGATGCCCGCGCCGTCATAGATGAAGCCGACCAAAGCTCCGGCAAACAGCATTCCAGTCTGCACGCCAATCAGCACTGCGGCATTGGCGCCGGTAAACTGGCTCGCGGGCATTACTTCCTGGACCAAAGCGTTGACGTTTGCCCAATACATGGCCGAGCCGGCGCCGGTGATGAACGTGATGGCATAGAGATGCCACAATTCGAGATGACCCCGCCACGCGACGTATGCGGTGGCCAGAACGGCGACTCCGCGGACGAAATCGAGAACGATGCCCAGATAGCGGCGGTCGTAACGATCGATCAGCACTCCGCCGATGAAAGGAATCAGTAATCCCGGTGCAGTCGCCACGATCACTTGAAAGCTGACCTTGACCGTGGAATGCGTCAGCGCCAGTATGTGCCAACTGACACCGGCGAAGTTCATTCCGCTGCCAAAAAGGGAAATGAACATCGCGAAGAAAAAATAACGGAAGCCTGGTGCGGCCCAGATCAGAGACCAGTCGGTGCGAGCGGGAGCGTTTGCGGTGGAAATGGACATGGCGACGTTATAGTTTACTGTTTCCAGCAAGCGGTTTTCAGTCGTGAGTTTGTGACCTGGTTCCAGAGGTTTTTCTCTCGGAGACGATCATGGGAAAAGAATTGCAGGGCGCTGTGCGCGTTGGGAGACAACGTCACCAAGGAAAAATTCTGCTGGAAACGAACGAACTGATTTTTCGCGGGACGAATTACCGCTTGAAGATCATTTTTAGCGAAATGCGAGATGTACAAGCCAAAAACGGACAATTGCGCATTGCAACGAATGACGATGTGCTGACGTTCGAGGTTGGGACCGCTGCGGAGAAGTGGCGCGAGAAAATCCTGCACCCGAAAACGCGCGTGCAGAAGCTTGGCGTGAAAGAAGGAACAAAGGTGCGTCTTCTGGGAGAATTCCCAGGCGATTTTGTGAACGAGTTGAAAGCTGCCAGCGCAGAGATCCTCGAAGCGGACGGTCCGGCGAATGCCGATCACAACTTTATCGCAGCGGAGCGCAAGAGTTCGCTGGCTGCGATCGCAAAACATGCAAAAAAATTAAAGGACGCGGAAGCTCTGTGGGTGGTGTATGAAAAAGGGAAAAAAGACCTGACAGAAAACGATGTGATTGCAGCGGGAAGAAAAGCCGGACTGAAAGATGTGAAAGTGGTCGGATTTTCGTCCACCCATACCGCATTGAAATTTGTTCTTCCTCTCGAAAAGCGCTAACGCCAGTATTCTTTTGCCCCGTGCTCGTTTGGATTGCAGCTTCGGCAAAGCCGTTCCAACTCGCCACGCGTACCCCTAACATAGACAAGTGAATGAATTGCTGGAAATTCGTGGATTAACCGTGGAATTGCCGACGGCGCAGGGATGGGTGCGCCCGGTGAATGAAGTATCGCTGCAAATTGGCGCGGGCAAATGTCTAGGACTGGTGGGCGAATCGGGCAGCGGAAAGACCATGTTGTCACTGGCGCTGATGGGATTGTTGCCGGTGGGCGCTCGCGTGAATGGGGATGCGTGGCTAGACTGTGAAGCTACTGCCGATAACAAGAAAATCCAAAATCAAGATGGCCCCGGTCGGGTCGGGGCCGCTACAAGTGCGCGGAAAAATCTGACCGCGCTGACTGAAGCCGAGTGGCGCGTTGTTCGCGGCCAGCAGATCGCCATGATCTTTCAGGAGCCGATGACTTCGCTGAATCCGGTGATGCGAGTGGGCGAACAGGTTGAAGAAGCGATTAGCGCGCACAAACCGAAGATGAGTAAAGCGATGCTGCGCGAGCGGACGATCGCCGCGATGCGGCAAGCGGCGCTCAGCGAACCAGAACGCCGCGCGGAGCAATATCCGCATCAACTTTCCGGAGGATTGCGCCAGCGCGCCATGATTGCCATGGCGCTGGCGTCCGGACCGCGACTGCTGATTGCTGACGAGCCGACAACAGCGCTCGACGTCACGATGCAGAAAGAAATTCTGCAACTGCTGCAAGAATTGCGGCACGAATTGGGGCTGGGTCTTCTTTTTATCACGCATGATTTGGGAGTGGTGGCGCAGGTAGCGGACCGGGTAGCCGTGATGTATGCGGGGCGCATCGTGGAAGAAGGTTCTGCCACCCAGGTGCTTGCGACGCCTAAACATCCGTATACGCAAGGTCTGCTGGCCGCTTCGCCACGGCTCGAGCGAGGAAAGCTTACGCCGATTCCGGGGAGCGTACCGCAGTTAACGGCGCTGCCGCCGGGCTGCGCATTCGAACCGAGATGCGCTCTGCGGCGAAGTGATTGCAGCACGGCGGTACCGGAGTTGCGCAAGGCTTCTGCGGAGCAGGCCGCTCGATGTGTGTTGATTTGACGCGCCAAAAGAAAGGCAAAAGATAACGCAGTGACGCAAAGTACGCCGAGGAAACGCGGAGAAGGGTGTAGGAGTACAAGTGAACGCGGGGAAATTATTGACGGCGCGAGGGCTGACAAAGAGCTATTCGCGTAGCGGCGCGGAAGACGTTGACGGCGGTGCGCGCTTCGCTGCGGTCGATGGCGTCGATTTGGATGTTTACACTGGCGAGACGCTGGCGATTGTGGGCGAGAGCGGCTGCGGCAAGACCACGCTGGCGCGCATGCTGCTGCGTTTAGTCGAGCCGGACGCGGGAGAAATTCAGGTCGGCGGGCGGGATCTTTTGCGATTAAGCGGTGACGAATTGCGCCAGGCGCGGCGCGGGATGCAGATGATTTTTCAGGATCCGTTTGCTTCGCTGAATCCGCGAATGCGCGTGGGCGAAATCGTGGCTGAGCCGTTGGCGATACACGAGCCGAAACTCAGCAAGAACGAGCAGTTGGAGTCAGCGGAAGCGATGCTCCGGCGCGTGGGACTCGAATCCAAGGCGCTGAAACGTTACCCGCACGAATTTTCCGGCGGCCAGCGGCAGCGCATCGGTATTGCGCGTGCCTTGATCCTGCGCCCAAAGCTGGTGGTTGCCGATGAGCCAGTCTCCGCGCTGGACGTGTCCGTTGGCGCACAGGTGTTGCTGCTGCTGCAAGAACTGCAAGGCGAATTTGGTCTTACCTACGTGTTTATTTCGCACAGTTTGCCGGTGGTAGCAC
>WNFF01016083.1_pt1 | contig 10887 bp, 8 predicted proteins | sample 5400441 | NCBI WGS metagenome assembly WNFF01 (sample SAMN13153345, study PRJNA577476) | soil metagenome | isolation source: 120 cm saprolite under Douglas fir tree site 2 hole 3 replicate 1 | place: USA:California | collected 2015-04-18
ACGGGCGGAGCCCCACCCAGCAAACCCTGAAAAACATCACCCGGGACGACGTGCTGAAGTTCGCCGCGGCGCGACTCCGCCCCGGCGGAGCGCTGCTCGTCATCGCCGGCGACGTCACGTTGCCCCAGGCACGGGCGCTCATCGACAAGGCCTTCGCCGGGTGGCGCGGCGCGCCGACGTCTCTTCCGCAGGCCATCGCCCCACCCGCCAAAGCCGGGACCGACATTCTCCTCGTCAACCGCCCGGGCTCCGTCCAGTCGACGATCGTGATCGGGAACACCACGTTCCTCCCGACCGACCCCGGCTACTATCCCGCGCGGGTGGCGCTCCAAGTGCTGGGCGGGGGTGCCGACGCGCGGCTGTTCCTCATCCTACGGGAGCGGAAGAGCTGGACCTACGGCTCCTACGCCGGCCTCAACCGGCACCGCGGGGTCGGCAACTGGCAGGCCTCCTTCGAGGGCCGCACCGAAGTCACCGACAGCGCCCTCGCCGAGCTGCTCCACCAGCTGGACCGACTCAGGACCGAAGCAATCCCCGACTCCGAGCTCAAGAACGCCCAGAACTTCCTGGTGGGGTCCTTCCCCCTCACCATCGAGACGCCGGAGCAGATCGCGACGGCCGTCACGACGTCGAAACTACTCGGCCTGGGAAGCGACTACATCCGGCGCTACCGCGAGCGGCTCGCGAGCGTCACCGCGCTCAGCGCGAAGAACGCAGCCGCCCGGACTATCCATCGGAGCGCGCTCTCGATCGTCGTCGTCGGCGATGCCGCAAAGCTGTATGATCGGCTGAAAGCCATCGCCCCGGTGCGGTTGGTGGACGTAGACGGCAAGGCGCTCACGCTCGACGATCTCCACCCCCACGGCGGCCCCGTGGCCCTCGACCGAAGCCAGATCGTGGCCCGACGCGACAGCTTCACCATCTTGGCGAACGGCACTCCGGTGGGCTTCCTGCTAGCCGCCGTGGATCGCGGAGCCGACTCGGTGGCGTACACCGAGCACACGAACATCGCCGTGGCTGGTGTCGACCAGAGCTCGACGGTCATCCTCGACGGGGCGACCCTGGATGTCCGTCGCGTCGATCAGGTGGCTACCATGATGGGCTTGAAGCCCGAGACTCACCTCGTCTACGGCGGTGGCCGTGTAAAGGGCCATGCCAGCGCGCCACAACCTGACCGGACGCTCAAGGCGATGGATATCGACACCACCCTGGCTGCGGGGACGATCGACGATAATGCCCTGAATCTGATCCTCCCTGCCCTGCCGCTCGAGCCGGGGAAGACGATCGGCCTCAATGTGTTCACGGGGAACGACGGCACGACGAAGGTGCTCACCATCAAGGTGGGTCAACCCGAGACCGTGACAGTTCCGGCGGGATCCTTTCAGGCCTTCCGGCTGGACATCAGCGGCGGGCAAGCGCCGCTCGTCATCTACGTCTCCAGCCTCGCCCCCCGACGCACGATCAAGACCGAGATCGTCGGGACGCCGCTGCAGTTCGTGCTTGTGAAGTAAGGGTTCGTCACCAACGAGGAGCTCATGCGCAACACGTCCGGCTTCATTCTCGCCGCACTGATCGCAGGATGCGCTTCGGCGGGTGCGCACTCGGCCCAGCAGGCAGGGCCAATTGCTGGCCCCTCCACCCCCTCCTCCTCCGGCGCGGGCCGGGCTGCGGCCGAGACGACCAGTCTCAACCGGGCGCAGTACCCGTCCACCTACCGCCGGCATCCCAACCCGCCGGTGCTGATCCGCAACGCGACGATCATGACCGCAACCGGGCAGGAGATCCCCAACGGCTCGATCCTCTTCAAGGACGGGCGGATTGTCGCGGTGGGGACCAATGTTCAGGCGCCCCCCGACGCCGTCGTGGTGGACGGTAGCGGCAAGTATGTGACGCCGGGCCTGATCGACGATCACTCGCACCTTGGCGTCTATGCCGCGCCGGGGACCGACGCCGAATCCGACGGCAACGAGGCCACGAATCCGGTCACGGCGGAGGTGTGGGCCGAGCATTCGTTCTGGCCGCAGGACCCCCAGATTCCCCTAGCCATCGCTGGCGGGATCACCGTCATCCAGGCGCTGCCCGGCTCGGCGAACCTGATCGGCGGGCGCAGCGCGATTTTGAAGCTGATCCCCGCGCGCACCGTACAGGAGATGAAGTTCCCCGGGGCCCGTTACGGCCTCAAGATGGCGTGCGGCGAGAACCCCAAGCGCGTCTACCGCACGCGCGGTCCCTCGACCCGGATGGGCAACATGGCGGGGTATCGCGCCGCGTTCATCCAGGCCGAGCAGTACCTAGCCCACTGGGACAAGTGGAACAAGGATCACCAGGGTGATCAGCCGCAACGGGATCTCAAGCTCGAGAGCCTGGCCGAAGTCTTGCGCGGCAATATCTACGTGCAGAATCACTGCTATCGGGCCGACGAGATGGCGATGATGATCGACCTCGGCCACGAGTTCGGCTTCAAGATCCGGTCCTTCCACCACGCGGTCGAGTCGTACAAGATCGCCGATCTCCTCGCGCGGGAGGGTGTGTCAGTTTCCGTCTGGGCCGACTGGTGGGGGTTCAAGGAAGAGGCGATGGACGGGATCCTCGAGAATGCCGCCCTGAACCAGCAGGCGGGCGGCCGTCCCCTGATCCACTCCGACAGCCCGAGCGGCATCCAGCGCTTAAACCAGGAAGCCGCCAAGGCGATGTACGCTGGGCAGCGCGCGGGCATCGCCATCACGCGGGACCAGGCGTTGCGCTGGGTGACCATCAACCCGGCCTGGACGCTCGGGCTTGATTCGATCGTCGGTACGCTCGAGCCGGGCAAGATGGCGGATGTCGTGGTCTGGTCGGCCGATCCCTTCTCCATCTACGCCAAGGCGCTGCAAGTCTACAACGACGGCTGGCTGGTCTACGATCGCAACGATCCCGCCCACCAGCCGCGTAGCGATTTCGAACTCGGCCAAGTGCCCGCACCCGGGAGTGACCGATGATCGGCCTACTGCTCGCTCAGACCATCGCCATCACGGGCGGGACAGTCTACCCTGTCGCCGGCCCCAAGCTCGAGCACGCCACGGTGCTGATACAGAACGGCCGGATCGCCGCGGTCGGCACGGCGGTGGCCATCCCCGCCGGCGCCACCCGCATCGACGCGACCGGGAAGTGGGTGACGCCCGGCCTAATCGACGGCAGTGGCCAGATGGGCCTCGTCGAGATCGGCGCGGTCGGCGGCACCCGCGAGGCGTTTTACCGCGGGGACTCCGTCGCGGCCGCATTCAACGTGGCCGAAGGCATCAACCCGGCGTCGACGCTGATCCCCGTGACACGCATGGCTGGCATTACCACCACCCTTGCCGCCCCGGGCGGGCACCTCATCAGCGGCCAGGCGGTGCTCATCGACCTTGACGGCTCGACCGTGGAGCAAATGCTGGTGAAATCGCCGGTCGGCATCCTCGCGGACCTCTCCGAGAGCGGCAAAGACGAGGCGGGGAGCACGCGAGCGGGCGTGTCCCAACGGCTGCGGCGAGTGTTTCGCGACGCTCTGGAATACGAGCGCCGCAAGGCGGACTTCGCCCGCGGGCAGATGGCCCCCCTGTCAGCGTCCGCTCCAGACCTGGAAGCGTTGTTGCCGGTGTTGCACGGGCAGCTCCCGCTTATCGCCCTCGCCAACCGCAGGAGCGATATCGCGACGGCCCTACGGCTGGCTCGGGAATTCAAACTGCAGGTGATCCTGGCGGGGGCTCAGGAAGGCTGGCAAGTGGCGGGGGACATCGCCGCCGCGGGCGTGCCGGTCCTGATTGAGCCGCTCGACAACATCCCGTCCTACGACGCCCTCGGCGTCCGCTACGAGAACGCCGCGCTGCTCGCCCGGGCGGGGGTGAAGGTCGTGTTGCTCGAAACCGACACGCACAACTCCCGCAACCTGCGGCAAGAGGCCGGCAACGCCGTCTCCTACGGGATGAGCTGGGATCAGGCCCTGCGGGCCATCACGCTCGCTCCCGCCGAAGTGTTCGGTGTAGCCGATCGCTACGGATCGCTCCAGGCTGGCAAGGTCGCCAACGTCGTCGTGTGGTCGGGCGACCCGTTCGAGTTCACCACGGCCGTCGAGCACGTATTCATCCGGGGCCGGGAGATCCCGCTGCGCAGCCGCCAGACGGAGCTGTTCGAGCGCTACAAGACGCTGCCCCCGAAATACTGACGGACAGTGGGGCTGAAAACGAAAACGGGCGAGAGGAAAAGATCTCGCCCGTCTCGCCGCGCGGTCCGAGCGTCAGGCGGTCGTAGCGTCCGTCGGTTTCGGGTACACACTGACCTTGTAGCGCTTCTTGTCTTTGTGCTCGAACTTGACGTGCCCATCGGCCACGGCGAACAGCGTATCGTCGGAGGCGCGGCGGACATTGGCCCCGGGATGGAACTTGGTGCCGCGCTGCCGCACGAGGATGTTCCCGGCGCGCACGAACTCGCCGCCAAAGTGCTTCACACCCAAGTACTGTGGATTCGAGTCGCGCCCGTTGCGCGAGGAGCCGACGCCCTTCTTATGCGCCATGGGTCACCTCACCCGACCTTCACGTCCTGAATCTTCACTTCCGTGAACTGCTGCCGATGGCCCGCATGGCGCCGGAACCCGGTGCGGCGCGCGAACCGAAAGATCTTGATCTTCTTGTCCTTGCCGTGTCGCACGACCTCGGCCGTCACCTTCGCGCCACGGACGGTCGGCTGCCCGGCGTGCACTTGCTCGCCGTCGCTCGCCAGCAGCACCTGGTCGAACGTCACCTTGCTGCCGGGGTCGGCCGCGAGCAGCGGCACCTTGATCGTCGCCCCTGGCTCGGCGCGGAACTGGCGGCCGCCGGTGGCGAAAATGGCGTAGGTCATGGGTCGCGAACTCTAATTGGCGCTTAGGGTTCCGTCAAGAGAGTCGCGGATTAGGCGACGGCGTATTGGTCGGTCACGTCCCGCCCCGCCGGCTTGGCCATCATCCGGAACTCATCCAGCCGCATCATCGGATCGTCGCGCACCTCGAGCTCGAGGCCAGTCTGCTTCTCGAGTTGCCGTAAGAAGTTGGGCTCCTGCTCGACGAGGTAGAGCGCGACCTCGGGATGCAGCCGCACCGCCAGCTGGCGCTCCTTATGATCCGCTCCGGCACGCTTCAGAGAGCGCTCCATGCGGCGGACCACCACTTCGGGACGAAATACACGTCCCGTCCCCGTGCACGTCGGGCATTCGGCCGTCATCGACTGCCACAGCGACGGGCGCACGCGCTGGCGGGTCATTTCGATCAGGCCCAGCTCGGAGACCGCGAACGCCCTGGTGCGGGCCCGGTCGTGGCTCAGGTGCGTGCGCAGCTCCTGCAGCACTTTATCCCGGTTGCCGCGCGTCTCCATGTCGATGAAGTCTACGACGATGATCCCACCGATGTCGCGCAGCCGCAGCTGACGCGCCACCTCCCGCGCCGCCTCGAGGTTGGTCTTCAAGATGGTGCTTTCTGGGTCCTTCTTTCCCGTGTAACGCCCGGTGTTCACGTCGATCGAGGTGAGCGCTTCCGTCGGCTGGATGATGATGGAACCGCCCGTCGGCAGCTCCACGCGCGGTTGGAACAGCCCGCGAATCTCCGCCTCGATGTCGTACTCGTCGAACAGGGCCGTCTCGGCCTGGTACAGCTTTACGCGCGGGAGCAGCTCCGGGTCGATCTGCTTCAAGTACGTCTCGATCTCGTTGTGTAGCGGCTTGGAGTCCACCAGGAGCGAGTCGACCTTGTCGCTGAACAGGTCGCGCACGATGCCGCGGGTGAGGCTCGTCTCGCGCTGCACGAGCGCGGGAGCGCGAACCGACTTGGCTTTGCGGGTGATCTTCTGCCACAGGCCGTAAAGGTGGTCGATCTCCCGCTTGCAGCTCTGCTCCGTGAGATCGTCGGCGACGGTGCGGATGATCCAGCCACCGGCATCCTTGGGGACGAGCCGGCTGACCATCTCGCGTAGCTTGGCGCGCTGCTCGCGGTTGTCGATCTTGCGGGAGACGCCGACCTTCGAGGCGAAGGGCATGTAGACGAGGAACCGGCCCGCCAGGGAGATCTGCGCGGTCACCCTGGGGCCCTTGGTGCCGATCGGCTCCTTGGTGACTTGCACGAGCTTCGTCTCGCCGCGCTTCAGCTCGTCGGCGATGTTGGGGATTTTGCGGCGGGATGAGGCGGGCGAACCGGCGGCACGGTCACGACCGGCCCGGCGAGCGTGGCCATCGCCGCCGTTGCCGTTGCCGCCCCCGGCAAGACCGCGTCGATCTTGCCGAGGTAGATGTCGCCCACCGAACGGCGGGCATCGGGACGATCGACCAGGAGCTCAACAAGGCGGTCGTCCTCGAGGATGGCCACTCGCGTCTCGCGCGAGTTGCCGCTGATCAGGATTTCGCGCTTCAAAGCATGTACCCTCGATCCCGGTCGGCCAGCAGCCACCCGGGATCCCGTGGTTGTCCCAGCAGGACCGGAGTCCGGTTGTGCGATCGGAGAATGAGATGAACCGATTGGCTCGGGCACCCGCGATCCTCGCCGGGGGAGAGGCGGCGAGCGATCGGAGCAGAGCCGAAGTCCAATGCATGTGGTAAATCTAAGCGACCTTGTGACTTACGTCAATCGGCCCTAACGTTCACCACGTCGCCAGGATTCCCCAGACGACAGGCGGCTTACCACAACCAGAGTTGGGAGTCCCGTTGCCGCGCTCACCCTTCGGCACGACGGCACCGGCCGCGGCGCCGCGTCTCACCTATCCCTCGACAGCAACCGGGCCAGTCGTGGACGACTACCACGGCACGCTGGTGCGCGATCCGTACCGGTGGCTCGAGGACGTCGATTCGCCGGCGACCCGGAACTGGATTGAAGCCCAGAACCGTCTGACGTTCTCCTACCTCGAGCGGATCCCGCAACGTGAGACCATTCAGCGCCGCTTGACGGCACTGTGGAACTCTCCGCGCTACAGCGTGCCGTTCCGGAAAGCCGAACGCTATTTCTATCTCAAGAATGACGGACTCCAGAACCACGCCGTGCTTTACGTCCAGGACTCCTTGGAGGGCGAGCCCCGCGTGCTGCTCGACCCGAACACGCTCTCGCCCGACGCAACCGTCGCGCTGGCGGGCCTTGCCGTGTCCGAGAACGGGCGTTGGCTCGCCTATGGCACTTCGCGCAGCGGCTCGGACTGGACGGAGCTGCACGTGCAGGAGGTGGTGACCGGCCGAGCCCTGCCTGAGCGGCTGCAATGGGTCAAGTTCTCAGGGATCGCGTGGACCCACGACGGGGCTGGCTTCTTCTACAGCCGCTACCCCGAGCCCGAAGCTGGCGGAGGAGAGCGAGGGGTGGGGGCAGAGAACAATCCCAACCTGCTGGTCAACCGGGACCATCAGCTCTACTACCATCGTCTCGCCACCAGTCAGGCGGAGGATCGCTTGATCTACGCCCGGCCTGACCAGCCGGATTGGGGGATCGGCGCCGAAGTGAGCGCCGACGGGCGTTACCTCGTGCTCAACCTCTGGCTCGGCACGGACCGCCGCAACCGGCTCTACTACGTGGACCTCGGCGACCCGGCGCACCCGCGGCTGGACGCCCGGCCGGTGCCCCTGCTCGACGCGTTCGATGCCAGCTACGGGTTTGTTGGGAACGAGGGGTCGGTGTTCTTCGTGCTCACCGACCTGGACGCTCCCCGCAAGCGCCTCGTGGCCATTGACCTGGCGCAGCCGGAGCGCGCCTCGTGGCGGACGCTCGTGTCCCAGAGCGAGGATGTGCTCGAATCGGCACGGGTAGTGCATCACAGCTTCGTGACGACCGTGCTCCGCGACGCCCATTCGCGGCTGCGCCTGTTCGCGCTCGACGGGTCGCCCCGGGGCGACATTCCGCTCCCGACGATCGGCACTGTGAGCGAGCTCGCCGGCGAGCCGGAGGACGACGAGGTGTTCTTCGCCTTCACCTCGTTCTTGTATCCGACGACGATCTTCCGACATGCCTTCGGTAGCGGAGCGACTGCGGTGTGGCGAGCGCCGACGGTCGATTTCGACCCGCGTCCATACGAGACGCGGCAGGTATTCGCTCCGAGCAAGGACGGCACGCGCGTTCCCATGTTCGTGACGTGCCGCAAGGGGCTGCCGCTCGATGGGTCGCATCCGACTTATCTGTACGGCTACGGCGGTTTTAACATCAGCCTCACGCCGGCGTTCTCCCCGGCAGTGCTGGTGTGGCTGGAGATGGGTGGCGTCTACGTGCTGCCCAACCTGCGGGGCGGGGGCGAATACGGCGAGGAGTGGCACCAGGCCGGGATGCTAGAGCGGAAGCAGAACGTGTTCGACGATTTTTTGGCCGCCGCGCAGTACCTGATCGAGGAGCGTTATACCTCGCCGCCACGGCTCGCGATCGGCGGCGGTTCAAACGGCGGGCTACTAGTGAGTGCAGCCATGACCCAGCGGCCCGACCTGTTCGGCGCGGTCCTGCCAGCCGTCGGCGTGATGGATATGCTGCGGTTCCACCGCTTCACGATCGGATGGGCCTGGGCCCCCGAGTATGGCTCAGCCGACGTCGCCAGCCAGTTTCCGGCGCTCTACGCCTACTCTCCGCTGCACAACCTCCGTCCGGGCACGGCATACCCCGCCACCCTGATCACAACCGCCGACCATGACGACCGTGTTGTGCCGGGGCACTCCTTTAAATTCGCGGCGGCGCTGCAGGCAGCGCAGGCCGGGCCGCTCCCGGTCTTGATCCGAATCGAGACGCAGGCCGGGCACGGGGCCGGCACGCCCACCGGCAAGATCATCGCCGAGCAAACGGACCGGTGGGCGTTCCTGGTCCGCAACCTCGGCGTGACTCCCCCCCGCCCCCCGACCCCGTCCGACGGTTAGTCGATTAGATCCCCCAGCAGTTGCCGCGCGATCACGATACGCTGAATCTCGCTCGTGCCCTCGCCGATCTCGCAGATCTTCGCGTCCCGCATCATCCGTTCGACCGGGTACTCGGTGGTGTAGCCGTAGCCGCCGTGCAGTTGCACCGCTTTGGTCGTGGCGCGCATGCACAGCTCGGAGGTGTAAAGCTTGGCGATCGCCGCCTCCTGCTTGAACGGGTGGCCATGCTGCTTCAGCCAGGCGGCGTGATAGACGAGATGTTTCGCCGCCTCGATCTCGGTCGCCATGTCGGCGAGGGCGAAGTGGACGCCCTGGAAGCTCGCGATCGGCCGGCCGAACTGCTGGCGATGCGCCGTGTAGGTCAGGCATTCCTCCAGCGCTCCTTCGGCGAGTCCCAGCGCCAGGGCCGCGATGCCGATGCGGCCGCCGTCCAGGGTGTGGAGGAACTGCCGGAAGCCGTTGTTCAGCGGGCCTAACACGTTCTCCCGTGGCACGACCGCGTCCTCGAACACCAGCTCACGGGTGTCAGAGGCGCGCCAACCCAGCTTGTCCTCCTTCTTCCCGGACTGGACGCCCCGAATCTTGGGGAGCTGCGGATCGTGCCCGATGCCGACGCGCCGGGTCTCGTCGAGATCCGTCGTGTCCTTGGTGACGATGAACGCCGTGATCCCGTGCGTCTTCTTGGCCTTCGGGTCGGTGCGGGCGGTGACAACGAAGATCTCGCCGACGCCGGCATGAGTGATGAAGATCTTGGAGCCGTTCAGCACGTAATGGTCGCCGCGCTCAACGGCCACCGTCTTCGTCCCGCCCGCGTCCGACCCAGCTCCGGGCTCGGTGAGCCCGAACCCGCCGAGCACTTTGCCCGTCGCAAGCAGGGGCACGAACCGCTGTTTCTGCTCGGCGGTCCCGAAGTCAACAATGGGCGAGGTCCCCAGGGTCGTGTGGGCGCTGACGGTGATCGCATGGCTCGCATCGACCTTCGCGAGCTCGTGAATCACGATGATGTAGGAGAGGTAATCCATCCCCGAGCCGCCGAGGGTCTCGGGCCACGGAATGCCGAACAGGCCGAGCTCGGCCATCTGCTTCACGTTATCCCAAGGGAACCGCCTCTCGAGATCGCACGCCCGGGCCGTCGGTTTAATAACGGTCCGCGCGAAATCGCGCACCATGTCGCGGACCTGCAGGTGCTGGTCAGAAAAGTAGAGCGAATCGTGCATGGTGAAATATAAGAGGTAGATTGGTACGCCATGGCTATGCTCCGCGCGTATCTGCCGCTCGCCCTCCTTCTCTGCTTCCTCGATGCCTGTCATCACGAGACGCCGGGTGAGGCGATCGCCCGTTATTCGGCGGCCATCCGGCAGGACTCCTCGGACGCCGGGGCCCGCTACCACCGCGGCCTTGCCTACCTCGCCTTGGGTAATTCGCTCGCCGCCGCTGTTGACTTCGAAGCCGCGATTCATCTCCGGCCCGATTTTGCCGAGGCACATTATCAGCGAGGACTGTTTTACGCCCCTTCGTCTAACGATTGGTTTGCGGCGCGCGCGGAGTATGACACGGCCCTGCGGCTCAATCCCCGCTTCGCCGAGGTGTACGTCGCACGGGCAGCCATTCGCGGCTGGAACGGCGTGCCAGCCAACAACGATTCGATTCTGGAAGACATACGCCAAGCGCTGGGGCTCAACCCGCGTCTGGCGACGGCGTACGTGTTACGGGGCGATTTCAAGTTCTTCCTGCTGCGTCAGGCGGACAGCGCACTGGCGGACTACGCGACCGCCATCCGCCTAGCCCCCGGCGACGCTCAGGCGTACGAGCGGCGCGCGGATCTGTACAAGAGCAGTATCCACAAGTCTCCTGACTACGATCGTGCGATCGCGGACTACGGCGAAGCCATTCGCCTTGCCCCCGACTCCGGAGATTACCACCGGGGTCGTGGCCACGCGTATTTCCTGCGTGGGCGCACCCATGGCGACACGAACGACTATCGCCGGGCAGTACGCGACTTCACCGCCGCGCTCGCGATCGACACTAGCGTCT
>WNFF01004934.1_pt1 | contig 10885 bp, 9 predicted proteins | sample 5400441 | NCBI WGS metagenome assembly WNFF01 (sample SAMN13153345, study PRJNA577476) | soil metagenome | isolation source: 120 cm saprolite under Douglas fir tree site 2 hole 3 replicate 1 | place: USA:California | collected 2015-04-18
ATTTGCTACGACGAAGCCGACATCCGTCGCGATAGCCCCGATGTCGGCAACGTGATTGCAGATTCGCTCGAGTTCAAGCAGGATCGTGCGCCTGATCAGAGCGCCGAACGGGACTTCAATCTGAGCCGCTCGTTCAATGGCCTGGCAGAAAGCTGTGCCATGAGAAAAACTCGAATCTCCCGAGATGCTCTCAGCGAGAAACACGGCTTTGTGGATGGGCAACTTCTCGAAAAGCTTTTCAGTGCCCTTATGCGTGTAAAACATTCGAAGCTGTAGGTAGAGTATCGGCTCACCAGCCACTGCGAAACTGAAGTGGCCGGGCTCGATGGTTCCAGCATGGACCGGTCCCACTGGCACCTGAAAAACACCTTCGCCCAAAGCCGGCCGGTAGATGTGGCGTTCTCCCTCGAAGGGCGGCAACACCGTGTGGATTGGAAAGTCCTTGCGCAAGGGGTGAATATCCGGCCAGTTGTCATGCAAGGCCACTCTCCGGGGATTCGGGTGCCCAACGGCCTTCAGTCCAAACCAGTCCTGGATTTCGCGTTCTTGCCAGTTTACAGCCGGCAGTTCGGCCGAGAGCGACGGAAACTGGGTATCGTCTGCGCGCACCGGCGCCCGCACGATCAGATACCGAGTGTCGTCCTTCTGTTCTAAGACGTAATAATTGAAAAAAACACCTTCCGCGGAACACCGGTCCTCAGCGAACACCGTGACCAGTCTGGCTTGGCGCTCGTTTCGCAGATACTGCGTAATCGGCCGAATGTCCGGATCACCGACAAGAAGATAGATTTCATCTTCGCGTGCGGCATACATCGATTGCACTTGCGGGCCAAACTTCTGCTGAAGACCCTCAAACAAAGGAAACGCTGCCGTCATCGTCCACCCACCACAACGTCGGATGCGCTCTGGATCAGACTGAATAAAGGAGCGGGCACCCAAAAGCCCAGGACAATAATCACGATAGCCAAGCCGACGACAGAGTATTTCTTCCATCGACAGGTCTCGGCCGGAGGAAGCAGCGGGTCCGGACCAAGAACAAGATTAGCGATATGCACGAGAAATCCCGAGAAAATCGCGACGAGAAAGGCAACGAAAAGAATGGCTGGCAGGATGTAGCCTCCTCCGAACGCCGCGCGCAGAATTGTGAACTCGCTCTGAAACAGACTGAAGGGGGGCGACCCAGTTACAGCCAGAGTGGCCATCAGGAATACAGCTCCGGTCAAGGGCATCGAATGGATAAGCCCGCCCTTCGCTTTCCGAAATAGGTCGGTCTTCAAGTGTTGCTGGATGTTGCCAGCGCACAAGAAGAGCAGCGGCTTGGTAATCGAATGAAATGTCATGTGAAGAAGCATACCCAAGATGCCCAAGGGACCTCCGAAGCCGAGTGCAAGCACCATGATGCCGCCGTGGTCAATACTTGAGTAGGCCAGCAGGCGGCGGAAGCTCTTCTGGACGAGGATGAATGGAACGGCCACCCCCATCGAAAGCAGTCCGAAAACAATCAAGAGTTGCGAACCGAACTGCGGGCCCAGGCATTTCGAAGTCAGAATGTAGAATCGGACGAGAGCGTAGAGAGCACAGTTGAGGAGCCCGGCGGCGAGCATCACGGCCACCGGGACGGGCGCTTCACTGTAGGCATCCGGCTTCCAGGTATGCATGGGAGCGATGCCGGCCTTCGTTCCGTAGCCCAGCAGAATCAGGATGAAAGCCAGCCGCATGGTCGTCTTGTCAAATTGGGCTGCATTGTGGACGAGGACCGACCAGTTGAGACCCGCCAGGGTTTCCGTCCCCTGGATCTGACGAGCAGAGTAGTAAGTCAGAATCGTACCGAACAGAGCCATGGACAGGCCGACACCTCCGATGATGGCGTACTTCCATGCTGCCTCGAGAGATGTTTTGCGTCCGTAAAACGTGACGAGGAACACGGACGTCAAAGTGGTGCCTTCGATGGCTACCCAGAGTATCCCGAGGTTGTTTGCCAGAGCGACGAGTACCATGGAAAAAATAAACAGCGGCGTTAGGGAGTAGTATTTCCGCAGCTTGTAAACCGCAATCTCACCCAGTGCGTCTTCGTTCTCGTCGAAGACGGCGTTTTTCTCGTCGTGACGGAAATAGCCGACAGCGTAAGTGGAACACACAAGGGCGACGAAAGCCGTCAAGAGAACAATTAACGCACTGAGAGCGTCGGCGTACAGGAATCCGTTCCAGAGGGAAACCGGGCCAGTGTGGAGTACCTGAACACTCAGTGCGGCTGCGAGGCACAGCACAATGGCGCAGGCGGCCAGATTGACGACCTCCATTGCCGGCCGCCTCTGGAGGAAGAAGGCCAGAGAGGCGAAGAGAGGAACGAGAAGGAGCCAGAACAGAATCATACGCTTGCTTACCCGCGCAATCTCCGCAGCTTGCTAACATCCATCGAGTCGAACGTCTCGCGGATTCGGAAGACCAGAATGCCAAGAACCATTACGGCGACGAGAACATCGAAGAAGATGCCAAGTTCAACCACCAGTGGCATTCCATACGTCAACGAGATCGCGGCCAGGAAGAGGCCATTTTCCAGGGAAAGCAGCGCCAAGACCTGCGTCAAGGCCTTCCGGCGGTTCAGCATCGTGAAGAAACCGATGAGGAACAGAGCGATGGCCACTGCCAGCGTGTTGTGGCCAAGACTGGCTGGGGATGCGGATTCCTCAGGATGATGAAAAGACTCCGCAACGACGTAGCCAACCAGAGTCAGACCACCTGAGATCAGCACCGAGAGCGGGACATTAATCAGGGGTTCGATCTCCTGCAGTATGCCGATCTTTTCAACTAGGCGCTCAAGCAGTATCGGTAACAGGACCACCTTGAATACAAACGTGAGCAGGGCCGCGACATAAATGTGCGGTGCGTGATTGAAGTAGGCGATCGTATTGGCGATGCCGGCGAGCAGCAGGGATTGCGTGGCAAAGATCCGGATGTTCGTGACCAGACGTCTTTGAGCCACCATCCCGATTTGAAGAACCAGCACCAGCGCCGCCATCAGGACGATCATCTTGTCGCCGAACTGCGGATCTTGGAAGAAGTACATAAGAGCGTTGATTCCTAAAACAGAAAGCTGGAGATCAAAGCCAGCGCGCCGAGAATGAACGCCAGCGCCAGGAGCTCTGGAACTCGAAACAGACGCATTTTGGCGTTGGTAGTCTCTACCAAGGCGATGAGCGAGCAGAGAACAAGCAACTTAATCCCGTAGAATCCTAAGCCGATCGCGACGCCAGACGGCGTCCAGCCTGGACTCAGACCGAATGGGAAGAAGATGTTAGCGAGCAGCGTCATCAGTACGAGCTGTTTCAGCCAGGCTCCCCATTCGATCAGAGCCAAGAAGGGTCCTGAGTATTCCAGAATCATGGCCTCGTGAATCATCGTCAGCTCCAGGTGCGTGGCCGGATTGTCGACCGGGATGCGACCGGTCTCGGCGATCAGAACGATGAACAAGGCTGCGAACGCCAGCATCTGCGAGGGCGCCAGGAAGCGCCAACTTTGGCCCACGGCGGACTTCGCCACTTCGCTCAGGTTGGTGGAATTGGCGGCGATCGCAACGGTGAAGATGGCGACCATCATGGCCGGTTCGGCTATCGCGGAAATAGTCATCTCGCGGCTGCTGCCAAGGCCGCCAAACGAACTGCCCGTATCCAGTCCGCCCAATGCCAGAAAGAACCGTCCCAGCGCAAGCAGGTATACTACGGCAAGCACCCCGCCAAACAAGCTGAGTGGCGCCTCGGCGACCACCGTGGGAATCATCAGTCCCACTGAGGCCGCAGTCAGAAAAACCACGTACGGAGTGGCCGAGAACAGCCACGACGCTGTGTCGGGGATCACCATCCCCTTGCGCAACAACTTGTAGAGGTCGCGATAAGGCTGCCAGATGTTTGGGCCGCGACGCGTTTGGAATCGGGCCTTCATGGTTCTGATCACTCCCGTGACCAGAGGCGAGATGACCAGAAAGAGCAGCAACTGCAGCATTGCCGGGAGGATGAGCTTGCTCACGAGCGCACTCCAAACAAGAGCAACAGAATGAGAGTAATGAAGATGTAAGCCAAGTACGCGTGAATGCTTCCGGCTTGGATGCCACGCAAGCTGCTCGCTACGTCGAAGATAAGTTCCTTAACTGGGCCATATAGCCGTTTCTCGAACGTGGGCTCGATCTCGCTTTCAAACCGGATAGCCTTGGGGTAATAGGGGGAGACCTCGAATTCGGCCTGTATCTCGCGGCGAGGCTGATACAGTGCCGCGAAGATCATCCTCAACGGCTTCGAGAACGCGGTCGCTGTGTATTCATTCTCCGCGGTTAGTCCCGGCAGGCCGCAGTCCCACGTAGGCCCCACCACTCGCCTTCCCTTACGGCCCCAGAGCAGCCACAGAAGTGCTGGAATTGCGGAGAGCACCACAAAGAGCGCAGTGATGGCGGCCGGGGAGACTGTTCCTCCCCGAGTCGAACCGGAAGCCAACGCCAGCCCACCGGCAGTAATCAAATCGCCGCTCACTCGCATGCCGAACAATTGGGCCGTGATGCCGTCGAACACGGGCAGAAACAAGGTGGCGCCAAGGCCCAACGCGACACAGGCTGTGGCTAGAAGTGCCATACCCGTCACCATAGACGACCCGGGTTCCTGTGCGTGTTCAGCCTCTTCGCTGCGGGGAAGCGCAAGGAACGTGATCCCGAAGGCCTTGACGAAGCAGGTCGCAGCCAGCGCTCCAGTCAACGCCAATAGCGCGCCGCTAACGGGGAAGAGAACCCGCGTCAGCCGTTCCGTTGTTCCGAAGCCCGCCAGAAGCGCCTGATAGGTGAGCCACTCGCTTACAAACCCGTTTAGCGGCGGCAGTCCGGAGATGGCGATGGCACCAAGGAGGAAGCAGATTGCTGTCTTGGGCATGCGGCGGATCAAGCCGCCCATCTTCTCCATGTTGCGCGTGTGCGTGGCGTGCAAAACCGAGCCGGCGCCGAGAAACAGCAGGCACTTGAAAAGGGCGTGGTTGATGGTATGGTACAGGCCCGCAATGAGGGCGATTGCCGCAAGTTGAGGACGGCCTAACGCTTTAAACATCAGGGAGGCGCCAAAGCCGATGAGGATGATCCCGATGTTCTCGATGCTGTGATAAGCCAGCAGGCGCTTGAGATCGTGCTCCATCAGCGCGTAGAGCACGCCGAGCAGGGCGGAGACGACCCCTACCGTCAGGACGAGCATCCCCGCCCACAGCGGCGGAATACCGAGGAAATCAAAGAACACGCGGGCCATGCCGTAAATCCCGGCCTTGATCATGATGCCCGACATCAGGGCCGAAATATTGCTGGGAGCGACCGGGTGGGCCTCCGGCAGCCAGATGTGCAGCGGAATGATCCCGGCCTTGACACCAAAGCCCGCAAGGAACAACAAGAAAACCGACGCCTTCATGGGCTCCGTCAACTTGGCACTCGACGCGGCAAAGTTGGAGAAATCCAGCCCTCCCGCAAGGGAATTCAACAGTAAGAATCCAAGCAACAAGCAGCCCGTGCCGGCGTGCGACATGACAAAGAAAAGGACTCCGGCGTTACGGGTTGCCTCCAGCTTATGCTCAAAGCTGATCAAGCAGTAAGCGGCGAGCGCCATCGTTTCCCAGGCAATCAAAAAGAAGAAGGCGTTCGAAGCAGTGAAGACTACGGTAAGGCTCAAGAGCAGAGCGTTATAGAAGAACACGAGGACGCCAACAGTCTTTTTCTCCTCAAGCGGGCGCAGGTAGCCTACAGAATAGACCGACACAGCCGTTGCCAGGAGCGCTAGGATTAAGTTGAAATACGCGGAGAGTGCGTCAAAATGAAAACTGTAGTTGAGAAAAGGGACTCCGGAAGGGATTTCCCATTGAACATCAGCTCCCGCGAAAAGGCTCAGGCAGCTAGCGCCGACTTCAAGTAACCCTCCGATCAACGCGAAGCCGCAGCCAAAAAACCGCGCCCACCCTGCTTTGCGATAAGTAATGAGGCCCGCAGTAGCACCAGCCCCGTACGCAAGCAATCCGCCAAAAAACGCGTAAGCAATCAGCAAAGTGTTCATGCCTCGTTCTCACGCTGAAATCGTGAGGACGAGGCAGTTGTCAATCCTTGGTCTTCAACCTCGATCTGCAAAACAATCCCTTCCGGAGTCTCGCGATCCCCGACGACAGCGGGAGCTTGAGCCAAGAAAATGGCAATCTTGTCACCCATCGCGTGAGGAGCACGATGGGTTCCAGACTCCACTGAATTCAAGAAGGAACCCCTTTCCAATATGTTGCGGCGGTACTTCGCCATGTCCGTACTCCCCGGAATCAAGAAACTGAGACTGGGCGAAGTACAGATCTGCAATTATTGCAGAAGTTCGCTTTCGCAGGGAAGTACGAGCACCGAAATCCAGCCGCGGCAAAATACTGATGTGCTCTCCGGCTCTTGTTCTTCTCCGTTTCGTTTTCGAGCAGCCGCCATACCGGATACCCGACGGCATCCGTTTGGAAGAATGAGGGTGTATGCAACCTGCGACAGAAGCGTTGCCAACAATGAGCCGCCGATGTGCTTCGAGCGCCAGCGGCGGCCAGGAGTGCCACCACTGTACGCAAGTGTTGGAAGGGAACCCGCTTTGATCTGCAATACCTAATTCGAAGTCGAAGGCAACGTGTTGTCGTCACTGATCCCGTACAGGCGAAGTTTATAATGCAGCGCCCTGGGACTAATGCCGAGGATTCGCGCTGCCTTCTCGCGGTGCGATGTAACCTCCGCGAGTGTCTTCCGAATGACTATCTCCTCGACCTTTGCGAGCGGCTCGCCCATCGGGATTTGCATGGTTCGCAGCGCTGTGTTGGCAGGGCGATATTCGTCGGGCAGATCATCAATGCCGATGACTGTCTCGCTTACCGTCACGGTAAGCCGCTCCAGCAGGTTTCTAAGTTCCCGAACGTTTCCCGGCCAGGCAACTCCCATTAGAAGTTCAATTACCTCGCGAGCTAGACGTTTTCGTGGCCGGCGGTAGGTTGCGGCGAACTCGTGAAGAAATCGCTCTGTGAGCAAGGGGATGTCTTCTCGCCGCTCGCGGAGTGGCGGAACTAAGATCGGCACTACGTTCAACCGATAAAAGAGGTCCTCGCGGAATCTGCCCGCAACGACCTCGTCGCTGAGCTTCTTGTTCGTGGCGGCCACAACTCGGAGATCCACCGAAATCAGCTTGGATCCCCCAAGCCGGCGCAGCTCCTTCGACTCCAGGACCCGAAGTAGCTCAATCTGAGTCTTTGGGTCCATTTCAGCAACTTCGTCCAGAAAGAGCGTGCCTTTGTCCGACATCTCGATTTTTCCTTGGCGCGACGCGTCAGCACCAGTGAAGGCGCCCTTCTCGAAGCCGAAGAGCTCGCTTTCCAGCAGGCTCTCCGGTATCGCGCCACAATTGAGAGAAACCAGGGGACCCTGAGAACGCTGACCTCTTTGGTGGATGGCGCGCGCAATCAGCTCTTTCCCGACCCCGCTCTCCCCTTGTATGAGCACTGTCGCCGCAGTGGGAGCAACCATCTCGATGAGTTGATACACCTTGGCCATGTTCTCGGCTTTTCCAATGAGCCCACCGAACTCTTCCTGCGCCTTAACCACCTCCCGCAGGCGAGAATTGTCTGCCGCCAGCGCCTGTCTTTCCAGAACTCTGTCAATCAGAATAGGAAGGCGCTCCTGATTGATCGGCTTCTCGATATAGTCGTAGGCTCCCTCGCGCATTGCTGCGACCGCGCTATCGACGGTGCCATAGGCGGTCATAACGATGACCTCGACGGAATTGTCGGCGGCCTTAATGTGACGGAGCAGCGATAGTCCGTCCATGCCCGGCATCTTCAAGTCCGTCAGCACCACGCGGTAGCGGCCTGGCTGCAGGAGTTGAAGCGCCTCTTGCGCGCTCCCGCTTGACTCGACGCTGTGGCCGAGCTTTGCAAGCAGCTTGGCGAGCGCGTTTCGGATATTCGCTTCGTCGTCGACTACCAAGATCCTTCCCGTCATTGACACGACTCCTCGTTTATCCCGGTGTCGTGTGTTTCGGCCAAGGGCAAGCACACCGTCACCGTCGTACCCGCGCCTACGGTGCTATTCACAAGGATCTTGCCACCATGATCGGTCACGATTCTGTCCGCAATTGCAAGCCCAAGTCCCGTTCCATCGGCTCGGGTTGTGAAATAGGGATCGAACAAGCGAGACAGATTCTGTGACGGAATACCGGCACCCTGGTCGGCAAAGGAGAGGTTGACGAACCTGTGGCCCTCAGAAGAACTGATGGCGGAGGCGATTCGGATGATACCACCGTCTGGCATAGCTTGCATGGCATTGATCAGGATGTTAAGGCAAACCTGCTCAAGCTTGGTGGTGTCCCCGAGCACGGTCAGATCGTCAGTGGCAAGATGCTGCGCTAACGAGATCTTCTTCTCCTGAGCCTCGCGCTGAAGAAGCCGGACCACCTGCAAGACCGGCTCGTGGACTGAGAACCGGCTTTTTGCGAGTGGTTCGGGGCGCGAGAGTTGGAGAAAATTTGACGTAATCCGGCCCAGTCTGCGCGTCTCTGCGAAGAGAATCTCGAAGTATCCCTCAATGTCTTCGCCGTTCGGATGGGGACTTGCGACCTCGTCGCGCAGGAGCCGGAGGTTCAATTCGAGAGCGCTCAGCGGATTTCGAATCTCGTGGGCTACCCCGGCGGCGAGAGTGCCAGCCGCAGCCAACCGGTCCCGCTTACGGAGCTCGTTTTCCATCGCGACCAGCTTTGTGACATCTTTCACGAGCACAACGATTCCCACTCTTCGGCCGGCCTCATCGAGCTGCTCGGAAATGCTCGTTCGAAGGACGACCTGTTCGTTCCTGGAGTTTCCAAGCGCTGAGTCTTGCTCTTGAACGTATTGACGAGCATCCAGGGCTCGACGGATCAACCCAACCAGGGCCGGGTGCTTTTGAGAGAGCTCAGCCAGATTCGGGTATGGCGGCCCGGTGCGCGTCTCAAGAATCTGGGTGGCGGCCCTGTTGATAATCGTCACTTGCCCTTCGGTATCCAGGGTTAGCACGCCGCCCACCAGGCTTTCGAGGATCGCCTTCGCGGTGGTTTGAACTCTGGCCAGCTTCTCCCGGGTGCCAAAGTATGAATACACCGTGACAATAGCCACCGTCGCAGTAATGCCGAGAAGGGAGAAGAGGACGAGGAACTTGGGCCAATCAGTCCGGACCCAACTCATCGTGTCCGCGATTGGGACCCGATCTTGCGTGCGGGGAAGGTTGAAAAGCAGCAGGACAATCAGGACGATGGCCACTGCGGCCAAACCGACAAAGATGACTCGGTACCGCAGGCCGAAGATGCGGACCTGCTGTTGACTTCTCAGCATGTCTTTCGACTTGAGTGTAACGCGCGGGACGCAGGCACTTCGTTTTGTACCTAAATTTTGGCGCGGGGCGTTTCAGGGCCATTGGCGGTTGCGGTGACGATTTCCCGGAAAGCAAACGTGCGCAGTTGGGGCACAGGCTCAGCGAGAGCCGGCAGTGACACGGTTGCGAGCACCTGATAGCTGTCCTCCAGAGGATCGCCGTGCGCTGCGAGATGCTCATAGCTTCCGAGATAGAGAATGTCTCCTGAGGCTGGATTTCGATTCGTTGCACTCCTGAAAGTGTGCGGACAAAGAATACCCGGCGACCATCTTGACAAAGGAACTGCGACTTGAAAGATAGAAAGCTATACGTGCGGTCTCCAGCGCGAATCGTATGGACCCGGGAGGATGATTGAGCACAGAGAATCTCCCCGATCTGGTGGTGCGTGAGTTGGCGATTCTGCCGCAGGCGAAAAGCATCTTCGTTTTCTGCATGAGTTGGCAGGGCAGCATGCAATGACCGTTCTTGTTAATGGTGTAAATCCAACCGAACAGTTCAAACTCGCGGACGGTCTCCACGGTCGTACAAAGCTGCCGGGCCACACTGTCAAGCAGTTCGTCCCGCATGCGCTCTTCCTCGGCCAGTCCATTGCATGGGCATTTCCACCATCAGGCGGATTCCGCATGTTCATATGCTTGCTCGTCGAGCCGAACGCGCTGGCCGGAAGTCCGGCGAATCCACCGTCCCGCTCGACCTGCACAGCTAACAGGGAGTTACTTTCCTGGGTTTCCCGCATCAGCGTCACGTCGGCTTCGAAAGCTGAAGCGCAAGCGCCCTTTCAAGAAGCTTCCGGGCCTCCAGGTGATTGGGCACCATCGCGATCACAGAGCGGATCTCTACGATCGCTTCGTCCGCTTGCCAAAAGTCTAAAAGCCTTCTGGCAAGGCCCAGCCGCAAGTCCGGATCATGCGGCGCCAAAGACGCCAGGCGGCGCAAGCGAACCAGATCCTCTCGCATGAAATCACCGCCTGATGCGCCACGATTCATGGGCCAATTCTTCCTGAGCGCTCGCTTGGCCACCCGGCTCGTCTGCGAGAATCCGATCGATGTCCGCGAGAGAGTATGGCGGCTCTTCTGCCAGCAAAACCGTGGAGATTTGCTGAGAGTTCAGCTTTCGGACCTGCTGCAGATGGAGGATGAACTTAGCCTTGTACTCGTGGTGGCCTGGAATGTAAAGGACGCCATTTCGCTCGACGACAGAGATCCACCCGAAGCTCTCTAATTCGCGAAGCTTATCAACGGTGACGCTCAACCGCGCGGCTGCCCGGTCAACAGGCGTGTACATTGGCATTGGTTTCTCCCGTTTTTCGTGAGCAAGAAGAATGCCAGCATGGAATTTGGATAAGAAATCTGCAACTGGTCTGCCCGCAGGTTTGGAAGGCTTGGGCCTGGGGACTTCGAGGGCTGCAATAGTTGCAGCCGCGAAGGTCCCGAACAAGGGATCACGCTGAACTAGTGCAGACAGACCCG
>WNFF01004935.1_pt1 | contig 10885 bp, 12 predicted proteins | sample 5400441 | NCBI WGS metagenome assembly WNFF01 (sample SAMN13153345, study PRJNA577476) | soil metagenome | isolation source: 120 cm saprolite under Douglas fir tree site 2 hole 3 replicate 1 | place: USA:California | collected 2015-04-18
GTTTGCCCCGGCCAGAGAACGATCACGTTGTTACCCATGTTCATGAACGCGTGGATCACACTGCCGCCGAGCCCCTGGCCATAGGCCAGCAACAGCACCACTGAAGCAAGTCCCCAGACAATGCCCAGCATGGTCAGCACAGACCGCAATCGGTTGCGGTTCAGCGCGAGCCATCCTTGCGTGATGAGTTCTTTGAGCAACATAAAGGCAAGGTTGCAGGAGGCAGGCTGCAGATAGCAGGAAAGACTTCTTGCTGGTTTTCCTGCGATCTGCCATCTGCCAACTCTAATCTACCCGGATATCGCCGGACCCAGTGTGCACGGAGATGGTTGGACCTCCGTTGCGCACTTTGCCGATTACACTTTTGCGCTCCTCCTGAACCCGGCCTTGCACGGTCGTGGTAACTGGATGATCCACCACCACCGTTCCGGAATTGGAGGAGATGTCCACGTCGAAGCCAACTTCTGAGGGGACACGCAGGTCCACGTTGCCGGAACCGGTGCGAATGCTCCACAGGCTCTTGGGCGTGCCGTTGGCGCGAATGTCGCCGCTACCGGCCTCGGCGCGAAATCCGCCACTGACCCCGCTCACGGTGATGTTGCCCGAGCCGGTGCGGATGTCCACGTCGCCCTCGCCCACTTCTTCGACTTCGATATCGCCGCTGCCGGCCTTGACTCTCGCCGGGCCAGACAGTTGCCGGCCGCGAACGTTGCCGGAGCCCGTCTGAAAGTGCAAGTCGCCAGTCAGACGGGAGAGTTGCATATCACCGGATCCAGCCTCGAGATCGACATTGCCTTTGATGCCTTCCACCGATTGGTTGCCGCTGCCACTATGGGTGCGGACGGTAGTGTTCTCCGGGACCGTGATCTCGTAGTCCACGGAGACGTTGCGCAGATTCACGTAGTCAATCCGGATGCTGTTGCCACTCTGGCGGAGCGGAGGATTCTTCTCGAGTTCCTCGATGTCCTCTTTGTGACTGCCTTCGAACCAGGAATTGCCGATATGGATCTTGCCGTGAATCGAAACCGTGCCGGCAGAGCCGTTGCGGATGGTGATGTCGCCGGAACGGGTGAGTACTTCGAGATCAACTGGCCCATTGACCTGGAACGAGCGGTCGAAGGTTCCCGCGACCGAAGCGAAGCCGGCCAGCGAACTGGCCAGCACGAACAACAGGGTACGAATTGCGCGATAGCGAATCAGCGAAAGGCTATTCATAGCGAAGCGACTCCACAGGTGTCATTTCAGCTGCGCGCTGTGCCGGATACATGCCGGCGGTGAGCGTGATCAGCGAAAGAGTGAGTACCGAAGCGACTACCGAAATTACCGAAACAATCGGGTGCGGAACAAAATCCGGCAGAGGTACCAGCGCAGCGAGGACACAGACGCCGATGCCGAAAAAAAGTCCGAGACTGCCGCTGACAATAGTGAGAAGAGCGGACTCGGCGAAAAATTGACGCAGGATATCGCGTCGCGTTGCTCCGAATGCTTTGCGCACTCCGATCTCGCGGGTGCGTTCCGTTACCGACACCAGCATGATGTTCATCACGCCAATCCCGCCCAGACAGAGCGTGACGATCGCAACGCAACCGAAGAAGAGAGTAACGAAGTCGAAGATCCGAGCGAGGATCTTGGCACCGTCCATGGTGTCCCAGATGAAGAGCGCGTCTTTGTCGGTGGCTTCAAAGTGGTGGCCGCGGCCAAGCGCACGACGGACCTGAAGGACGGCGTCGTCGTGGGTCTCAGGGTCGGCGACCTGGAAAACGATGTCTTCGAGATAACCCTTCACGATGCCGGGCTTCCGTGGCGGTGGGAAATCGCGCGCGACTGCTGAATAGGGCGCGAATAGATAATCATTGTCGGGACCGCTGTAGTTGGAGTTCTGATTCTTCTTCTGGAGAACTCCCACCACGGCGTAGGGCACGCCCTTAATCGAAACCATGGAGCCGACGGCGGGCTGTCCGGGGAAGAGTTGCTGCTGGGCTGCCGACCCAAGGACCACAACCCGGCGCGCTTCTTTTTCGTCTTCTTCAGTGAGCAGGCGGCCCGAGTCGAGCTTCAAGGAGCGAAAATCCTGATACGCGGGCCAGACTCCGACTACCCCGCGATTGGCGGAGTTAAAAGCGCTGACTTCGGGAATCTGGCGCCGCAGCTCCGGACTGACATTTTTAACGAGGTAACATTCGTCGCGGATGAGGCGGGCATCGTCGATGGTCAGGCTGATCTCGCGGCCGGCCGCCAGTCCGCCAGCCTGTGCGCTGGTGCGGCCACCCCAGACAATCACCAAATCTTTGCCGAGAGTCTCCATGTGCTTTTTCTGATCCACCGTGAAGCCTCGTCCCAGACCCACCAGCAGAATCACCGAAGCAATGCCCCACACGATCCCGAACATCGTGAGGAAGGTGCGCATCTTGTGCGCTTTGAAGGTTGCGAAAGCCTGGCGGAAGATTTCGGAGAGAGTCATGGAACCCAGGTCTCAGGTCGCAGGGGGCAGGTCGCAGGTTCTCCGGATTGCCTCTGTGAATTTGGTTTTCCTGAGACCTGCCAACTGCCACCTGCGACCTTTCTTTATTGCAGTACCACTTGATCGCCTTCCTTCAGGCCGCCCAGGAGTTCGGTCTTGGCGCCGTTTGAAATTCCGATGTTGACGGCGATTTTCTTCTTGCCTTCCTTGCCCTTGGGATCGGGAACTTCGACCGATGCTTTCTTGTCTTTGTCGTAGATGATGGAGCCTTCCGGAATCTGGAGCACGGCCTTGTGCTCTTCCAGGATGATCTCGGCGTTGGCGGTCATGTTCGCCTTCAGCACGCCCTCGGGATTGTTGATCGAGACGCGCACCTCGAAGGTGGTGACGTTGTCTTTCTCGACGCCCATGGGAGAGATCTTGTTCACCTTGCCCGTGAAGGTTTTGTCTTTGTACGACTCGACCTTGATGCGGGCGGGCTGTCCCATGTAGACCTTGCCGATGTCGCTCTCATCCACTTTGCCTTTGACATACACCTCGCTAGTGTCGCCGAGAGTCATGACCAGAGTGGCTGAGGAACCGAGTACGAGGATCGAGCTGACCGCGTCGCCGACTTCGACGTCGCGCGACAGGATGATCCCATCTATCGGAGAAGTAATGGTGGTGTAGCCGAGCTGCTCTTCCAACTGCTTAAGATTGGCTCGATCCTGTGCGACCTGCGCCTGGGACTGTCCGATCTTGGCTTGCAGAACTTGTAACTGCGCTTTCGAGACGTTCTGCTTGTTCAGCGACATCTCGTAGTTCTTCTGCGCATCATCCAGTGCGGAAACGGAGACGACGCCTTCTTTGGCCATGCCTTTGGCCCGTTCATAGGCTCGCTTCAGCAACGGAACATCAGGGCCTTCAGCATCGACTTTGGCGCGCTCCAGGTCCGCACGAGTGCCGTTCATGCTGGCAGTGGAAGCTTCCAGCTGCGCACGCGCCTGCTCAACCCGGGCATAGATCTCTTCCTTATCGAGTTCAGCGAGGAGCTGGCCTTTCTTGACCTTGTCGCCGTACTCAACGTAGAGCTTTTTCACGATGCCGCTGGCTTTGGACTTGATTTCAACCTTAGTGATGGGCTCGATCTTCCCGGTCGCCACCACGCTCTTGGCCAGATCGCCCTTTTCGACCTTTGCCAGCTTTGAGGGATCGATCTTGGTGCCGCCGCTGGTAGCGGCATACACCCCGCCCGCGATCAACAGCAGCACTACGGCTGCGATCGAACCGTAGATAATTCTTTTACGCCGCTTCGACTTTTTGCCATTTCCGTTACCGTTCACAAACCGCCTCCTACATGGAAATCCAAAACCGGGAACATTAGCTTCATTCTGTATTACGGGTTGCGTGGGTGAATAGTTCCTTCGAACTTCGAGTGCTGCAAAGCTTTCTGGTCCCCATCGGTTAGACCAGTCAGCGAAGAAAAAGATAGCGAAGATCGGGGGACGACCGGAGGGTATTCCCTGAATCAATTTTACATTGGGCCGCGCCCACCGCCGGAGACTTTCGGGGTCTGATTGCGTGGGTGGCTAAAGTCCGAATAGGCTCTTAGAATGAGCGGGTTATAGACGGTCCTCGTGCGCTTCGCAGAATTGGTAAGGAACGCTCTCGCGGTCCGCGCGCCTGCTGAAATCGGGCGCACTCGACTCTGCGATCTGACCTCTGACCTCTGCATTCTCCCGCAATCGCGTAGAATTATTCCTCCATGATTGCGTACGTGCTGCTGCGGGTGTTCCTCATCCTGCTCCTGGTGGCAGCCAATGCGTTCTTCGCTGCCGCGGAGTTTGCGCTGGTCAGCGTGCGCGAAACGCGAATCCAACAATTGATCGAAGCGGGGCGGATAGGCGCGCGGACCGTCCTCAAGCTGCACCAACAAATCCAACGAGTCGTCAACGGCGTGCAGCTGGGCGTCACCATCTGCAGCTTGACACTCGGATGGGTAGGCGAGCCGGTACTGGCCCATTTGTTCGAAGCCTGGATTGGACATATTCCCTACGCAACCCTGTATGCGCATGCCTGCGCGGTCGGCGTCGCCTTCGTTCTGATCACCGGCTTGCACGTAATCCTGGGTGAGTTGGTTCCGAAGTCGCTCGCCTTGCAGCGTGCCGAGCGAGTGGCGCTGGCGGTTGCAGCGCCCATGGATGTCTTCCTCACTCTCACCGGTCCGGTGACTGCGGTCATGACTCGGATCGCCGGTTTGGTACTGCGAGCTTTTGGAACTCGCGACATTCGTCACGGATCGGTGCACTCACCCGACGAACTGAAACTGATCGTGGCCAACGCGCATCACTCCGGGCAACTGTCTTCGGCCCAGGAAGAGATGCTGATCAATGCACTCGAACTGGACAACATCACAGCGCGCCAGGTGATGGTGCCGCGGCCGCGCATTTTTTCGTTGCCCGCCGATCTCAACCTGGATGAAGCCCTGTCGAGGGTAGTCGAAGAACAGCATTCCCGCATCCCGGTGTATGACCCGCAGCGCGGGCCAGAGCACATTGTTGGCGTGCTCTATGCCAAGGACCTGATGCGCTGGACACGGTTTCGGCTGACTTTAAGTTCGAGTCCGGCCTCGGCGTTGCGCATCTCCACCATGAAAGTCAGTCAGATCATGCACGACGTGCTCGTGGTCCCGGAAACCAAATCGCTGCTCGAACTGCTGGGCGAGTTCCAGCAGCGCAAGCGGCATCTGGCGGTGGTGGTGGACGAATTCGGCTCAACCGCCGGCGTGATCACCGTCGAGGATGTGCTGGAGCAACTGGTCGGCGAACTGGAAGACGAATTCGACGTTGCGTCCGCGGAGCCAGCGGTCACCGATGCCAACGCGCCCCTGGAACTCGACGGCGCCGTCAACATTCGCGACCTCGAGGCGCAGTATGAGTTAAAGCTTCCGCAGGATGAAGGGTTTGAGACGCTGGCTGGGTTCGTCCTGTCGCGCTTGCAAAAAATTCCGAAGGAAAGCGACACCTTCGAATACGAGAGCCGCCGTTTCGTGGTCGGTAAGATGGAAGGCAACCGCATCGCGACCGTGAGGATAGAGCCCGTGCCAGCGGCCGCAGCGAAGCAGTTGGCGGGAGATTAGAGGCGTGAGAACGCCCCGGACAGTTGCAAAAATTGTTGGTAGAGACGTGGCTTGCCACGTCTCCGCCTGCGGCACCAAGTGGTCGAAGGAGACGCGGCGAGCCGCGTCTCTACGGATCGGCCCTGCGACTGAGGATTGATAGCCGGAAGCAATCGAAAGGATCAATGCCGAGGTTCATCCTCTCCCGCCTGCTCTACACCCTTCCGGTCATCTGGCTCGTCGTCTCAACCGTCTTTCTCCTGATCCACTTCGTCCCCGGCGATCCCATCCAACAAATGCTCGGCGAAGGCGCGGCAGCTGGTGACATCCAGGCCGCTCGGCATGCTTACGGCCTCGACGTCCCACTCGGACAGCAATACTTGAACTACTGGAAGGGCGTGCTGCACGGAGACCTGGGGAAATCGCTGCGCTTCAACCAGGGAGTCACGTCCCTGATCGCGAAACGGTATCCCTTTACATTGCAGCTTACGCTGGCATCTTTGTTCGTGGCGATTGTGCTCGCGATCCCCGCAGGAGTGCGTTCCGCCCGCCGCCGCAATCGCTGGGACGATCGCTTGCTAAGCGTTGTCAGCCTGTTTGGCCTGTCATTCCCTAACTTCGCGCTCGGGCCGGTATTGATTTTGTTCTTTGCGATTGAGTTGGGATGGCTGCCGGTTTCCGGTTCCGGAACGTTTGCGCATCTCGTACTGCCAGCGATCACCATGGGCGGCGCGCTAGCCGCAATCCTCACCCGCATGGTGCGGACCTCCATGCTTGAAGAACTAGGGCAGGATTACATCCGTACAGCACGCGCAAAGGGACTGCCGGAGCGGACAGTTGTTTATCGTCACGCGTTACGCAATGCGATGATCCCGATCCTGACCGTTTTGGGCTTGCAGTTCGGCGCCTTGCTGGCCGGTGCAATTGTCACCGAGACAATTTTTTCCTGGCCGGGGATCGGACGTCTGACGATCCAGGCAATTGCCAACCGCGACTACTACCTCGTTCAGGGATGCATCCTGGCGATTGGGCTGACATACGTGGCAGTGAACTTCCTGACGGATCTGCTGTATTCGGCGGTGAATCCGCGGATACGCCAATAAAGTTCATCCATATGAAGAGCATTGTGATGTTAGCGACAATTCATCAACGTCAGATTCCAGGCCTTGCTTCCGATTCAGAACTGGAAGCACGCTTGGGCTATCTGAAATCGAAATTTAGTGTGCAGATCGTCATGGAGGAGTGGGCGGAAAAGCATGGGGAGTCTGTAGCCAAAAAATTTGCTGCAAAGTCGGGTATACAGTGGGCTAGTGTCGGTACGCCTGACGAACCGCAGTTTTCGACCTACACCGGTCCCATAAACTATCCCGGGCACGACGGCACTCTGCAGCCTCCTGATTGGCACGCCCCGCCGATGGATGAGTATGGACCTTTCGCGAATCAGGAGGCCCGCGAAGATCGGATGGCGCAGAACGTTAAATCCGAAATGGAGAACCGCGAAACCGGACTGTTCGTTTTGGGCATCGCGCACTTGCATTCACTCTTCGGAAAGCTGACGGTTTTGGGGTTTGATGTGAAAGGCTATTCTTGGTTCTAGGGGTTGTACGATCGTCTGCCTCGTTACCGAAGAATACGTTTGGCGCGCACGTGGAACCAGGCCCCTTAAACCAACTCAATCATGACCCGCTGGCCGACCAAAGGCCGCAGCCCGCTGCAGGCTCGACAGTGTGATGTCGCGTTTCGGATCGAGAATGCGATCCACCTGGGAACGGCTCGTCTTCAGCAAGACAGCCATGCGTGCCTTGGAAGTCTTTCTCTTCTTCATGGCCTTGGCCAGTTGCCAGGCTACGACCTCCTTGATGGCTTGGGCTTGCGCTTCGGCGAAAATGCTTTCCTTCTTCAAGAAGTCGTCCATGCTCGATCCGAGATTCTTCTTAGTCAAATTCACACCTCAACTCTGGCCTATTGCAGAATTCGCTTGCTGTGGATCACCGCTACGACCAGCGCCTCATCGGATTGCAATCGGTAGATGATCCTATAGCTGTAGACGACAAGTTCGCGTGTGTTTTCGTCGTCAAATTCAGGCACTTTGTGTCCTGCGCGCGGAAACCGCGCCAGAATCCTCGTTTGATTCACGATGTTCTTGAGAACAATCCCGGCGTAGGCGGGGGAATCGGCGGCAATGTAGTCGATGATGGAATCGAGATCTCGGGCAGCGCGTTTCGACCAGACTATTCGGTGAGCCATTTGTTGAAACGACTCTCTACTTCCTCTTGCGAGAGAGTGCCGTTCACTCGGGCATCCTCTAGCCCGCGGCGAACCTTGTCGAGAACGAAGAGGTGGTACTGGATGTCTTCCACCGAAACGTTGTCTGGCAGCCTGTTCAACAGCGACTCGACATCCTGTTTAACGTTGCTCATAGCGCCTCTCCCGACGAGAATACCATGTTGGCAGTCTCGCCAGTTTCCATGTATACACGAGAGGACCCGACAAAAACTTATGTCCACCGCTACCATCTCGCTCCCCCGCCTAGCCCGCCACAATCCCCTGGCGGCAGTGGGGGTAGTGTTGGTCGTGGTATTCGTGTTCTTCGCGCTGTTCGCTCCCTGGGTCGCTCCCCAGGACCCCGCTCACATCGATCTTCCCAACCGCCTGCAGCCCCCGTCCGCGCAGCATCTCTGTGGCACGGACGAACTCGGACGTGACATCCTCTCCCGCCTGATATGGGGTGCGCGCATCTCGATGTTTGTCGGCAGCAGCGTGGTCGTCTGTTCGCTTTTCCTCGGCCTCATCATCGGCAGCTTCGCGGGATATTACGGTGGACGCATCGACCGCTTGGTCAACATCGTGCTGATGAATGCATTTCTTTCTTTTCCCGGTATCCTGATCGCGATTGCCTTCGTTGCCTTCCGCGGACCGGGAATTTTGAACCTGGTGCTTGCTCTTTCTATCGGAGGATGGGTCGGCTACGCGCGCTTGGTTCGCGCTCAGGTGCTGGCAGTGCGCGAGCGGGACTTCGTCGAAGCCGCCCGCGGATTGGGCGCGAGTGATCTGCGAATTATTCTCCGGCACATTCTCCCGAATATTATTCAGCCGGTGATTGTGCAGGCTGCAATCGGTATGGCCGGAGCGATTCTAGCCGAAGCGACCATGAGCTTCCTTGGCCTCGGTGTTCCGCCTCCGACGGCGAGTTGGGGGTCCATGCTCAATGACGCGCGTTCGCATCTATTCGACGCGCCGCATCTGGTGTTGTTTCCGGCTCTGACTGTTATGTTCGCCGTGCTCGCCTTCAATTTTATCGGCGACGCACTGCGCGACGTGCTCGATCCGCGCTCCCGCATCGAAGCGGGGCTGTGACTTCCCGTCTCTCTTCCGTACAATGCGGTTAACCCTTAAGCAACAAAGGAAGTAGCCGAGGACCTAATTGTTTTCATTTTGCATTAACAATTTTGCAAGACCCAATTTCCTGAGCCCTGAGACCTGTGACCTGGCTTCCTGCCCTTCCTGCTGATTACTTTTCCCGCCTGTGATCGTCTAAGTTCTTGAGCACTCATAGGGAACTTTTCCCGGGCTTATTTCGTATGAATAACATTATGGAGCTACGATACCAAGTCGAATGCCAGCATGGCGTTGCAGTCGTGCGCTGCTCCGGGCGGCTGGTGCGCGGGAAGGCCCTGGACGAGTTCCGCAACGGGATTCAGCGGCTCGAACATCTCCGCGTACTGGTGGTTGATCTTTCCGAAATCGAGCAACTCGACGCGGGAGGTCTGGGAGCATTGCTGGGCGTGCGTCGTTGGGCGCACCTGAATTCTGTCCAGATGAAGCTGGTGAATCCGTCCCCCTTTGTTCTGAGGTTGCTTCAGGCAACCCGACTGACTGCTGTGTTTGAGATTTCCTCCCTGGAAGAGGCGCTTTGCATTCTGCAATCGCCGGGAGACCGGCCGCGCTACGCGGTCGCCTGATGCTGGTGGGCGCGGATGTTTTATAATTCGCGCCCATGAAGCCTAAGAGACTGGCAGGCCCACGGCCCGCGCCGGTCGATGCTCTGGTTTATCCCCGATTTTCCGGAATCGCGACTTTCATGCGCCTGCCGCACATTCCGCGCGCGCAGGAACTCGACATTGCCCTGATTGGTATTCCATACGACGGCGGCGCAACCTACCGCTCGGGCCCACGTTTTGGTCCGCGTAATGTGCGGGCACAAAGCTGCATGATCCGCCCGTGGAATCCCGTGTTGAAGGTCGACCCATTTTCAAACTGGCGCGTCGGAGACTATGGCGATCTCTCGGTCAATCCGCTTTCCCTCGATGACACCTTCAAACGAATCACCAGCCAGTTGAATGACGTTTTCGGAGCGGGAGCACGCGCGATTTGCGTTGGCGGGGACCACTCCATCCTGTTGCCCATCCTGCGTTCCGTCCACAAGAAGTTCGGTCCAGTAGCGCTGGTGCAGTTCGACGCTCACAACGATACCTGGGGAGGATATTTCGGCAGTCCGCATTCGCACGGTACTCCGGTGCGGCGCGCAGTCGAGGAAGAGCTGCTGATAGAGGGAAGTGTATTGCAGGTCGGACTCCGTGGGCAGGTCTATTCGAAAGACGATTTCGAGTTTGGCCGCAAGCACAAGTTCAGCGTTATTACGGCCGAGGAATTCCATCGTGGCGGGCTGACGCCAGTCGCGAGAGTCCTGAAACGATTTCGCGGCAAGCCGGTTTATCTCACTCTCGATATCGACGTCGTCGATCCGGCGTTTGCTCCTGGCACCGGCACGCCGCAAGTGGGCGGGCTTTCGAGTTTCCAGATTCTCGAACTGGTGCGCTCTCTCAGGGGCCAGAACTTGGTGGGAGCCGACCTGGTCGAAGTATCGCCGCCGTATGACAACGGCGAGATCACATCCCTGCTGGCCGCCAATCTGTTATACGAAATGCTCTGCCTGTTCTAGCTGGCCCCAATGACCCAACTCGCTCGCAAACTTCGTATCGCCGACTATTTTTCCCTCGGTTGGGGAACGATGGTGGGCGTCGGCTGGCTGGTGGTGATGGACGACTGGCTAACGCGCGGCGGTCCCATGGGTGGAATTCTCGGGTTCGCCATCGGCGGACTTCTACTGCTGCCCATCGGCTACGTGTACGGCAAGCTGGTGATGGCAATGCCGGACGCCTCCGGCGAAGTCGCCTACACAGCCAGCGTTTTCCCGCAACCCGTCAGCTTCTTCACGGGATGGATGATGATGCTCGCATATTTCATTGTCTGTCCCTGGGAAGCGGTCGCGGTCGGGCGGATTGCGGGCTACATTTTTCCTGCGCTCGATTCAGTTGAGTTGTATA
>WNFF01004937.1_pt1 | contig 10881 bp, 11 predicted proteins | sample 5400441 | NCBI WGS metagenome assembly WNFF01 (sample SAMN13153345, study PRJNA577476) | soil metagenome | isolation source: 120 cm saprolite under Douglas fir tree site 2 hole 3 replicate 1 | place: USA:California | collected 2015-04-18
TGGAACTCGCACGCGCGGCGCAACTCGCATCACTTGCGGATGAAACTCCCGAAGGACGCTCGATCGTTGTCCTGGTGAAGGAAAAGCACGGGCTGCGCGGACGTGAATTGGCGCCGCATAACCCTGTGTTTATCCCTTTTTCCGCCCAGACACGCATGTCCGGCGTTGATTTGGATGGGCAGCAGATTCGCAAGGGGGCGCCGGAAACCATCGCGAAGTACGTGGCGGAGCGGGGATATGAAGTTCCCGCGGGAATCAAACAGCGCGTCATAGAGATTTCGAACGGCGGCGGCACACCATTGCTCGTGGCGCAAAATCACCGCGTACTGGGCGCCATTGCATTGACGGATGTCGTTAAGGGCGGAATGCGCGAGCGATTCGATCATCTTCGCGCGATGGGAATTCGCACCATGATGATTACCGGAGACAATCCGCTGACGGCCGCGGCGATTGCCAGCCAGGCCGGCGTGGACGATTTTCTCGCCGAAGCCAGGCCTGAGGACAAGATGGCACTCATCAAGAGCGAGCAAGCGAAGGGGAAACTGGTGGCCATGACGGGGGACGGAACAAACGATGCACCGGCGCTCGCTCAGGCGGATGTGGGCGTGGCGATGAATACGGGCACGCAAGCGGCCAAGGAAGCCGGAAATATGGTGGACCTCGATTCGAACCCGACCAAGCTGATCGAAATTGTGGAAATCGGGAAGCAGTTGTTGATCACGCGCGGAGCACTGACGACATTCTCGGTGGCCAACGATGTGGCGAAATACTTCGCGATTATTCCCGCGATGTTTGCGGGGGCATTCCCTGTGCTAGGAGTACTAAATGTGATGCGGCTGCGCACTCCGGAATCGGCCATATTGTCGGCGGTGATTTTCAACGCACTGATCATTATCGCTCTCATCCCGCTGGCCCTTCGGGGAGTCCGGTACCGGCCAGTGGGAGCGGCCGCGCTGCTGCGGCAGAATCTGTTGGTTTATGGAGTGGGTGGGGTGATTGCTCCGTTCATCGGCATCAAGCTGATTGATATCGTCATAACGTACCTGCATCTGGCGTGAGAAAAAGTTATGAAAGAAAACATTCGAATTGCCGTGGTGATGACCATAGTGACGACGATCGTGTTCGGGCTGCTCTACCCGCTGGCGGTGACGGGATTGGGGCAGCTCTTCTTTCCCGCGAAGGCGAACGGCCAGTTGATTGAGAAGAACGGACAAATTGTGGGATCGCGGATTATCGGTCAGCCCTTTTCCTCCGATCGGTACTTTCATTCCCGGCCCTCGGCTGCTGGCAACGGCTATGACCCCGTCGCACCGAGCGGGGGCGCTTCGAATCTCGGCCCAACAAATCGTCAGCTCATGGAACGCGTGAAAAGTGACATAGAGAAGCTCCATGCGGAGAATCCGGGCGCAGCAATTCCGGTAGATTTGATTACCACATCGGGATCGGGATTGGATCCAGACATTTCTCCGGCAGCGGCACAGTTTCAGATCCCCCGCGTGGCCCCTGCGCGCGGCTTAAGCGCGGCGGAATTGCGTTCCATCGTGGCGAGGCATACTCAGGAACGACAGTTTGGATTTCTGGGAGAACCCCGCGTAAATGTTCTCGAATTGAACCTCGAACTAGATGCAACGCATCCTGTACGCTGAATGCTAATTCTTGCGGGACGCGGCCTTTGATGAGGCGTCCCGCGGCGGCTGGAACCGATATCCAATCCAAGGCTCCGTCAAGATGTATTTCGGTTGCGCGGGGTCACTCTCGATCTTCTTGCGCAGTTGATTGATCACCACACGCAGGTTTTCCGTTTCTTCGCCGTAATCGGGGCCCCAGACCGCTTGCAGGAGACGCCGGTGCGTCAAGGGTTTGCCTTGATTGGCAACAAGAAATTTAAGCACGTCAAATTCCTTGGGTGTCAGGTGGATGTCGCGGCCGCGGACAGTCAGCCGGCGGCTTTCGAAATCGATGGTAACGTCGCGAGATTCGAAAGCAGGAATCTTGTCGGCGGGAGAATAGCGCCGGAGCGACGCGCGAATGCGCGCCAAGAGTTCTTCCATGCCAAACGGCTTGACCACGTAATCATCGGCGCCGGCATCGAGAGCGAGCACTTTGTCGCGCTCCGTTTTGCGCACCGTCAGCATGATGATGGGGGCATCCGAGGAGCGGCGAATCTCGCGGCAGGCTTCGATTCCGCCCATGCCGGGCATATTGACGTCGAGAAGCACAAGATCGGGACGTTTTTTGCGAATGGATTCGAGAGCTTCTTCGCCGGTTTTGGCCTCTGTGACGACGTAACCCTGAGTCGAGAGCGAGGAGCGCATCACGCGCCGGATTTGCGGCTCGTCATCAACGACGAGGATGTTGATTTCGGTCATGACCTCTCCGGCGCGGAGCGCGCCAAGGGCAGTGTGAATGAGAATACCGAGCCACGGCCGGGCTGGCTCGTGACGCTGATCGTGCCGTCGTGGGCGTTGACAATCGCTTTCGCGATAGGCAAGCCCATGCCGGTCCCGCGCACAAGATAACGCTTGTCTTTACCGCGGTAGAACTTATCGAAGATCATGCCTTGCTCGATGTCGTCGATGCCAGGCCCGCGGTCCGCCACGCTGGTGGTGATCGAGTCGCCCGTGAGCTCCGCGGAAACCGTGATGGGCTGGTCTTTGGGCGAGTAGAGGTTGGCATTATCGAGCAACTGGATAAGAGCCTCTTTGGCGCGGTCGAGGTCGGCGCGCACGGGGGGAAGATCGGGACTCACGTCCACGTGAATGTCGCGGCCCACCAGCTGCGTTTTGGAGTGCTCCAACGCGGCCTGAATAATTTCTCCGATCGGCGTGGAAACGAAATGCAGTTCGACTTCACCGGATTCGAGCTTGGCCATCTCCGCCGCTTCCTCAACCAAGTGGTTAAGGCGGTCACACTCTTCGTTAATGATGGTGAGCAGTTCGCGAGTTTGGGCTGGATCCGGGGAGGTAGGGGCAAGGAGGCTGGTCACAGCCGCTTTGGCGGAAGTAAGCGGAGTCCGAAAGTCGTGCGCGATGGAATCGAGGAGAGCGGATTTGAGACGTTCACCTTGCCGCTCGGCTTCGGTCTCGCCGAGTTGCTCGACGGCGCGAGCCCGTTCAACGGCGATGGCGACGAGGCTTCCAATGGCGTCCAGAGTTTGCCGAGAAAGTTCGGAGCCGGAGATGCCCAGGCTGCCGATGGGCCGGACCCCGAGGCGTACCGGGACGAAATAGAGCCCCAGTTGAGTATCCACCGTAATTTCGTCCCGGAGGAAAGTCGTCTTCATCTGCTGTTGGTCGAGGTGAGCGGCTCCGAACCCCGAACGGTAAAATTTGTCTTTCTGGGGAAGGAAGAGCTCGGCGGCGCCGACTTCAAAACTATCGACGATGTAATTTGGAATGGCGTTCATGAGCTGGATGACGTTGCCTTCACCGAGGAGTTTCTGACTGAAACGGTAAAGGCGTTCGATCTCGCGGCGGCGATGATGAGCTTCATCAGCCTCTTTGCGGATCCGCGCGGAAAGCTGGCTGCCCATGATGGAAGAGAAAAGGAACGCGAATAGGGCGACCCAATTCTGGGGATCGGCGATCGTCAAGGTTCCGATTGGCGGAAGGAAGAAATAATTGAAGGCTAACATGGCCACAACCGACATGGAGACGGAGACCACCGTGCCCCAGACGGTCGAAACTGCTAGAATCGCGAGGAGAAAAGAAAGGGCAACGGTGGTTTGATTCACATGAAGTACGCGGCTAAAAAAGAACGTAATGCCGGCCGCGATGGCAAGCGAGACGGCAATACCCACCGCGCGTCCCGCGAGACGTCTCTGCATTTGTACATTCTAACGCAGGTGCCGGGCCTGCCGCGGAGAAGATAGCCTCTTTGCAGAAGAAACCCGAGGAGTGGCTTGAGATAGCTTCGCCTCCGCAGAAAGCGCGGGGGATTTTCAAGCTATTTCTCGGCTATGCACCCGGCGTCGGCAAGACGTACAGCATGCTCAGCGAAGCCGTGCGCCGCAAGGGCCGCGGCGAAGACGTGGTCATCGGCGTGGTTGAAACCCACGGCCGAAAAAGTATCGCCGAGCTGGCTGCGCAGCTCGAGACCGTTCCACGCAAGAAAATCGAATACAAGGGGACAATCTTCGAAGAGATGGACGTTGACGCCATCCTGGCGCGAAAGCCCGAGGTTGTCCTCGTCGATGAACTCGCGCACACGAATATTCCCGGCAGCAAGCATCGCAAACGATATGAAGACGTGCAGGAGTTGCTGGCGGCCAAAATCGACGTCATCTGCACATTAAATATTCAGCACATCGAAAGCATTGCTCCTACGGTTCGCTCGATCACGGGAATTATTGTGCGCGAAACCGTTCCGGATTGGGTGCCGCTGACGGCCGCGGAAACCGTCATGGTGGATTTGACGCCGGAAGCACTGTTGAACCGCATGCGGCGCGGGGACGTGTACAGCGCGGAAAAAGTCGAGCGTTCACTGAAGAATTTTTTCCGCCGAGGAAACCTGATCGCCTTGCGCGAGCTTGCGCTGCGCCAGGTGGCCGAGCAGGTGGACCGCAGCCTCGAATCGTACATGGAGGCGCAGGACATCCGGAAGAATTGGGGTGTCCGAGAGCGCATGGCCGTGTGCGTATCGGGGAACCCCGCAGGACAATACCTGATTGCGCGCGCGGCGCGCATGGCCCGGCGCATGGATGCCGAGCTTTACGTCATTCATGTTGACAGGGAGTTCGGACCGCAAGAGCCTAATCAGAGCCCGCTGGCGGCCAACCTGCGTTTCGCCGAAAACCTGGGCGCCCAAGTGGTGCGGCTGAAAGGCAGGAGCGTTGCGGACGCGGTGGCCGAGTTCGTGCGCACGAAGCACATCACGCAGGTGATTTTTGGCCGGGCGGCGGTGCACGATTGGCGCAAGTATCTGTATCTTTCCGCGGTACACCGATTTCTGCGGGAATCTCCCGCCGTGGACGTGCACATCGTCACGCAAGAGCCAGAAGAGTGACAACCTTATGAAAGAGCATTGCGGAAGCTGATGCGCGTGAACCGGAAACAAATTCACGTGGAATGGGGAGATTGCGACCCCGCTGGAATCGTCTATTTTCCGCGCTATTTCGAATATTTTGACGCCTGCACGAATGCTTTGTTCGAGTCGGCCGGCCTGCCGAAGCCAGATCTCTTGAGGACCTACGGAATCATGGGCATTCCGTTGGTCGAGGCCCATGCCCGGTATATTGCGCCGTCGTCATTTGGCGACACGCTGCTGGTCGAAACGCGCATCACCGAGTGGAAGAGCAGCAGCTTCAGCGTTCAGCACAAATTGTATCGCGGGGAGATCTTGGCGGTCGAAGCAACCGAAGTGAGAGTTTGGACAGTGCGAGCGGGAAGTGATCCGAAACGGATTGAGAGCCGGCCGATACCGCACGAGGTCATCGAAAGGTTTACGAGCTCCTGAGGCGAATCGCATATCTTGGAGCAAGTTCGCGGAGCGATTGTTGATGCAGACGCAAGTCGGAATTATCGGAGCGGGACCCGCGGGGCTGATGCTCTCGCATCTGCTCCATCTGCAAGAAATCGAATCCGTCATTCTGGAAAGCCACAACCGCGAGTATGTGGAATCGCGTATCCGCGCGGGTGTGTTGGAGCAGGGAACTGCGGATCTCCTGCGAGAGTCTGGCGTCGGCGCGCGCCTAAACAAAGAAGGACTCGTGCACCATGGAATCGAGCTGCGCTTTGAGGGGCGAGGCCACCGGATTGATTTCGCCGATCTGACAAATGGCAAGGGGATCACAATCTACGGGCAGCATGAAGTGATTAAAGATCTGATCGCAGCGCGGCTGGAAGCAGGCGGAGAAATTCATTTCGAGGCCGAGGCAATTGGTCTTCACGGAGTTGAAGTCTCGCCAAAGGTCGAATTTCGGAAGAAGGGAACCACTGAGGAACTCAACTGTGATTTCATCGCAGGGTGCGATGGATTCCATGGCGTGAGCCGCTCTGCCGTTCCACCAAGCGTGCTGCGCAAGCACGAGCGGGTTTATCCGTTCGGCTGGCTGGGAGTTCTCGCGAAGGCGCCCCCTGCCTCTAATGAGTTGATTTATGCCTACCACGAACGTGGATTTGCGCTGCTGAGTATGCGTTCGCCGGAAATTTCGCGTCTGTACGTGCAATGCGACCCCGATGAAGACATCGCTCATTGGACAGATGACCGGATTTGGACGGAGTTGCGCACGCGGCTGGCAACGCGAGACGGATTCGTGCTGAAAGACGGGCCAATCCTGCAGAAGGGCATAACGGCGATGCGCAGTTTCGTCGCCGAGCCCATGCAATACGGCAAGCTCTTTTTGCTGGGCGACGCGGCGCACATCGTTCCACCGACGGGCGCGAAGGGGATGAATCTGGCCCTGGCGGATGTGCGTGTTTTAGCCCGTGCACTTGGGGAGTTTTACGCGAAAGGGAAGAAGGATTTGCTGGCCAAATATTCAGAAACCTGTTCCGTGCGGGTGTGGCGAGCGCAACGGTTCTCCAACTGGATGACGACGATGCTGCACCGTTCCGAGAATGATGACGATTTTTCCCATCGGTTGCGTCTGGCCGAGCTCGGGTACGTGACCAGTTCGCGGGCTGCAGCGACGTCGCTCGCTGAGAATTACGTGGGGTTGCCCTTCGACTCGTAACGGCAGTGCCTTCCTAGTCCTTAGCTTTCGTTTCCAAAAAAACCTCCTGAGCGGCATGGAAAGCGGAATTAGCGGCGGGGACGCCGCAATAGATCGCCGCCTGGAGCAATGCTTCCTTGATTTCTTCCTTCTTAACGCCGTTATTGAGGGCTGCGCGGAGGTGCAAGCGGAATTCGTCGGGGCGGTTGAGGGCGACAAGCATCGCAATCGTGAGCAGGCTGCGTGTTTTCCGCGGCAGGCCCGGGCGAGTCCATATTTCGCCCCAGGCGTAGCGCGTGATCAAATCCTGAAATTCTTGGTTGAACTCGTTGCGGTTCTTCAATGAGCGATCCACGTGAGCGTCGCCGAGGACGGCACGCCTCACCGACAAGCCCTTCTCATAGCGTTCGCGCTCGTCCATCGCAGTCCCTCCTCACTCTGTAAGAAAACGGAGCACTTCCGATGAAAATTGAGCGGCAGCTTCCACGTTCGAAAGATGCGCGGCGAGCAACTCCACGTAGCGCGCGCCGCGAATCTTGCCGGCAAGAAACTGGCCATCGGTCGGCGGAGTCGCGTGGTCCTGGGCGCCGGCGATGACGAGAGTGGGCGCGTTGATGGATGAAATGGCTTCGCGCTGATCCATGTCCCGAATTGCAGCACAGCAAGCAACGTAACCTTCCGGCGGTGAGGCTTCCATCATACGTTGCGTCTGTGCGATGGTTTCGGGGGCGGCGGCGCGGAATGCCGGCGTGAACCAACGCTCAACGACGGCGGGGGCAACGGATTTCATGCCACTCTTGCGGATTGCCTCGATGCGGGCGTTCCATGTCTCCGCCGATCCGATACGAGCGGCGGTGTTGCACAAGATTAGCTTTTGCAAACGTTCGGGCGCGTTTATGCCGAGCCACATTCCGGTCATTCCACCCAGCGAGAGGCCGCAGAAGTGAACGCGCTCTAGGCTCAGCCGATCCAGAATGTGCAGCACGTCGCGGCCAAGTTGTTCGATTCGGTAAGGACCTGGGGTGACGGAGGATTGCCCATGACCTCGCGTATCATAGCGGAGAACTCGCAGATGTTTTTCGAATGCAGGCAGGTCGGGGTCCCACATTGAAAAATTGGTGCCCAAGGAGTTCGAAAGAACCAGAACCGGCGCCCCCGCTGGACCCGATAGAGCGTAATGTGCCCGGAAATCACCGATCTCAATAAATGGCATGCGGATTACTCGCTTTCGCCAGGGTTCTTCGACGGCATATTTTGGTGCGAAGAGAGAACTCGATCAATCAGAAGTTCAGCCGCACCCATGTACCGGCGGGGATCGAACAGCTGATCAAGCTCGGCGGAACTCAGAAGTTTAGCTATCTCGCGATCTTGCGCGAGAATGGCGCGTAGGTCCTTGCGCTCGGCAAGCGCGCGTTGGCAGGCTGCCTCGACCAGTTGATGAGCATGCAGGCGGCCAATTTTGCTTCCGAGCGCCATTGTCACTGCTTCGGCAAAAATCAAGCCGTTGGTCAAGCTCAGATTCTCGCGCATTTTTTCCCAGTCGATTGCGAGGCCCGGCAAGGTTTCGGCGAGATGATGAAGCGCACCGCCCGAGAGCGTGATGATTTCCGGAAGACTTTCCCACTCCGCATGCCAACCACCCAGGCCGCGTTCGTCCTCCTGCACCATAGCGGAAAGAAGCGTGCTGACCAGCGCAGGGACGCGCGCAGCAGCGGAGAGAACCACCGCCGCGGTAACGGGGTTGCGTTTGTGCGGCATGGTGGAAGAGCCACCGCGGCCCGCAGCGGCGGGCTTGGAAAGTTCGCCGACTTCGGTTTGTGCGTGCAGCGAGATATCGCGGGCGATTTTTCCAAGAGTTCCGGTGAGCAGGCCGAACGTGGTGGCAACTTCGGCGATGCGGTCGCGGTGGCTGTGCCAGGGAATATCCGGGAGCTCGAGATGAAGCTCCTGCGCAAGGGCTTGCGCGACATCCAATCCTTTCTCGTGGAGCGCGGCGAGAGTCCCGACGGCGCCGCCGAACTGCAGCACGCGGGCTCTTCGCTGCATTTCGGACAAACGCCTGCGGTGACGATTTAGCGCGTCAAGCCAGCCTGCGGTCTTGAAACCGAATGTCGTTGGGAGGGCGTGTTGCATCCAGGTGCGAGCGGCGAGGGGCGTCGTGCGGAATTTCGAAGTGAGTTCCGCGGATGTGTTGGACAACCTGCTCAGATCCTTGCAGATGAGGTCCAGAGCCTCTTGCAACTGGAGAATGAAGCCGGTGTCGATGGCGTCCTGACTGGTCGCGCCCCAGTGGACGAATCGCGCGGATTCCTTGTCGTCTTGCGCGACGAGCGCGGTGAGCTGCTTAACGAGAGGAATCGCCAAATTTCCGGCAAGCGCGGCAGACTCCGCAAGCAGAGGTAGATCGATTAATTCGGCGCGGCACTTTTTTTCGATAGCTACTGAGGCTGCATGGGGAATCACCCCAACACGTGCCTCGGCGCGGGCGAGAGCGGCTTCAAAATCAAGCATTCGCTGAACGCGCGCACGATCAGAGAAGATTTCGTCTAGCGCACGCCAGCGAAATAAGGGATCTAGTAGTTGCATGCGGCCCGTCTCATCCCTCTCAGCAATCAAAGAAAACGGTCTCTTCAAAGCCCTGCAGGACGACGTTCCATCGCAGCAGGTCGCCCTGTCCCTGCACCTTCCTGGCAATCAGTGTGGGGCGGCGGGTCGGTTCAACCAAGCTCAAAATGAAATCGGAATCATTCGTGGCTTCGCCGGGAAAATAGATGCGAGTGACCAAGCGCTTCAGCAGACCGCGCATGAACAGTGATACGACGAGATGCGGTGCTTGCGATTTTCCTCCGGGGCCAGGAACAGACCCAGGCTTGATGGTCGTAAAGCGAAACTGGCCATTGTCATCGGTGGGCACGCGGCCATATCCGGAGAAGCCAGGTTCCAGGGGCTTTTCCTGCGTGTCTTCCGGATGAGCGTACTTGCCGTGCGTGTTGGCCTGCCATATTTCAATCACGGCATCGGGTACGGGCTGGCCGTCGCCGTCAAGCACTTGGCCCTCGATCGTTAATCGCTTGCCGGACACTCCCGGGCCCGCCAAGTTGTTGGTGCGGAGACGGTCCAAGCCAATGCTAAAAAATGGTCCGACCGTTTGCGAGGTTGTGGCCGGAATAGGCACGTCAACTCTCCATCGGAGTGGCGTCGCGGCCTCTCAGGATGATGTCGAACTTGTAGCCGAGCGCAGATTCCGGAATCGTGGTTTCCCAGTCGAAATGCGAAATCAAGCGGCGGCGCGCTTCTTCGTCGGCGGTGCAGTTGAATATTGGATCAAACGGGAGCAGAGCATCGCCGGGAAAGTACATTTGCGTGACGAGGCGCGTCGCGAAGGCTGGTCCGAAAATAGAAAAATGGATATGGGCGGGCCGCCAGGCATTGTGGTGATTGCGCCAGGGATACGCGCCGGGACGAATGGAAACGAAGCGATAACGGCCTTCAGCGTCCGTGATGGTGTGGCCGCAACCGCTAAAATTGGGATCAAGCGGAGCATCGTGCTGATCGATTTTGTGAAGATACCGGCCCGCTGCGTTGGCTTGCCAAATCTCGATCAGCGTGTTGGCAAGCGGGCGAGCGTCCTCGTCGAGAACGCGGCCGCTAACGATGATGCGTTGGCCTAGGGGATGGCCTGCATGTTGGGAAGTAAGGTCGCAGGCCTTGGGCTGTACGATTTCGGGCCCGAAAATCGGCCCGGTGATTTCAGAAAGAGTTGGCGGAATAACCACGAGCGGCTTCGTGGGAGCGCGCTTGATGGATGAAACATACGGCGGATGCAGATGAGGAGGCTGTGTACCCGGCTCGGGCCGGCGATAACCTCGGATTTGGGCCATGCTATTTCCTCTAAAGCAGACGAACGAAATTACGCCGCAGTTTGCTATTTCGTGGGGCCTAGACGCGCTCGAGAATAACAGCAATCCCTTGCCCGACGCCGATGCACATGGTGCAGAGCGCATAACGGCCTCGGGTGCGCTGTAATTGATACATCGCTGCGGTGACTAGTCGCGCGCCGCTCGCTCCCAGCGGATGACCGATCGCAATCGCCCCGCCGTTTGGATTGACGTGCGGCGCATCGTCGGGAATCCCCAAGTCTCGCAGAACCGCCAACACCTGCGAGGCGAAGGCTTCGTTCAGCTCGATGACATTCATGTCTGCCAGCGTAAGATTGGCTTTCGCGAGAA
>WNFF01046358.1_pt1 | contig 10878 bp, 12 predicted proteins | sample 5400441 | NCBI WGS metagenome assembly WNFF01 (sample SAMN13153345, study PRJNA577476) | soil metagenome | isolation source: 120 cm saprolite under Douglas fir tree site 2 hole 3 replicate 1 | place: USA:California | collected 2015-04-18
GGTTGGTGGCAGCAAAGAAGGGGCATCGTTGTCGATAGGCAGCTGGCATGAACCACTGCATCTGACTCTAAATGTATCAACGCGAAAAAAGCTTCACTTCCTGGAATAACAGTAGTCGTCCTATTCTTCATCAGCAATGTCAGTGAGTGGCCTGACACCCTGCAATAGGTAAGTCTTTCAGCAGGGAGTGCAGGGGGATGCAGTCCTCCTGCCGGGGCATGGGATGTCTCCACTCAGTCCTCCCCTTTCAAAATGCAACTTTCTGAAGGTTCAACCGTCAAATTACTAGACATCATTCATCAAGTAGTCCCCCGATTTATCGTGGGGAATTCCTATCATAAGCAATGGAAAAGTTTACTGATTACTACACTGTGCTGGGCGTCGATGTGAATGCTCCGACTGAGGTGATTAAAAAAGCCTTCAAACACCTGGCGCTGCAATACCACCCGGACGTCTACAAAGGCGAGGATGCGGAGGCGAGGATGCGAGAGATCTTGCTCGCATACCACACATTGGTCAATCCCCAACGCCGCCGCAGCTATGATCTGAGCCGCTCGGAACACGTGCTAGGCAGTTCCGTACCGACAGCACATGCCACCGACGTGTCCCCTATGGCTCGCCGCGATCGTCAGCGCTCCTATGCGTTTCCCGTACTCAACGACGATGCGCCAGCGCAAATCGACCTGGGCGAACTCACTTACCTGCTTACTCCCCGTGAGGTACGCAGGCTGAAAGAGCAGGGCATGTTGCGCGGCGCCAAGGCTCCGTCCATGGCCGGGACCTGTTACTGCCATCGCTGCCATCATCAGTGGCAAGCCGCCTCACTCCCGGCGTTTTGTCCACATTGTCAGGCGCGAGATTGGCGCGAGTACCTGCTGCTGCGCTGCCAGCACTGCCATGCTGTCTTTGAAAGCGAGCAAATTCGTTACGAGGTTGGTTCGCTACAATATGGTGACGGCACGCTCTGCCCACCCTACGAATTGTTCCCCTTGTGTCCCTACTGCGGCAAAGCCGAGTGGTGTCCAGCCGAGGAAGCTCGCCTGTGGAATGTGCGAGACAGAGCGGCGAGAAACAGAGCGGCGAGAATAGCCAAATGGCGGCGGCGTTTCGGCCTTGAGTGACAGACAGGTTACGAAGGAGTCGCTAGTACGAAACCCCTGTCCCGTCGTTGGATAAGAACTCGACGAGCTTGGCACCCCCAACGATAGTTGCCCCCTCAATCAGATCACTGTCGGTGTAGCCACGCTTTTTGAAGCAGGGTGAGCAGACCCAAACGCTGCCGCCGGCGGCCAGGAAGTTCTGCAACAATGTTGTCATCGGCTGGAAGCCCTCTTCACTAATCTGATCAGCGACTCCTTTTACCCCCAGGCGAACTCCTTCGCTATTTAAAAACCGTGTCAGGTTGACACAAAAGTTGTTCAACATCAGCGGTTCGGTCCTTTCTGTAGCAGAAATTGACGGCCAGAAGAATCGGGAAGGATTTGCCGTAAGGTATTGCTGGTCATGCGACACCAGGCGGCAATATCTCCGGATGCAGCGGGATCGTAGGCGGTCACCAGCAGTGTCTGCCCAGGGGCGAGAGCGCGCATGGCAAGCATGATTTCCATCACGAGTTGCCCACAGCCCTGTTCGCCCAGGTTAAGCACCTGATCGGCATGGAAAGGATGACTCATCGTCATTCAGGCCTTTCGCAGAAAATAGCAGTTACGTCGCTCACCTTCCTGCTCCGCAAGCAGTTCGTTCCCCGTCATGCGACACCAGGCAGGAAGATCCTCGCGCACTCCTGGATCTGTGGAGCGCACTTCGAGTACCGCCCCATACTCCAGGCGTTTCATCGCTTGTTGCATGAGCAGGAGGAGACCTCCGCCACACCCCTGGTCTCCAGCATCGCACACGGCACTCACGGCAATCTCTTGCCCATCCCGAGTACGAAAAATATCGATCGACATGAGAAAGTCCTCCATATGAGGGAAACGAGTTTTCCCAAGAGAGAAGCAAACAATGATTGATGCAACCGCGACCTTGTATGACCGTTTCCGCATTGTGAGCACTACATCATTTCACTCCTTATAATATAACACGAAACAAGTGACAACTCTTTTTCTCGACTTTCTCCTGTTGAGAGTCCTTCTTTCTTGTACCTGGTCTGGTCTGGTTCGGTCGTTTTGTGAGAGAAAAGCATATCTTTTTCAGTCATATGAGCTGTAAATAGTTGCCTATTAATTCGTGTACAATGTTGATATATATGCTTTTAGTAACTACTCAGGTGCAAGATTCCTAGCCGCCCGCGGCGGCTGCTCATTCATTTGCAGCGGACTTTGCAGCCTGCGGCTGCAAAGTCCGCTGCAAAAAACCTACTGCGAACCGCCGCGGGCGGTGAGGAGTCCTGAATAGTTACAGCTTTTATCCCTACACCCAACAAAGGAGCAAGCCGGCTTATGGGTATCTCATCTTCAGCCAGTGGCGGCAAAAGGGTAGCAGTCATGAGAGCCAAAGAGACTGGCGCTACCACCACCCCGATCACCCTGAGTGAACGCAGCATTACAGGATTTGCATTGATTCGAATTTTTGTAGGTTATCTTTGGTTCCAACAGCTGTTCTGGAAATTGCCTCCTGATTTCGCCGGACTCTATACATACATCATACGTGAGTCACAGCACACGATTATTCCCGGCTATGGCTATATCCTTCAGCATACCTTCCTCGCTGGCTGTACCAGTCTGCACAGCGCCTCCGGCTGTACACTCTTTGTCCCGCTAGCAGCAGGTGTCTGGACCGCTGAACTGATCGTGGCAACTTCTCTGATGTTCGGAGTCTTCACCCGCTTTGGGGCAATTCTCGGTACCATCCTTGCTGCTCAGCTGTACGTCGGGCTTGGTTACTCGGATTGGTACTGGACATATGGCATGCTGGTGCTGCTGTGCCTGGCTCTCACTGCTATCCCAGCAGGGCGACGCCTGGGTGTTGATCAATGGCTTGCCCCTCGTTTGCAGGCGGCAGCGAGTGACAACCGGTTTGCTCGATTCGCAAGCTGGTTTGTCTAAGATGTAAAGGAGCAGAGAACATGACGAGCATGCGTAGGGGGTTGCTGGCAGGACTTTTAGCGGGCCTTGTACTGGCAATGCTCAACTTTGTGACCGATGGGACACCAGGGCGCACATTGCCTGATGCCTTACACTGGTTTGGCATCACCATAGCAGATCCGACAACCAGTAGATTTGCCGGTTTTTTCTTGATCATCGTGCTGGGAGGGGTGTTTGGCCTCATCTTTGGGTCGTTCCAGAGGGATAGGATCATCACCATCAGTCGCGCTCTCCTCTCAGGTCTAGTGCTGGGCTTTTTCTGGTGGCTCGTCTTCTCGCTCTTGCTGACGAACATTATGAACCACGCCCCTTCGCCTTTCAGCCTCGATTTTGGGAGATTCCTTTCCACTTTTCCCATCGACCTGCTCTTCGGGTTGGTGCTGGGTGCTTTCTATTACCAATTCCAAGAACGGCCTGCAATGGCAGCGTTGTAACCGCGATTGTTCTTGAGATGAGGACCTACTATACGGGAAGGCATGCAAGGCGTTATAACCAGACATGGCGGCACTATTCTGAGAAGACGCTTGCCGCTACACGGTCTGCCATTGACCTCGCACGCCTCCAAGATGCTGGCGGCAACCTGGATCGCCCGCTGCGCGTCCTGGATGCAGGCTGTGGAACAGGCCTTCTCATTGCACAGCTCGTCCCCCTCATTCCACGTGCCGTGTGGTATGGAGTTGATGAGAGCCAGGAGATGCTCTCCCAGGCAGCTCTTCTCCTACAGGGCTATCCTCATATTCACCTCGTCCAGGCATCCCTCAGAGGAGGGGTAACGGCAGGGTTGCCCTATCAGCCAGCGTCTTTCGATCTGATTACCTGCACCAATACCCTCCATTACCTGGAAAACCCCGGAGCTGTGCTTCTGGGGCTCAAACAGTTACTCGCACCACTGGGACAATTGGTGATCGAGGATTACGCGCGTCGGGAGTTCCCCTTTCCCTGGAAGGCGTTTGAGTGGTTCATCAAGCGCGATGATCCAGGGCATATCCGAGTTCACACGGAAATATAAGGTGTCTGACCCTCTATCCTTCATATGATATGATAAAGGAAAAGATAAGCAGGCAGAAAGCCGTTGTCCTGCTTGATCATAGAAGGAAGGAGGCAACATGGGCGGATTACATTTTATAGACCTGATCGTGATTCTCGCGATTGGCCTGTTGATCGCAGGCCCAAAAGCGCTGCAATCGATGTCGCGAAATGCGGGTAAAGGTATGGGTCAGGCCAAGAATATGAAAGATAAGGTAATGTCCGAGTTGCCCGTGGAAGAACTTTCTGAGATGTCGCAGAAGATTCCGAAGATCCCATTGAGTCCTCAGCAGGCCGTCCAGATGCTCCTGACTTCAGAGCTAGAAAAGAATAAGGAAAAGAGTAAACAGGAGACGAAAGAAGAGAATTCTCCTACCTCCATTGAGTAGTGAAGCTGCTGGTTTATTTCTCGATCGACGCCACCGCATAACAGGCTATGCCCTCCTGGCGCCCGGCGAAACCGAGTCCGTCGGTTGTAGTTGCCTTTACACTCACCTGTTCGATATGTAGATGCAAATGTTCCGCCAGGTGGGCGCGCATAGCCTGTATGTAATGCGCCATTTTGGGATGTTCAGCGACGATGGTCGCATCGATATTGCCTATTGTGTACTGGTGTTGACATAACAAATCATAGGTGTAATCGAGGAAGACAGTGCTGGGCTGATTCTTCCAACGCTCATCGTTGGAGGGAAAGTGCTGGCCAATATCACCAAGCGCTGCCGCACCCAGCAGCGCATCCACAATAGCATGTATGACCACGTCAGCATCGGAGTGCCCAGAGAGGCCATGTTCGGAGGGGACTATCACGCCGCCAAGTACCAGGGGGCGATTTGGGGCAAAAGCATGCACATCGTAACCAAAACCAACACGTATAGTCATCGAGTGATCAATCCTTTGATGAGTGTTTCGGCGATCAGCAGGTCTTCTTGTGTTGTTATCTTGATATTTGTATACGAGCCGGGGAAGATAGCGACAGGCTTTCCTAGTTGTTCCAGCAAGGCTGCATCGTCAGTGACTTCATTCTGTGCCAGAGGTGAATGGTGAGCGTGATGAATGAGCGGGAACGAAAAGACCTGGGGTGTCTGGATGGCCCAGAGCTGTGAGCGATCCAGGGTGCTGTGTATCCAGCCCTGCTGGACTTGTTTGATTGTATCTTTGACGGGTACGGCGGCAACGACGGCCCGGTATTCCTGGACCGCTTTCAGCCCTGCTTCCAGGATTTCAGGGGTGACCAGTGGGCGCGCACCATCATGAATCATGACCCAGTCGGTGGCCGGGTCGATGATGGATAGGGTATCGAGGCCTATGCGTACCGAGTCCTGTCTGCGGTTACCCCCCGCTGTGATGCTGGCTATTTTGTGCCATTCATGATGCTGGCTATTTTGTGCCATTCTTCTTGCTGGCAAAGCGAAGCAGCTTCGGTGATGCGTTCTGTATTGACTACTAGAACGATAGTCTTGATGATAGGAGAAGCTTCAAACACGTCGATAGTGCGCGCAAGCGTGATGCGCCCTGCCAGTGGTATCCAGAGCTTATCGCGTCCTTCCATACGACGGCTCGAACCGGCAGCAACGATGATGGCAGCGGATCTCTCTTGCATATCTAGATGTTACTTTTGTTTTGTTGATGAAGATTGGGGAGACTGAACAGCAGGGCCGCTATTAAGTCCCCCCTGTTGTTTTGGGTGGGCAAAGATCATGCGCCCCGCAACTGTTTGCAGGACACGCGTCACACTAACTTCAATCGTCATACCCATAAACTGGCGGCCGCCTTCTACGACAATCATTGTGCCATCATCCAGGTATCCTACTCCCTGGCCCAGTTCTTTGCCGTCCTGCATGATTTTGATATAAATGTCTTCTCCTGGAAGCAACACGGGTTTGACAGCGTTAGCCAGTTCGTTGATATTCAGTACTTTGACGCCTTGCAGTTCAGCCACGCGATTGAGATTAAAGTCATTGGTGATGATGGGGCAATGCAATGTTCGTGCCATCTTCACAAGCTTGCTATCGACTTCTACGACGCCCTCGACATCGGCGTCCGTGATCTTGAAAGGCACAGTGGCATCCTTTTGCAAGCGGTTGAGCATCTCCAACCCACGTCTTCCCCGGTTCCGCCGCATCGTATCTGCAGAATCGGCAATATGCTGTAATTCGTTCAATACAAAGCGCGGAACGACTAATGTGCCGCTGATAAAACCCGTCTGGCTTATGTCAGCGATGCGACCGTCAATGATGGCGCTGGTGTCCAGTAGTATCTGCGTGACGGGTTGTGATGGTGATGTATTTTCTTTTTCGCGTTCCTTGTTGCGTTCCTCTTCTCGTTCGCGCTCGCGCGCGCGCCTCGGAAGAAAGCCAGTTTGGAAGAGATGCGCTATATCGTTTTTACGCTGAACAGCGATGGCAACGCCCAGAAAGCTAAAGACAACTGCACCTGCAAAGGGAAGGATATGCCCCAGATTGGCTGGCAAATTTGCTAATGGAATGGCGAGTAGTACAGAAATGATAAGTCCAACTGTAAGTCCGATTACCGCAGCTATCAGGTCGCTGGCTGATGTTTCGCGCATCCAGCGATAGGGCACCACAGTGATAGAGGGAGTGATAATGAACATAACAATGGCAGCGACCACGGCGGTGCCTATCGCCCACCAGAGATTGACCCAAGATGGCAACTCTGAGCGATCCAGGAAGTAAAGAGCCACGATCGCGACAATCGCGACCACCGACCCGATAATGCGAGCAACAGATTTAACAGACATCCCTTCATCCTCCGAAATGGTGCTTTTGTATAGGCTTGAGCACTTCTGAGGGGCAACGTGAGGCAGGGCATGTGGGCAGGGTCATTGATGATAACAAAAAAGGATAATAGCAAATTGATGTCGCCTGGCCCAAGGTACCCGCGTGGGGCACCTATACAATGCTGAACCATAGAACGCGCCCGTTTAGCTGCTAAAACGATCTATATCGAATACCGAGTATACACCGTTACGACATTGAAATCAATACTCACTTCTAGTGTAACGCAACTTCTAATGCCACTGCAAGTGAACTTGCAGCAAAAATTTTGAAATCTGCGGGTAATCCTGAACCTTCCAGTTCGGCGCTGACTTGCGCTCCACCTCCAGCTTTGGGCACAATGCAGCGTTTAAAACCGAGTTTTGCGGCTTCACGGCGCGTAATTCGCCAGACAAGCCTACCTCGCCAATCAGTACCATTTCAGGAGTGATATTTTTCTCACGATAACTTGAAGCAATTGCTGCTGCCACTCCCAGGTCAATGGCCGGTTCCTCCAGGGTGAAACCACCTACGACATTTGCGTAGACATCGTGATTGCCTACAGCTAAGCCTACTCTTTTAGTGAGCACAGCGAGCAACATTAAAAGGCGGCTGTATTCAATACCATTAGTGGTGCAACGGGCATTTCCAAAATTACTGGGTATGACGAGTGCCTGTACCTCGACCAGCAGGGGACGCGTTCCCTCCATGCTTACAACAACAGCGGAGCCAGTCGCGTTTGCCGAGCGGTCGGTCAGAAACATAGCGGATGGGTTGGGGACTTCTGACAATCCATCTCCGTGCATCTCGAACACACCAACCTCGTGGGTTGCTCCAAAGCGATTCTTGACTCCCCGCAACAGCCGGTAGGTATGATAGCGTTCGCCCTCGAGGTAGAGGACGGTATCAGCGATGTGCTCCAGCGCCTTTGGGCCAGCAACGGTGCCCTCTTTCGTGACATGTCCAATGATAAAGATGGGGGTATGGGTACTCTTTGCCAGTTGCATGAGTTGGAGCGTGCATTCACGTACCTGGCTAATGCTGCCGGGCGCTGATGTCAGGTGGCTGGAGAGCACGGTTTGAATCGAATCGACGATCACCAGTGCGGGTTTGAGACGATTTACGGCCTCCGCTATCACATCAAGCTCGATTGAAGCGAGCAGGTAAAGGCGTTCACCTGTGATTTCCAGGCGTTCGGCACGCATTTTGACCTGCTCTATTGATTCTTCACCCGAAATGTACAGCACTGCTCCTGTGCTTTTAGCGATATTACCAGCGACTTGTAATAGCAGCGTGGATTTGCCAATCCCCGGTTCCCCACCAATCAGTGTGAGCGAGCCAGCAACAAGACCACTGCCGAGGACCCGGTCCATTTCTGGATAGCCGACGGAGATGCGTGCTTGCGCAAACGGTTTAATATCAGGCAAAATGAGCGGAATCTGTGTCCCCTGGGCTATAGACGAAGAACCCAGCAAGGTTTGCCGGCGCTGTTGGGCAGGATTTTGTGGCAGTTCCGCTACTTCCTCAAAAGTGTTCCATGCTCCACAATCGGGGCATTTACCTACCCATTTACTCTGTTCACCGCCACATTGCTGGCAGATATATTTTGTGCGTAGTTTTGCCATCAGAGATTCGACATTCAATCATAGGGAGGACTTATTGGTGGATATCAATCAGATCGGGCTAAAGGAAATAATATGGGGTGCGACTAATCGCACCCCATATTATGTATATTATCCTTGAGCTTCGCCAGAACTGCTCTCACCGCCAGCCGAGAGGGCTGCTTCGGGTGAAGCAGGTGCAGGCAACTGCTCAATACGATTACGCACTCGCAGGACAAGATCGTCGTCGACGACGATCGCCTCCACCAGGTCTCCTGGGTGGAATTTGCCTTCGAGTAGGCCTTCCGCCAGGGGATCTTCGACCATACGCTGGATCGTGCGGCGCAACGGGCGAGCACCATACTGGGCATCGAACCCCTTATCTATCAAGAAATCCTTGGTAGAAGGGGGAACGACCAGTTCCAGTTGCTGTTCGGTCAACTGGACGCGAACGCGCTTTAGTAGCAACTCAACGATGGAGTACATCTCTTCGATGTGCAGTGAATGGAAGACGACCACTTCATCGATACGGTTCAGGAACTCGGGTTTGAAAGTGTTCTTCAATTCGCCAAGTACCTTCCCCTTCATTGCCTCGTAATCAGACTGATGGGCTTTATCTTTGTCTTTAGATTGTTTGAAGCCGATAGAGGCTTCCTTGTTCAACAAGGCCGCGCCGACGTTCGAGGTCATGATCACAATGGTATTGCGGAAGTCTACGGTGCGACCCTTAGCGTCGGTCAACTTACCATCCTCCAGTATCTGGAGCAGCATGTTGAAGACATCAGGGTGAGCCTTCTCGATTTCGTCGAGCAGGATCACACTATAGGACTTGCGACGAACAGCCTCAGTGAGCTGACCGCCCTCTTCATAGCCAACATATCCAGGAGGGGCGCCAACCAGGCGTGCAGCCGCGTGGCGCTCCATGAATTCAGACATGTCAATTTTGATAAGAGCTTCTTCACTACCGAACATAAATTCAGCAAGCGCACGAGCCAACTCTGTCTTGCCGACACCTGTCGGACCCATGAAGATAAATGAACCGATAGGGCGCTTGGGGTCTTTGAGACCAGCGCGGGCACGGCGTACGGCGCGAGAGACTTTCTCGATCGCCTCGTCCTGTGCGATTACGCGAGCATGCAATGCCTCTTCCATTTGAAGCAGGCGTTGCGACTCCTCCTGCGCAATACGCATGACGGGAATACCGGTCCACATTGAGACGATCTGGGCGATTTCCTCTTCGCCGACTGAGGGCTTTTCGCTACCACGCTCGCGATGCCAACCGGATTCCAGTTTGGCAATGCGGTCGCGTAGTTTAACCTCGCGGTCGCGTAGTTCAGCAGCCAGTTCATACTCTTGCTGCTGAATGGCCTGCTCTTTCTCGCGCAGGACCGACTCCAGTCCCTTCATTGCCTCTTTCAGGTTGAGGGGAGCGAGAGAATTTTGCATGCGCACGCGGCTGGCCGCTTCATCGATCAGATCAATCGCTTTGTCAGGCATGAAGCGATCTGTGATGTAACGGCTGGCCATATCGGCGGCGGCCTTGAGAGCCTCATCGGTGATGATCAGGCGGTGGTGAGCCTCGTAGCGTTCGCGAATGCCTTTGAGAATATCCAGTGTTTCCTCGATAGTGGGTTCACGTACGATGACTTCCTGGAAACGGCGCTGCAAGGCGGCGTCGCGCTCGATGTACTTGCGGTATTCATCCAGCGTGGTTGCGCCGATGCATTGGAGTTCGCCACGAGCCAGCGCGGGTTTGAGAATATTAGCGGCGTCAACCGCGCCCTCGGCAGCGCCCGCGCCAACCAGTGTATGCACTTCATCAATAAAGATGATGCAATCCCGGCTATTGCGAATCTCTTCGATGATCTTTTTGAGACGCTCTTCAAACTCGCCGCGATACTTGGTACCAGCTACCAAAGAGCCGACATCGAGGGTGAGCAGACGCTTACCCGCAAGCGTTTCCGGCACTTCGCCAGCAATGAGTCGCTGGGCCAGTCCTTCGACGATAGCACTTTTACCAACGCCCGGCTCACCGATGAGCGCGGGATTGTTCTTGGTACGTCGTGAAAGAATCTGAATGACTCGCTCGATCTCTTGATGCCGACCGATAACCGGGTCAAGTGTCCCGGCACGCGCGGAGGCGGTGAGATCGATACCCATCTGGTCAATGGTGGGTGTTTTAGAGTGCTTTGCATCTCGCTCATGTGGAGCGCCGGATTGACTGAGCACCTGAATAGTTTGCGTTCGTACTTTCTCCAGGTTCACACCCAGGCTCTCCAGGACACCTGCTGCGATGCCTTCACCCTCACGTACCAGACCAAGCAGGAGATGTTCGGTACCAATATAATGATGATTCAGGCGACGAGCTTCATCAACGGCCAGCTCGATCACCTT
>WNFF01004940.1_pt1 | contig 10876 bp, 10 predicted proteins | sample 5400441 | NCBI WGS metagenome assembly WNFF01 (sample SAMN13153345, study PRJNA577476) | soil metagenome | isolation source: 120 cm saprolite under Douglas fir tree site 2 hole 3 replicate 1 | place: USA:California | collected 2015-04-18
GTCGAGGCCGGCAACCTCTACGTCAACCGCCACATCACCGGAGCCATCGTGGCGCGACAGTCCTTCGGCGGCTGGAAGGCCTCGTCCGTCGGGCCCGGGGCCAAGGCCGGCGGGCCGAACTACGTCGCCCAGCTCGGCCACTGGCGCCAGGTCGGCCTGCCGACCGCCGGCGCGCCCCTGCCCCCCGCCACGGCCGAGCTGCTGGAGCGCTGCTTCGAGGCGGTGCCGCCCGGAGAGCCGGCCGCGGTGCTGCGGGCCAGCGCGGCCAGCTACGCGCACGCCTGGCAGGAACACTTCGGTCGCGAGCACGAGCCGGTCCGGCTGCTGGGCGAGCGCAACGTTTTCCGCTACCGCCGATGCCGGCGAGTGCTCGTGCGCGCGGAGGCGGCCACGCCCGCCGGCCGGCTCGCCCTCGCCCAGGTCCTCCTCGCCGCGCGTGCGTGCGGGGTACCGGTCGAGGTCAGCCTGGCGGAGGGCCTGCCCGGTCCCTGGCTGGCCGACCCGGCGGACGTCGCGGTGGCGGTCGAGCCCGAGCCCGCGCTCGCCGCGCGGCTGGCCGCGGGTGGAGTCGAGCGGCTGCGCGCGCTGATGCCACTCTCCCGCGAGGCGCGGGCGGCGGCCCACGCCTCGGGGGTGGTGGTCCTCGACGGGCCGGTGCTGGCGGCGGGGCGCCTCGAGCTGCGCGCGTACCTGCGGGAGCAGGCGGTCTCGCGCACCGTCCACCGCTATGGCAATGTCATGCAGGAAAAGGAGACCTCATGCGCATCGGCGTCCTGATTCCCACGCGGGCGGTGGTGATGGAGTCGGCCCGGCGTCCCCCCGTCGAGGACTGCTGGACCATGGCCCGCCGGGCCGACCGGGCCGGCTACGACGCGGTGTGGGTCGGCGACAGCATCGTGGCCAAGCCGCGGCTCGACGCGCTCACGACGCTCGCCTACCTGGCCGGCATCACGGACCGGGTCCGGCTCGGGACCGCGGTGCTGCTGCCCGCGCTCCGCCACCCGGTGGTGCTGGCCCAGCAGCTCGCCAACGTCGACCAGATCTCGCGCGGCCGCCTGGTGCTGGGGCTGGGCGTGGGATGGAGCCTGCCGAGCGCCGAGCGCGAGTGGGCGGCCTGCGGGGCCGACCACAAGGGGCGGGTGCGCCGGCTCGAGGAGCACGTCGCGCTCTGGCGGCGGCTCTGGACCGGCGAGCCGGTGACCCATCACGGCCACGATCTCGACCTGGTGGATCACACCATCGGGCCGCTGCCGTGGCTTCCCGCGGGCCCGCCCATCCTGATCACCGCGGGCAACCGCGGGGAGCTGCTGCCCGCCCAGTTCGATCGCTTTGGCCGGCTCGGCGACGGCATCATCACGACCTACGTGCACGCCCGTGAGTGCGGGCTGATCCGCGAGCGGGCGCTCGAGGGCCTGGCGCGCCACGGCCGGGCCCGCGCCGACTTCCCGCTCGTCGTCTACACGACGGTGCGGCTCGAGGACGACGTCCGCACCGCGGAGCGCGCCACCGCCGAGTTCCTGGCCACCTACTACGGCGGAGGCGTGCACGAGCGGGGGCTGATGGGGCTCGGCCCCGCGGACGTGGTGATCGAGGCGCTCGGCCGCTATGCCGCGGCGGGGGTGACCGATCTCTGCATCCGGTTCGTGGGCGCCGATCAGCTCGCCCAGCTCGACCGATTCACCGCGGAGGTGCTTCCGGCGCTGCAAGCTGAGAAACCCGTCCAAACGGAGGAGCGCGCGCGATGACCGAATTCCCGAAGCTCACCTACGAGACCCTGACCGTCGGCGAGGAGTTCGTGTCGGACACCCACCTGGTCACCCCCGAGGACATCGAGGCCTACGCCTTCGCGGTGGAGGACGACCATCCCTGGTTCTCCGGTCCGTCGCCCTTCGGCGGCCCGGTGGCGCACCCGACCCTCATGGCCAACCAGGCCCTGCTCCTCCGTCACGGCAAGTACATCGTGCACGCCGGCCTCCACGCCAGGATGGAGTTCAACTTCCTCGAGCCGGTGCGGCCCGGCATGCGGGTGCGCTCGCGCGGCCGGGTGATCGACAAGTACGAGCGGCGGGGCCGCCAGTACATGGTCACCGAGTACGTCACGGAGGACGAGCGGGGCGCGCCCCTCGTGCGGGGCCAGTTCACCCAGATGCTGATCCCGGAGGGCACCCGCCATGCCGGTCGCTGAGACCATCGCGGTCGGGCAGGAGCTGCCGTCGCTCCAGAAGGAGCCGACGCAGCGGCGGATCGACGTCTACTCGGGGGTGCGGCCACGCTCCATCCACACCGACCCATCCTGGGCCCACGCCAAGGGATTCCGGACCACGCTGGCGCAGGGGATGATGTCCACCGCCTACGTGTCGGAGATGATGACGCGGCTCCTGGGGGCCGGCTTCGTCAAGGGTGGCACCCTGTCGATGGCGTTCATCAAGCCGGTGTACGCGGGCGATCGGCTCACCGTCCACGGGGTGGTGAAGGAGACGCGGCGCGAGGGCGCGGGGACGAGGGTGGTCGTCGAGGTGTGGTGTCAGAACCAGGACGGGGAGAAGACCGCGGTGGGGACGGCGAGCGGCCTCGCCCCTCACCCTACCCTCTCCCCGGAGGGGAGAGGGTTCTAGACGGAGAGGACGTTGCGGCCGAGCGGCCGGCCCTCGCGGAGGGCGTCGAAGGCGGTCTCGACGTCGGCCAGCGGGATCACCCGGTCGACGATGGGCGTGATGCGCCCGCCGGCCACCAGGTCCATCGTCTCCTGGAGCTCCTGCTTGGTGTTGGCCCGCGAGCCCACGATCTCGAGCTCGTTGCGCACCAGCTCGTGCGGCATCACCGGCAACGGCAGCTGGGGCGTGTAGCCGACGAAGACCAGGCGCCCCGCCCGTCGGACCGACTGGTAGCTCGACGGCAGCGTGGTCTCGTTGGCCACGAACTCCAGCACCACGTCGACGCCCTGGCCGTCGGTGAGCTTCCGCACCGCGTCGTGGAACGGCCCACGGCGCGCGTCGATCACCGCGTCCGCGCCCAGGCTTCGCGCCAGCTCGAGCCGCGCCTCGCTCACGTCGATCGCGACGACCCAGGCGCCGGCGAGCCGCGCCATCTGCAGCGCGTGCAGGCCCACCCCCCCGACGCCCACCAGCGCCACCGTCGTGCCCGGCCGCACCTGCGCCCGCTTGGTGATCGCGTGGTAGGACGTGGCGACCGCGTCGCCCAGGATACAGGCGCCTTCGAGCGACACGTGGTCCGGCACCTTGCAGAGGTTGACCCCCGGGGTCTTCACGTACTCGGCGAAGCCGCCGTCGATGCTGAAGCCGTGCTGGCGCGTCTCGGGGCAGAGCGTGTCGCGGCCCGCGCGGCAGAACCGGCAGCGGCCGCAGGTGAGATAGAAGTTCACCACCACCCGGTCGCCCGCCGCGAAGCCGTGCACCTCCGCACCGACCTCCGCCACCTCGCCCGCGATCTCGTGGCCCATGATGAGCGGGATCACGCCCAGGCCCATCCGGTTGGCCCGGATCTTCACGTCGGTGCCGCAGACGCCCACGTTGCGCACTCGCACCAGCGCCTCGTGCGGGGCGATCACGGGGGTGGGCACGTCCTTGGCGACGAACGGCCCGCCGAACCGCTCGAGGATCAGCGCGCGCATCAGTGGCCGTTCGCCCGCATCGCCTGCCAGACCCGCTCGGGGGTCACCGGCATGTCGAGGTGGCGGACGCCCAGCGGGGCCAGCGCGTGGTTGACCGCGTTGAGCAGCGCGGGCAGCGCCCCCACCGTGCCGGCCTCCCCCACGCCCTTGGCGCCGAGCGGGTTGACCCGCGTCGCCACCTCGTGCGAGTCCACGTCGAACAGCGGCAGCTCGTCCGCCCGCGGGATCGCGTAGTCCATCAGCGACCCGGCCAGGAGCTGGCCCGAGGCGTCGTAGGGGAGCACCTCGGCCAGCCCCTGGCCCAGGCCCTGGACGATGCCGCCGTGGATCTGCCCCTTCACCAGCATCGGGTTGATCATGCGGCCCACGTCGTCGACCACCGCGTAGCGCGTCACGCGGACCGCGCCGGTCTCCATGTCGATCTCGACCTCGCAGACGTGGCAGCCATTGGGGAACGTCACCGCGGGCGGCGTGAACGCGGCCGTCTCGCTGAAGCCGGGCTCGAGCCCGGCCGGGAGCTGGCGCGGCTGGTAGGCGGTCCGCGCGACCTGGCTCCACGGCACGCCCCGGTCGGTGCCGGCCACCGTGAACTGGCCGTCGCGCAGGGCCACGTCCTCGGGGGCGGCCTCGAGCAGGTGCGCGGCGATGCGCCGGCCGCGCTCGACGATCTTCTCGGTGGCGCGCAGCACCGCGGAGCCGCCGACCGAGATGGCGCCCGAGCCGCCGTTGCCGCGGCCGGCCCCGAGCGCGTCGCTGTCGCCCCAGAAGACCTGGATGCGGTCGGGCGGCAGGCCGAGGCGATCGCTCACGATCTGGGCGAAGGCGGTCTCGTTGCCCTGGCCCATCGACGTCGAGCCCGCGAAGAGCGAGACCGAGCCGTCCGCGTTGACGCGCATCTCCGCGGTGTCGGGATTGACCGCGGTGTAGGGGCCGCCCGCGACCTCGATCGGGTTGGCGAGGCCCAGGCCCAGGAGCTTGCCGCGGGCCCGCGCCTGGGCCCGCCGCCGCTCGAAGCCGGGCCGGTCGCCGAGGGTCACCGCCAGCTCCATGATCCGCTCGAACTCGCCGCAGTCGTAGGTGAAGACGAGGCCGGTCTTGAACGGCATCGCGGCGGGCGAGATCAGGTTGCGGCGGCGCAGCTCGAGCGGGTCGAACCCCAGCTCGGCCGCAGCGACATCGATCACCCGCTCGATGGCGTAGGTCGCCTCCGGCCGGCCGGCGCCGCGGTAGGGGCCGGTCGGGGTGGTGTTGGTGAAGACGCCGGTGGTCTCGACGTGGATGGCGGGCGTGGTGTAGACGCCGGCCACGCCGCCCACGTTGTTGGTGCCGGGCCCCGCGCTGCGCGTCGTGAGGTAGGCGCCGATGTCGAGCTTGATCGCGACCCGCAGGGCCAGGAACCGGCCGTCCGCGTCCAGCGCCAGCTCGGCCGAGGAGACGTTGTCGCGCCCGTGCTCGTCGGAGAGAAAGCTCTCGCGCCGGCTCGACGTCCACTTCACCGGCCGGCCGAGGCGCTTCGCGGCCCAGAGGACCAGCACCAGCTCGGGGTAGATCCCGCTGCGCATCCCGAAGCTGCCGCCGACGTCGCCGGTCACCACCCGCACCTGGGTGTGCGGCACCCGGAAGACCTGCTCGGCGAGCAGGGTGCGGAGGCCGTGGGGCGCCTGGATCCCGGTGTGGAGCGTGTAGCGCCCGGTGCGGCGGTCGAACTCGCCCACCGCCGCGCGCGGCTCCATGGGCAGCGCGGCCACGCGCGTGACCACGAAGTCGAGGCGCGTGACGTGCGCGGCCCCCGCGAAGCCGCCGGCGACCGCGTCGCGCGAGCCGGCCTCCCAGACGAAGGCCACGTTGCCGGGCGCCTCGTCCCACACCGCGGGCGCCCCGGCCGCGGTGGCGCCGGCCGCGCCGATGGCGGCGGGCAGCGGCTCGTAGTCGACCGTGACCAGCTCCGCGGCGTCGGCGGCCTGCGCCGCCGTCTCGGCCACCACCAGCGCGAGCGGATCGCCCACGTGGCGCGCCCGCCCGAGCGCGAGCGCCGGCCGCGGGGTCCGGAACGCGGGCGAGCCGTCGCGACGCTTGCGCCCGCCGTCGGTGGGCAGGGGGCCGAGCCCGTCGGCGGCCAGGTCCTCTCCGGTGAGGACCGCGATCACGCCGGGCGCCTTCAGCGCCGCCGCGGTGGCGAGCCCGCGCAGACGGGCGTGCGCGTGGGTCGACCGGATGACCACCGCGTGCGCCTGCCGCGGCACGTCGACGTCGTCGGAGTAGCGACCGAGGCCCTGGATGAGTCGCGGGTCCTCGAGCCGGCGCACCGACTGGCCGATCGCGAACTTCTCGGTGGTGATCGGCTCACTCACGGCAGCACCAGCTCGCGCGCGACGCCGCGCAGATCCATCTCGAACTCGAGCCCCTGGATGGGCGGCCGGCTCGGGAACCAGCGCACCCCGTGGATGGCGGCCGGGCCCGCGGCGCGGAGGATCTCCTCCAGCACCAGCGCGTGGATCGGCTGGGCGGTGTAGACGTCGATCGCGGTCACCCGCGCCCAGTCGCCGCCGAGGGCGTGGAGCCGCTCCTGCATGGTCTGGAGCACGAAGCGCGTCTTCTCCTTCATCGCGTCCGGCGACGTGTCGCCGTGGCGCACGATCCCGTCAGGGCCCTGAGCGCGGTCCCGCAGCTCGCCCGCGCCGGCCACGATGAAGGTGGGCGCGGGCGTGTGGCCGGGCACGGTGTAGGCGAAGGCGTAGAGGGAAGGCTCGGCCGGCGCGGCCATCACCGGGGCCACGTTGGTGCGGGGGATCGGGTTGTCCTCGCCCACCAGGATCCCCCACTCGGCCAGCAGCGACCGGTAGCCCGCGTTGAACTGGTTGAACCCGTCGAAGGTGAAGGCGGCCGGGCTGCGCAGCTCGATCCCGCAGAGCGCGGTCCGCCCGCGCCCGTGCTCGCGCAGGTGCCGCTCGATCCGCACGAACCCGGCGCGCCACGGCACCGGCTTGGCCAGGGTGACGTGCACGATCTCGTGGCCGGTCCGGGCCACGGTGCCGCAGGAGAACGCGCTGATGCCGGGCAGGTACTGGTAGTCACCGCTCGGATGGTCGGGAAGCCGGGAGGACGGTCCGCCGTGTGCGCTCATGGCGGGTAGTCTACAACGGTCGTGGCGGCTCCCCCGCGGCCGAGCCCGCCTCGGGGACGGGGGCCGGAGCCGGCGCGGGCTCGGTGGGCTCGCTCGAGCCGCGCAGGTCGAGGATCTGAACGCCGCCGGTGTCGAGGTGCGATAGCGGCGTCAGCCGGGTGATGTGCGTCATGTGGGTGATCATGTCGGCGATGGACTGGACACCACGGAGGGCGCGGTCGACGTAACGCTCGAGATCGGGGCGGTTGCCGAGCTTGAAGGACCCTGGACACGAGCAAACCCGGACTCGGTCTCATCGTGGGCCGTCATCGATCCTAGCATCTGACGGCCCGGTCACGGCCGGGAGCCTTGACCGGCCGCCCGAGCGGCTGCTCGGCTTCCGCCCTGGCCCCACCGTCCTCGACACCCTCATCAAAGGAGATGCGCATGATCCGAGCGCTCGCGGGGACGTGCCTGACCGTCGCGATGGCCGCGCTGCCCCTGGGCGGCGGCCCCGCGTGGGCGGACGATCCCTATCCCACGCGCCCCGTCTCCATGGTGGTGGCCTTCCCGCCCGGCGGCCTCGCCGACAATACCGCGCGGCCGGTGGCGACCGCGCTCGAGCGCATCCTCAAGCAGCCGGTGGCCGTCATCAACAAGGCGGGCGCGGCGGGGGCGGTCGGCAACCAGACGGTGGCGACCTCCAAGCCCGACGGGTACACGCTGCTGATGGCGCTGGTCAGCATCTCGGTGCTGCCCGAGGTCGACAAGCTCTTCGGCCGCCCGCAGAACTACACGCGCGAGCAGTTCACCGGCATCGCGAGAATCAACGCCGATCCATCCATGTTGGTGGTCCGCGCCGACGCGCCGTGGAAGACGCTGAAGGACTTCGTGGACGACGCGAAGAAGCAGCCCGGCGAGATCGTCTTCAGCTCCTCCGGCCTCTACGGCACCGCGCACATCCCGATGGAGATGCTCATGCTCGCGGCCGGCATCAAGCTCCGCCACCTGCCCACCACCGGCGGCGGACCCATGATGAACGCCATCCTGGGTGGGCACGCCCAGGCGGTGATGACGCCGGTGAGCCTGGCCGCCGCCCACGTGAAGGCGGGCAAGCTGCGGCTGCTGGCCCACAGCGGCGCCGGGCCGGTGGCCGCCTATCCGGAGGTCCCGACCTTCAAGTCGCAGGGCTACGACGTGGAGTACACCGCGTGGGCCGGTCTGGTCGCGCCCCGGGCCACGCCGCCCCACATCGTCAAGATCCTGCGCGACGCGACCCGGCAGGCGGTGCAATCGCCCGAGGTGGTCACCTCGCACGCCAAGCTCGAGACGCCCATCGCCTACATGGACGCCGACGAGTTCAACGCCTGGTGGGCGAAGGACGCGGCGCGGCTGGCCGAGGTGGTCAAGCAGATCGGCCGAGTCGAGTGATCCGCCCCGCGCCATGACCGTCGACCGCGTCGCGGGCGTGGCGCTCGTCCTCATCGGCCTGGCGACCGTCTGGGAGAGCCGGGCCTTCCCGCTCGGCTCGCTCCATCGCCCGGGCCCCGCGTACATGCCGGTGGTGCTGGCGCTGCTGCTGATCGTCTTCGGGGTGGCGCCACGCGGTGGCCATCTTCGCGGCCTGCGCCTTCGCCGCGTGGGGGCTCGAGCGACTCGGCTACCGGATCACGATGGCGGTGGTGGTGGGCTTGCTGCTGCTGGGGCTCGAGCGCAAGGGCTGGGTGCTGGGGCTCGGGCTCACCCTCGTGATGGCGTGGGGCTCGTTCTACCTCTTCGATACGCTGCTGCGCGTGCCGTTGCCGCGCGGGATCTTCTGATGCTCGAGACGCTCCAGAACCTGGGCCTGGGCTTCCAGGTGGCGCTCGCGCCCGGCGTGCTCTGGTACGGCTTCATCGGCTGCCTGGTCGGTACGCTGGTGGGCGTGCTGCCCGGGGTGGGCCCGCTCGCCGGCATCAGCCTGCTGCTGCCCGCGACCTACGGCCTCGACGCCACCAGCGCGCTGGTGATGCTGGCCGGCATCTACTACGGCGCGATGTACGGCGGGTCCACCACCTCGATCCTGATGCGCATCCCGGGGGAGGCGGCCTCGGTGATGACGTGCATCGACGGCTACGCGATGGCGCGCAAGGGCCGCGCGGGGCCGGCGCTGGCCATCGCGGCGGTGGGCTCGTACGTGGCGGGCACCGTGAGCGTCATCGCGCTCATGTTCCTGGCCCCGCCGCTCGCGGCCTTCGCGCTGCGCTTCGGGCCGCCCGAGTACTTCTCGCTCCTGCTGCTGGGGCTGCTGGTGCTGGCCTACATGAACTCGGGGTCGATGCTGAAGGGCCTGGCGATGGCCGCGCTGGGGCTGCTGCTCGGCATGATCGGCATCGACCAGATGAGCGGCTACTTCCGCTTCGCCTACGGGATCGCCGAGCTGGGCGACGGCATCGGGGTGGTGCCGGTGGCAGTGGGACTGTTCGGCCTGGCCGAGATTCTCTTGACCGCCGGGCAGCCCAACCCGCCGGAAGTCATCCGCCCGCGGCTGCGCGATCTGCTGCCCTCGCGGCAGGAGTGGCGCGAGGCCAACATGCCGATCTGGCGCGGCACCGCGATCGGCTTCCTGATCGGCATCATCCCCGGCTCCGCGCACGTCATCTCGACCTTCGTGTCCTACGCGGTGGAGCGCAAGGTCTCGAAGCATCCGGAGGAGTTCGGGCGCGGCGCGGTGGCGGGCGTGGCCGGGCCCGAGTCGGCCAACAACGCGGCGACGTCGGGGGCCTTCGTGCCGATGCTGGCGCTCGGCGTGCCCGGGGTGCCGGTGGCCGCGCTCCTGCTGGCCGCCATGATGGTGCACGGGGTGACGCCGGGGCCGCTGCTCATCCAGCAGGACCCGCGGCTCTTCTGGGGCTTCATCGCCTCGATGTACGTGGGCAACGTTATTCTGCTGATCCTCAACCTGCCCCTGGTCGGGCTCTTCGTGAACCTGCTGCGGGTGCCGTACCCGGTGATGTACCCGATCATCCTCGTGTGCTCGATCCTGGGGGTCTACGCGGTCAACAGCAGCGTGGTGGACGTGTGGATCATGCTCGGGACCGGGGTGCTCGGCTACGTGCTCCGCAAGCTCGACTTCGAGACCGCGCCCATCGTGCTGGGCCTGGTCCTGGCCCCGATGATGGAGCTGTCTCTTCGCCAGTCCCTCGCCATGTCCGCCGGCCACTACGCGATCTTCGTCACCCGCCCCATCTCGGTGACGCTGCTCGCGGTCGGCGTGATCCTGGTGGCTCTCGCTCTCCGCCCGCTCGTTTCCCGTACCCTCGACTGGCGCTCCCGCCTCCCCGCCGAAAGCTAATGGGGTCAGGTCTTACATTCCGACATTTTCTCGCGCGCCGGCGGGCCGAGGCGCGCTGGAAATGTCGGAATGTAAGACCTGACTCCGGACGAAGCGATGGCTGAGCACGCCGGGGTGGTGCGGCGGAGGGAAGACCCGCGGCTGATCACCGGGGCGGGGGCGTTCGTGGACGATCTGCGGGTGCCCGGGTGCCTGCACGCCGCGATGCTGCGGACGCCGCACGCGCACGCGCGCATCCGCGCGATCGATGTGGCGGCCGCGCGGCGCGCGCCCGGGGTGGTGGGCGTGTTCGTGGCGGGGGACCTGGGCGCGGTGGGCGACCCGATGCCGATCTATGCGCCCCATCCCGCGCTGCCGGTGCCCTGCAAGATCCGCCCGCTCGCGGCCGACCGGGTGCGTTTCGTGGGCGAGGCGGTGGCGGTGGTGATCGCGGCCGACGTCTACCGCGCGTACGACGCGCTCGACCTGATCCGCGTCGAGTACGAGCCGCTGCCCGCGGTGGTCGACGTGGAGGCCGCCCTCGCCCCGGGCGCGCCGATCCTGCACGAGGAGATTGGCAGCAACGTGGTGGCGGAGTGGCGCCAGCGCGTGGGCGACGCGGAGGCCGCGCTGCGCGCCGCGCCGGTGGTGGTGCGCACCCGCATCCGGCTGGCCCGCGGCGGCGCGCACCCGCTCGAGCCGCGCGCGCTCGTCGCCGAGTGGCGCGACGGCATGTTGACGATCCGCGGCGCGGTGCAGATGGTCCACCGGCATCGCGACGTGATCGCGGGCCAGCTCGGGCTGCGCGAGGATCAGGTGCGGGTCATCG
>WNFF01004943.1_pt1 | contig 10875 bp, 8 predicted proteins | sample 5400441 | NCBI WGS metagenome assembly WNFF01 (sample SAMN13153345, study PRJNA577476) | soil metagenome | isolation source: 120 cm saprolite under Douglas fir tree site 2 hole 3 replicate 1 | place: USA:California | collected 2015-04-18
CAGCGATCTGGTTTCTAAACAAACCATTTCGCCCACGGCAAAATTCGCGGTCCAGTAATCCGGCGAATCCACTTCATTGAGGTGGTGGATATGACCCGTAAACTCGGATGTGTTCTGATAGTTCTCCTGGCGGCCTCGCCTGTCTTCGCGGCACGCGTGGGGGAAATCTCGGGATATATCAGAGACGGTTCGGGTTCACCGCAAATGGGCGCCGTGGTGGATATCTATACCACTGCCACTACCGTTGGTTTCACCGTTTACACAGACGGGCAGGGCTTCTACTCAGCCAATAACCTGCCTCCGGGCAAGTACCAGATCAAAGTCACTGCCGCATCGTTTCTCCCTTCACTCCGGGAGAATGTAAAGCTGAACTCCGGTGCTCACGTCCTGGTGAATCTCACCCTGAACACTCTGGCAGACGCCCTCAAACTCCTTCCGCCCAGCCGCTCACAACAATCTGAACCGGATGACTGGCACTGGACGCTGCGATCATCTGCCAACCGCCCCGTGCTTCGTGCCCTCGAAGAAGACAAAACAGATAAAGGCGGTCTGGTAGTTGTTTCCCGAGCCACTGGAGCAGAACAAAACCCTGATCGTCTCAAGGGTCGCGTGGCATTTATTGCCGGCGCCCAGGCGGATGGGTTCGGCAGTGCCGGCGACATGACCACTGCGTTCACCCTGGAAAAGTCACTCTTCAGCTCCGGCACTCTGATGCTGAACGGGAACATTGGAGCGTCAGCGGGCGATCCGAGCGGCGTTGTCCGTGCCTCGTACGCACATGATTTTGGTGACAACTCCAGACCCACCGTGACCCTAACCTATCGTCACTTCGCAATTCCTGGAGTTGCGGTTGAGAATTCCCCCTACTCGGCAATGCAGATCAGCACCTCTGACAGAATGACTGTGGCGGGTGTGATTGATCTTCAATATGGCGCCGACCTTCAGTCACTGGAATTCGCCAAACGCGTTACTGCCATTCGCCCCTACGGCTCGGTGCAGGTACATCTCTCGCCGGACATGATTGTGGAATATCGCTACGCCACATCAGAGCCAGACGGCCGCGCCGCCAAAGGTTTTGACAGCGCTCCCGCGGACTTGAGCGAGTCCGGTCCACGCATGGCACTGACGAACGGTATGCCGGATGTGGAGCGCGCGATGCATCAGGAACTTGCAATATCGCGGCGCATGGGTAAAACCAGTGTTCAGGTTGCTGCCTTTACTGATCGCGTACGCAATCTGGTGCTGACTGGAGCCGGCGATCCCACCAGCTATTCTGAGGATGTGCTTCCCGATGTTTACTCAGGCACATTCTCGTATGCGCTGAACGGTGCTCTCAGCACTACCGGCATGCGGCTGGTGATCGAACGGAAAATCTCTGACGATCTTTCCGCCACGTTTGATTATTCCAACGGTGGCGCTGTTACAGCCGACGCGCTCACAACCTGGCAGAATCTGTCCCAGGCTCTGGGGCAGAGCCGCCAGCAATCCGTGGCAACCAAGGTTTCAGGCTACGTGCCGGCCTCCGGCACACGCTGGATTGCTTCCTACAAGTGGACCAGCGGAAACACGCTCTCGATAGTGGACGCCTTCAACGCATCTCCAGGACAAGCCGATCCTTATCTGAGCATCTTCATCCGCCAGCCACTGCCTGGCAGCTCATTGATTCCCGGCAAAATGGACGCCCTGCTTGATCTTCGCAACCTCATGGCCCAGGGATATCTGCCTGTTGGCGGCCAGGACGGCCGCAACGTTTATATGGTCCAGTCCGCGCGCTCCATGCGCGGCGGCCTCGCATTCACCTTCTAAACCTATTTGTTCTTCCGTCCGTAGCGTGGGCGATTATTCTCTCTGTCATTCCGTGCGCAGGCGGAGTTCCGCAGCGCGGAACGATGCCGAAGAGAGGAACTCCGAGAATGCTCACCAGAACATGCTGATTCAGGGAATTTCCTCGATGATCTCGCCTTTCAGCTTCATGACGACGCGAAAAGAAAGCACATCGTCAATCATGTCTACTCATCCTCGTCCCAGAATCTTTGCCACCAATTCCTCTTAGGTTTTACAACCGGATCTTCTTCAAACACCAGCTCATCGCGCGTGCCGAGTATTCCGCCTGCTCTGACCACGGGAGGCTTCTGTCTCACAAACGGCAAATCCGCTTCTGTTTTTCGCGACGGCGTTTGTGCGGGTGACGTATCCACCTTCGGCACCGCGGGTGTGGGCGCGGATGGCGCCGGCGCGACTACTTTCCACGCCGATGTCGGTCCGGGCTTTTGCACCAGGATTGGCGTTGGCGTAAGTGCAGGTGTCTTCTTCGCGGCTGGTTGTCGAAACACCGCAATAGCCACCTCACCGCTCGAACCAGTCGGCAAGAGCGTCACCAGGTCCCGATTGGAATCCGACGCATATTCCACGGCGCTGCGGGCGCGATGTTCAAACACCTGTTCACGGGGAAGCTGCTTGCGCAGTGTAGAGGCAGTGTTCCTGTCAAAGGTTAACCAGCGAGCCATGGGCACATCCGTAAATAATCGTTTTGACTGGTGGCAGAGACTTAGATGCAGGGCAGCTCATAAACGTTTGACGGCTTGAGCAGCTTGATTTACTCTCCGCTATCCATTCAAGGAGCTAACGGATGCCTAAGTTTTCCCCGGAGCGCCGCAATTTCACGCTGGCGGCGGCTGCTGCTGCAACCGCCGCAGTCTTCAATCCAACGGACACGTTCGCCGGCCTTTCCCAATCTGGCACCCCTGCCGGCCAGCAAACCAATCCCTCTGCTGCTCCTTCTCTCGATCAGAAGATCCAGACCGCAATGGACAAACTATCTCCGTCCGCCAGGGCGGAAGTGGAGATGAAGTTCGCCTCCATCGTCCGCAAATACGGCAGTAGGCTGAATGACGACCAGAAAAAGGACATCCATCGTTCGCTCGCCGAAACTCAGGAAGGTCTGGAAAAAATGCGCGCGTTTGTGCTCGACAATGGCGACCAACCTGCCACCGTGTTTCAGCTCTATCACAACGAAGGGACAAAGTAGATGCTGAGTGAAGACATTCTCTATCTACCGGTCTCTGAACTTTCCCGCCGCATACGCGCCCGTCAGCTTTCTCCGGTTGAGCTTACAGAGAGCTATCTGGAACGGAGCCGCCAGATTGGACCGAAACTGAATGCCTATATAACGCTTACGCCAGAATTGGCGAAGCAGCAGGCACAGGCGGCTGAAAAGGAAATCGCCGCAGGTAAATACCGTGGTGTTCTGCACGGCATTCCGTATGCGGCAAAAGATCTTCTCGCGGTAAAAGGCTATCCCACCACATGGGGAGCGCGTCCTTACGAAGATCAGCACTTTGATCAAGACGCCACGGTGATTCGCAAGCTGAAAGCCGCCGGCGCTGTCTTGATTGGCAAGGCCTCCATGATCGAGCTGGCTGGAGGGATGGGATACCGTTTCGCGTCGGCCTCCGCTCCCGGCGCGACAAAGAATCCCTGGAACACGGAACACTGGACGTGCGGATCGTCGAGCGGAAGCGGTGCGATCATGGCCGCCGGACTGGCCGCCTTCGCTCTCGGAACTGAGACATGGGGATCCATCATCTGTCCTTCAGGCTTCTGCGGCATTTCCGGTTTGCGTCCCACATTTGGACGCGTAAGCCGCGCTGGTGCCATGGCGCTTTCCTATTCAATGGACAAGATCGGGCCCATGTGCCGGACTGCGGAAGATTGTGACTCGGTGTTAAGAGCCATCTCCGGCCACGATCCACAAGATGCGGGATCACTGCCCAATGTCACCGCCAGATACACCGGCGCTGCCACCAGCCCGCATCTGCGTTTGGGGTGGATGATTAATCAATGGAAGGACATTTCTCCCGACGTGAACGCGCCAGTCGCGGCTGCACGGAAGGTGCTGGAAAATAATCATGCCGTGAGCGGAAAAGACGTATCGCTGCCGGATGGCCCGTGGGAGCCGGCCGCAGGCACCATAGTGTCAGTGGAAGGTGCTGCCGCCTTTCGCGACCTGATCCACTCCGGGAAAGTTGGCGAACTCAGCGATCCCGCGGGAAAAGTCGGTGGTTACGTCAATGAAGAGATCAGCGCCACAGATTTCATCACTGCGCAGCGCATCCGTGGAATCCTGCAAAGGAAAATGGACGAGCTGTTTACTCAGGTTGACGTGCTGGTGGCGGCTTCACTTCCAGTCCTCGCCAGCCGTCTTGACGCCAATCTCGACAATGAACTGAGCTTTGCCGATCCCATCGGAGGCATCGGCAATATCTGCGGTCTGCCGGCCATCAGTGTTCCTTGCGGTTTCGGTGCGCACGGTTTGCCCGTAGGCCTCCAGTTCATCGGCCGGCCGCTGGATGATGCCAGAATCATACAGGCGGCCAGGCTATTCCAGTCCGCCACGGATTGGCACACTAAGCATCCAAAGCTATGAACACACAAGTGTTACACCTTAGTGTCACGCGGCGGCGCGCTATGCAATACTAGAAACAGCTCTCACGGGTAAGAGTGTTTGCTGAAACCTGCTCGGTGCATATTCACCACCATCGCGGCTGGCCCGGCAATTCACATTTTGGTTTTCTCACCCGGGACAGCGCTGCATCTAATGCGTCGGAAAAAACATGTCTGCTGACCAGCTTACCGGTAGAGCTTTTCATCCCGATTCCTTGCGGGATTCCGTATTGCGTCACGTGCGCTATACGTTGGCTCGTCCTGAGAACGTCCTTGTACCGCGTGAGCTGTTCAAGCCCATCTCGCTCGCCATTCGCGACATCATGGTTGACCACCTGCTCGAAACCGAGCAGCGCTATCGCGATCAGGATTCCAAGCGCCTCTACTATCTCTCCATGGAATTCCTCATGGGCCGCTGGCTGAGTGACAATCTCTGCAATCTCGGTCTAATGGACGAGTGCCGCGCCGTGGCATCTGAGCTGAATATCCACCTGGAGCACGTGCTGGAGGTGGAACCGGACGCCGGCCTTGGCAATGGCGGACTTGGCCGTCTGGCAGCATGCTTTCTTGAATCGCTTGCCACCATGAACATGCCCGGATTCGGTTATGGCATTGATTACGAATACGGCATGTTCAAGCAGGAGATTGTCGGCGGTCATCAGCGGGAAAAACCGGATCGCTGGAAGGCGGAAGGCACTCCCTTTTACATTGACCGGCCGCATGAGTTCTGTGCCATCCCGCTGTACGGACGCGTAGAGGCGTCACGTGACTCGCAGGGCAATCGCCGCCAGCGCTGGGTGGACGCAAAGATCGTGGTGGGCGTACCCAATGACATGCCTGTAGCCGGCTTTGGCGGCAAGACCGTAAATTACCTGCGGCTTTTTACGGCGCGCGCTTCAGAAGATTTCGACATTGAGATATTCAATCGCGGCGACTACATTCGCGCCGTCGAGCAGAAGATCGCCTCGGAAAACATTTCGCGTGTGCTTTACCCCTCTGATTCGGTTCGTTCCGGCAAAGAGCTTCGCCTGTTGCAGGAATATTTCCTGGTTGCTTGTTCCTTGCGTGACATCATGCGGCGTTACCGCGCTACGCATAACGGCTTTGAGCAGTTTCCGCAGAAAGTCGCTGTGCAGATGAATGATACGCATCCCAGCCTCTGCGTGGCGGAGCTGATGCGCCTGCTGGTGGATGAATATAAGGTAGATTGGGACCACGCCTGGGAAATCACGGAAGCCACCCTCGGTTACACCAACCACACACTCCTGCCGGAAGCTCTGGAGCGCTGGCCGGTTTCCCTGATGGAGCATGTACTCCCCCGGCACATGGAAATCATCTTCGGTATCAATCATCAGTTCCTGCGCGTGGTCTCACGCGTGTGGCCCGGTGACGTTGACCGCCAGAATCGTATGTCCATTATCGAAGAAGGTCCGGAGAAGCAGGTGCGCATGGCGCATCTCGCTATTGTTGGCAGTCACGCCATCAACGGAGTTTCCAGGCTGCATTCCGAGCTGCTCAAAACCTCGCTGGTGCCTGACTTTGCCAAACTGTGGCTGGAGCGTTTCAGCAACAAAACGAACGGCGTGGCCCCGCGGCGCTGGATCTTGAAGGCGAACCCGGGATTGTCCGCCCTGCTCACGCGCACCGTCGGTGAAGGCTGGATCACTGACCTTGAACAGATCCACGGTATTGAGAAATTCGCTGGAGACGCGGCTTTCCAGAATGAGTTTCTGGCAATCAAGCGTCGCTGCAAAGAACGCATGGCCCGCGAAATTCTTGACAGCACCGCCGTGCAGGTTGATCCCGATTCGCTGTTTGATGTTCAGGTGAAGCGCATACATGAATACAAACGCCAGCTCCTGAACGTGATGCGGATCATCCATGAATATCTGGCGATCATTGAAGATGGTGAGCACCCAAAAGTCCCGCGTACGTATTTGTTTGCCGGCAAGGCTGCCCCCGGATATTGGGCGGCCAAACAGATCATCAAGCTGATCAACAACGTTGCCAATGTGGTCAATCAGGACGAGCGTGTTGGCGGCATGATGAAGGTCGTGTTCGTGCCGGACTATCGCGTCTCTCTGGCCGAACTCATCATGCCTGCGGCTGATCTAAGCCAGCAGATTTCCACTGCCGGCATGGAGGCTTCCGGCACCGGCAACATGAAGCTGTCAATGAATGGTGCACTCACGCTTGGCACCATGGATGGCGCCAATATTGAGATCGCTGAAGCCGTTGGCATGGAAAATATCTACACTTTTGGTCTCAGTCCCGAGGAAGTGAAGTGGTATCAGGAGCACGGCACTTACAATCCTCGCGAGCTTTGTTACGCCGATCCAATGTTGCGCCGGGTCATGGAATCGCTGGCCACTGATCGCTTCTCCGCAGGCGAGCCGGGACTGTTCCGCTGGATTGTGGATGAAATTCTGGATCGCGGTGACCGCTACTTCCTGATGGCTGATCTTCCTTCGTACCTTGAAGCCAGCCGCCGGGCTGACGCCGACTATCAGAACGCCGACGTCTGGGCCAGAAGGGCCATCCTGAACGTGGCGCGTGTCGGAATCTTTTCCAGTGATCGCACCATCGCCGAATATGCCCGCGACATCTGGCATATTCAACCTGCTATCGGCACCATGGCAGACCTGCCTTTCAGCAAGGAACAGGTGAGCACGGAAGTCTCGCGGTGATAGGGTTTCATCCCGAGTAGAACGAGGGATCCCTACTGTCTGCCGGACTGCCTGTTTCGAATACATTTTGACGTAGAGACGAGGCATGCCGCGTCTTGCATGTGCCTCCTCACCAAATGAACAAACACAAGGTCTCTCCGTCCTGCTCACGCGCTGAAGAAGGCGCGCGTTCGCTTACGGTCGTCGGGATGACGATGTTTTAGGATTAGCCACGATCGGTCCCTCATGGGCGCAACTAAAAAGAGCGCCCGATCCAATCGAGCGCCCATCCTAATTACAACAACCTATTCGTTCACCCGTGGATGCACTTTGAATTCGCGCGGAACTGCGAATCCAATTTCCTGGGCAATCCATTCCGGCTCGGCGCTGCCCTGGCAAGTTCCCCAGATTGACATTGGCTCATTGCCGTAGCGCAGCATACCGCTGTGCTTTGACTTGTCTTTGTCGATCTCAGGGTTGGGATCGGCAAATCCGAGCTTATGACGCAGGAAATCCACGTCGTCGGGTTTGCCGGTGAGAAACGTCCAGTTCTTATCTGTGAGGTGGTGCATCTTTGCGTATTCCCTCAGCTTGGCCGGTGAGTCTTCTTCCGGCTTCAATGTCAGGGAGTAAATGAAAATGTCGTGCTTTATCTGTTCGCGCAGATATTTCTGCACAACCTTCAAGTTCGCGGTGATGGTCGGGCATATGCCTTCGCAGTTTGCATACATCAGGTTGATCACGACGATTTTATCTTTCAAAAGATCATCGTAAAATTTAACCTGCTTTCCTTCACTGGTGACCAGATCGACATTGGGGAAATAGCGTTGACGCACGACTTCGCGTCCGGGCAGGCGAGGGGCGAACTTATGCGCTGCCGTCGGTGCATCGTCCCCGCTGGCCGCAATCGCTCCCATTACTGGGACCATCGCCAACCCGGCAAATAGCTTTCTTCTGCTAACGTCTGACATTTTGCACTCCTTTTTATTTAAGTTGGGTCAGAGTTGGCTGAGGCGGCAGTTGTCTTTGCCGCCGCAGGCCGGGTTATGGATTCGTGTTGGTATCGCCAGTAGCAGCCACGTCAAACCGCAGCATCATCGCATGGTCTTCGTGGATCACGTTGTGGCAATGCATCACGTAGCGGCCCATCCAGTCGCGGAAGCGCATCTTGATGCTGGCATTGCTGCGCGGAACCAGTCGCACGGTGTCTTTGCGCGAGAGATTCACGCCAGTTTCGCCGCTGCTGTTACATCCGGACCAGCAGTACTGACTGCCCCATTGGCTGTAATTGCTGGAGTCGTCGCTGCTGCTGCCGTAGAGCCCGGGAGCTCCCTGGATCACCTGGTGCTCTTCCAGGTGCACGTGGATTGGGTGTGACCAGCCCCAGCCATTCTGCAAATTCCACTGCTCCAGACTGTTCTGCTGGACCGTGAATCGGGCGGTATTGCAACTGAACATGCCTCCGTTGATCGTCCACTGCCCGTTGCGACCTTGGTCGAAGTTGAAGTTGCGTGTGACGCGCGGCGTAGCGCTGACGCTGGGAAGCGTGTAGTAGTTGGTGTTGGCGGAAGGCGCCACGCTGTTGTCGGCCACCGTAGGCTGGTCCACGATGATCTTCAACATGAGGAAGCCCTGGCCGCCGGCGGAAACGCTGCCGCTGGGACCGCCCTGTCCGTTCGGTTGGATCAGCCGGTTCTCGATGTAGATGGTCTTTCCCGCATATTGTGAGAAGTCGATGATCACATCCGACCGCTCGGCCACACCGAGAGCCACCGCTGGTACCTGAATCGGATGCGGTAACAGGTTGCCGTCGTTTGAAATCTGCCAGAACGGCTGTGACGCTGTCGGGTTGTTGAGATCGGTCAAGTAAAGCTGCAGGAAGCGCGACGGGCCGGTATTGATCCAGCGGAAGCGATAGCGGCGCGGGCTCACGCGCAGCACCGGTTGAATCACTCCATTCACCAGGAACTTGTCGCCCAGAATTCCATCAATGTTGAAGGTGTCGAATACCAGATCTCCAGTGTGGGAATCGAAACAACGGTCGGCGAACATCATGGGAATGTCGTAGTTCGGGAACGAAGGCAAACGGAACCCGGTGGTTTCATCTCCTGTGTCGCTATTGTTGAATAGGATGTAATGACCCACCAGCCCTTTGTAGACATTTTGCGCCGTGTATCCCTCGCGATGATCGTGGTACCACAGAGTGCTCAGTGCTTCACTGGGATCACCGTTCGTGGAAATGTGATCGGAAAGGAAGCCGGCGAGCTGGTTGGGATAATACTGGTCATAGTATTGGCCCGAAGCAAAGTAATCGCACGGGAAGCCGTCACTTTCGGAGGGCGTGTGGCCATTGTGCAAGTGCGTTGAAACGGAATTGATACCGAAGCCGCCGTTATCCGCCGGCAGATTGTTGTTGTTGCGGATCAAAATCGGCTCGCCGTAATGCGCCACATAGGTAGGGCCGGGACTTACGCCGTCGAACGTCCACATTCTCTGCAACGGCAGATCGCTCGACATGTTCACATTAGCCACTTGTTGTGACACCTGGTAAACCTTGGTAGCAGGGAACGGAAGATTGCTGTTGCTCCCGATCGGCGTCTGGTGGGCGCCTGTGCGGCCTTCATAAGCAATGCCGGTTGCCGGATTGATGGCATTGTTGGGTGCGATGGTAGGTGCAGGGCCGGTCAGCGAATTCACCGCAATCGGCTGCTTCACTGCCGGAATCGGCATGTTCATCACCCACGGTGTGGTGTAAGGGCTGGCACAGTTCCCGCACCCGCTGGTTCCGGAAGAACAGTTTCCGCTGCCCCAGGTATCCGCAAATGCCCTGGAACTCAGACCATTTTTAGCCACCAGCATTCCAGCGCCGGTCAGCAGGCCCATTTTGAGGAGTTCACGGCGGCCCAGCCCGGCCTTTACCAGTTCTTGTCTATTTTTGAAAGCGTTGTACATCTCTTTCCAACGTGCTCGGGATATTTTTTCCCCATTTGCGTTGAAGTACATACGTGTCCCTTTCAGCCCATCAGGTGGGTTATGGTTGGTCAGCTGGTCTCAGCCGTAGGCCGCCATTGCCGCATGCGACACGGCACATCGCGAGCTTCGCCCATCAGCGCCTTTCATGATGAGCAGGCACACGAATGCGCTCTCCGGAAACGGCCGGATTCGCTGGTATCTATTTGGAATTTTGCCCTGGTCTGCAAGTCCGTCGTTTGCAGCAATTAAACCAAGGCGTGACTCTCAGCAACTACGCCACTGAGAGCGCTCACAGTATTAAGTGAGAACGCTTACAGTATTAAGTATTGTGGGTGGGATAGTAGTTTGTACTCTGGATCAGAGTCAAGGAAATAATAAGAAGATATTGAGAAAGCGTATATGGTTCTGAAATAAGGGGATGCCCTACCCCGTCGATCCGTTGCGGCTTTTGCGGACGATCTCCGCATAGATGCTGGCGCTGGGGCGTGGACGCCTCACCTGTGTTTTCGGATCCAGTTCGATCAGCCCAAAACGCAGATGCCAGCCTTCATTCCACTCAAAGTTATCGGTGAGGCTCCAGTGAAAATAGCCGCGTAGATCGGCGCCGGCGCGAAGCAGGCTTTTCATCTGTTCAACGCTGGAGTGAAGCAGCCACGGGCGTATACGGTCACTGCGGTCCGGCACGCCATTCTCAAGAATATAGATGGGCTTCTTGAAATCGGTGAAATGGACAACGGCCTTGCTCAGTCCGCGCGGATAAGCCTCGCCGTAAGGCACTTCCACGCCATGGTCG
>WNFF01004946.1_pt1 | contig 10874 bp, 10 predicted proteins | sample 5400441 | NCBI WGS metagenome assembly WNFF01 (sample SAMN13153345, study PRJNA577476) | soil metagenome | isolation source: 120 cm saprolite under Douglas fir tree site 2 hole 3 replicate 1 | place: USA:California | collected 2015-04-18
AGGCACGCAAGCCATATCGCGGAACTTGATGAACCGTGATCCCGGCTTCCGAGACGCGATTCGTAAGAGGCGAATCCCGCGCCGCCAGCAATTCAACGTCATGCCCGCGCTCGCGCAATCCACACAGTGTCAACAATGCCTGGCTCTGTCCGCCGCGCCATTCCCGCTCCAGATCGACGTAAAGCACTCTCATGGGGTGCGCGCTCCCCCTGCGCGGCGCTCCGCCTCGATGAGCTTTCCGAGCTTTTTGAATTTCAGCCATGTCCCACGCGCCGCCATCCGCGAGATGAGCCATCCGCGATAACCGTCGAGAAACCCGAGGTGTAGCACGTAATTCTGAAACCAGCTCCATGGCGCCGCCAGCCACATGGCCGCACCCCAGCTACGCTTGCCCTGGGAGAACAACTCCTGCGCCATCACTGTTGTGTAGCGCTCGACTTTCGCTTCGTGCTCCGCGAACGTACGGATCGTGTAGTGCAGCAAGTTTCCACTCAGACGGCCCGCCTTTCCTTCGAAGCGCAGGGCCGAATGGATCATTCCGGAGAAGCTAGCTTTATCCCTACGATATAGTCTCCGCTGAAAATCCGGATACCATCGCGAGTGATGGATCCACGCACCAAGGTACCGGGTGAGGCGCGCCATCTCGTAAACTGGAAATTCCGGCTCGCGCTGCTTCCACTCAAGCAGGGATTTGCGCAGTTCATCTCCCAGCTCTTCATCGGCATCCATCAGAAAAATCCAGTCGTTCCTCGCACTCGAGGCCGCGTAGTTTTTCTGATCAGCGTGGTTGGTAAAAGACCTCTCAAAGAAGGAGACGCCGTGGGCGCTCGCAATTTCCACCGTGCGGTCCGTGCTCCCTGAATCCACCACCACAATTTCGTCGGCGATTCCCGCAAGCGAAGCCAACGCGCGCGCCAGGTTGTGTTCCTCATTGAACGTAATCAGGCAGGCGGAAAGGCGGTTCATCGGACTCCGGGCAATTGTGGAATCGGCGCTAGTATCTCACAAAGCCAATCTTGGGAAACGAAGCACGGATGGAACCGCCTCGCGGAGGAACGAAGTCCGGCTACTTCGGCTGGAAATTCACGCGAATCATGCTGCCGCCGATTCGAAACTCGGTACCGTCCTGCAACATGGCGGCGCGCACGCGTTCTTCGTCGTAGAAAGTGCCGTTGGTCGAATCCATGTCCTTGAGATTGATGTGCGTGTCTCTGACTTCCAGCAAGCAGTGATGCCGCGAAATTTCAGGATCATTCAACGGAATGTCCGAGCCCTTGCGGCCCAGCGTGACACGCGGCTTGCTGAGCGTGTGTTTCTCGCCTTTCGAAGGGCCTGAGAGAATGCTCAGAACCACTTTGGCATTCGCCGGCAGCCGCAATCCGGGATCGGGCGGCGGCAAATTCAGATTCGAACTCGTGGCGTTTGCCCTTGCAAACGAGGGAAGCGGAGACATGACCACGGTGGAATCCACGCGCCGCTTGATCTCCACGATGGTGGTCTTGCCGCATTTCGAACATTTGAACTGCACTTTCGAATGGCCGCCGAACTGCCCATCTTTCAGCAAGTGCTCCGCGCCACAGTGAATGCACGCCGTCTGCATACTTCAAAATTAACACCATCCGAAGCGTAATGGCGGATGCCGGACATTCTGCGGTCGGAAAAGTTAATCTGCTCCGCCGCCTGCGTTCCCAATCCGCCAGCGATCTGGGTCTTGTGTTAGGATTACAGGTTCGAGACCATTCAGGAGAGCGTTTGTGTCCGATCATATTTCGCGCAAAGAACTGAAGCACGACAAAATCAAGGAAACCATCGAGCACGGCGCCGAAGCCGTTATCTCTCATGGACAGTTCACGCTCATCGTCGTATTTGTTGCTCTGGTGGTGGCGCTCGGCTATGGCGGCTGGCGGTTTTATGTGGATCGCCAGACCGTGGAAGCGTCCGCCGCCTTCGATACTGCGATGAAGGCTTACCAGGGCCGCATCGCGTCGGCTCCCGACCCCGCCGAACCCAATGAGCCCTTCTATCTCGATGAGCCCACGCGCGTACAGGATGCCTCGCAAAAGTTCACCAAGGTTGCCGACAGATATCCGCGCACGAATCCCGGAAAACTCGCGCGCTACTATTCCGCTCTTTGTCTTGAGGACCTCGAGCGCCACAATCAGGCGCTCGAAGAATTGAAGAAGATCAGCGGCGCCAGCGACAAGGAACTCTCCTCCATGGCGCAGTATCAGATGGCGGTTATTTATTCCCGCACTGGCAGGCCCGATGATGCAGTCAAAACCTTTCGCGCTTTGGCGGACAGGCAGAGCGTTTTCGTGCCGCGGCCGCTTGTGCTGCTGGAACTTGCCGGCATTCTTCGCAATTCCAACCCAAAAGAGGCTGCCGGCATCTACCAGCAAATCAAGAAGGAATTTCCGGACACCACCATTGCGGATCAAGCCGATCGCGGCCTGGATACTCTTTCGCCGAAATCCTGATCCATCCCGCGCATAACAATTCGCGCGGTTCAGCCGGAATACGACGGAGCGGCCCATCGAACCAGTTTCCACTCCTGCTCTCTGGGCGATGCGCGCGGAACACTCCCGCGGCCGGCGCTATCCCGAGCCGCCCCATCCTTACCGCAGTGTCTACGCGCGTGACCGCGACCGCATCATTCATTCGCGCGCCTTTCGCCGCCTGGAAGCCAAGACGCAAGTTTTCACCACCCGCTATTCCGACCATTTCCGGAATCGCCTGACGCATACGTTGGAGGTCGCACAGATTGCCCGCACCGTCGCCTCTGCACTGGGGCTGAACGCCGAGCTCGCCGAGGCGCTTGCTCTCGTCCACGACATTGGCCATCCCCCGTTCGGCCATGCCGGCGAACGCAAGCTCGACGAATTGATGCGCGCACACGGTGGCTGCTTCAATCACAATCTGCACGCGCTCCGCATCGTCGAACAGTTCGAGCAGCGCTATCTTGATTTTGCCGGGTTGAATCTTACGTTTGAACTTCGCGAAGGCATCATTAAGCATTCGCGCGATTATTCCGCTGCGGAGTTTCCTCAGCTCGCCGAATACGTTCTGGACTTGCGCCCGCCCCTCGAAGCGCAACTCATCGACTGCGTGGACGAAATTGCTTACAACACCGCGGACATCGACGATGCCCTCGAAGCCGAGCTTCTCGATCTTTCCGTTTTGCGCAAGGAAGTGTTGTTTTTCGGCGAAGTCTACGCGCAGGTCGATTCCGCTCATCGCGGTGCGCGCGCAAAACTCATATTCAATGAAGCCCTCAAGCGCATTCTGGATGGACTGGTCACCGATCTCATTCAAGCTACGCAACGGCGCGTTCTGGCCTCCGGTGCCTCATCCGTGGACGGCATTCGCCGGGCCACAAAACGCCTCGCCGGCTTCAACGAAGCTGCGGCTGAGCGAAATCGTGAGCTCAAGCGCTTTCTTTTCGCTCACATCTACAACCATCCCACCATCGCCGAGGACCGCGACCGCTCGGTGAAGTGTCTCGAAGAGCTCTTCGCCCATTACCTGGCAACTCCCGGCTCGATGCCCGCTTCCTATGAAGAACTTGCGCAGTTGGAAGCGCGCCACGTCATCGTCTGCGATTACATTGCCGGCATGACCGACCAGTTCCTTCTTCGCCAGCATCACGAACATTTCGGCGGTTCTAGCCACGGAAAATCTGCAACGCCTCATTGAAGATGGGAGAAATTCTCTGCCCAACGTGAACGAAGTCCTGTAAACGTCGGAAAAATTGCGCGGACCGCTGAAGGCTGCAGACGGCAATGCAGAGTGATGTGTGATTATTCGAAATGGAACGCCCCGCTCTCTCAAGAACGAAAGAGCGGGGCGTCCAGTCGCAATAGAGAGATCTCTATTCAGCCTTGGTTTGGCGGTTCGATCCTAGAATCGAATAAACGGTCCGAAGGCCACACGCAGATTGTGATGCGTGGCTCCGGCGAAATAGATCTCATCGCCGGCCTCCAGACGCAGACCAACCGGCCCAAGATGCCCTTCCAGACCCGCGCCCGGATAAATCTCCCCGCTTACATTGTTCGCCCGCAGATTATCGATCGAACTCGTGAAGCCTGCAAGGCTGGCGGGCCGTGGATCGAGCCGGAAATTGACAAATCCCCCCTTCAACGTCACGAAAGGCCGGATTGCTCCGTGGCCCGCCACGAATTTGGGGCCAAAGAGCCCATGCAGAACTTTGACATTGCTGTTCTGGAAGGTGATGGCTCCGCCGTTTGGATTCGTGAAGCCCTCGGTGAAAGCCTGTTGGAAGTCGTAGCTCATCTCTCCTTCGAGCATCACATGCGGGAACACTTTGATGCCCGCGCGTGCTCCTAGCCCCGCCATGTTGGTTTTTGTTTGGGATATACGGAAGTAATCAGCGTAAGCGCCAACTTGAAAATGGTCCTGCGCCGCAGCCAGTGGCACAAGCCAGCTTGCTAGAAACAGCAGTAGTACGACACGCTTCATTCACGGTCTCCTTGGACACAAAAGTTAAAGTTGCAGAAAGCAGGGGCTGGTTTCGGCCGGGGGATGCTCTGCTTCTCCAGCTTAGATGAGGCCATGCAACCTGGAGTTGCCAAGGGGTTTAATGGATTTTCACGATGTCCGAGCCAGCGTCAAAAAGAGTGTGAGGTACCGCTTCAGGTTCTGTGTAATCAGGAAATTCTCCTTCACGTGCTGGTGCCCGTGCTCCCCAAGCTTCGCGGCAATCTCCGGATGCGATAACAAAAAACGAATCTGATACGCCGTACCTTCCACCGAATACGCCAGCAATCCCGTGTGCTTGTGAATGATCTGGATGGGAATCCCGCCCACCGCCGAGGCCACTACCGGCTTTTTTTTCCACAGCGCTTCCGAGACCGTGAGCCCGAATCCCTCGCGCAAACTTTTCTGGAGCACGATAGTCGATGCGCGCTGCAAGGCATTTACTTCCAGTGGCGCCCATGCCGGCAGTTCCAGCACCTTGATGTCGGGGTCGCCATCCGCTTCTCGCAGGACTTCTTTTAAGACCACCGCGCCCTCGGGATCGTCGGAGGCGCTGCCCCCCGCAAGAACCAGTTGGCAATCGAAATAGCGCTTCACGATACGGTAAGCACGAATGACGCCAACGGGGTCCTTCAGGCGGTCGAAGCGGGAAATTTGCGTGAGGATGGGGCGCTGGGGATCGATGCGAAAACGGGCAAGAACTTGAGCGATGAACTCTGGTTCGAGTTCCCGATTTTTTTCGGAAAGTGCATCGATGGCCGGATAGAAAAGATACTGCGGGATGGGGAGCTGGCGTGAGAATTCGGGGGAAGAAAACATGGCGCCGTTGTACCGGGAGACAAATTTTTCCAGGAAATCCCAGACGGCCCGATTGGGGTGCGAGAGATCGATGTGACAGCGCCATACCCAGTGATTTGAGCCAGGCTTGCGTGCGTCGATCAAGGCCGCCGGTTGGGGGTCGTGAATCACCACGAATTCGGCATCGAGAGGAAGAGTCGCGCGATTGCGTTCGTTGTACGCGAGAAAAATATCGAAATCCCTCGGACTTGCATGATAGGGCGCGCCGTGCAGGGCGTTGTGGAAAGTTTTAGTGACGTCAAAGAAATCTTCGCCCCCGGCCATCACGTCCCATTTGATGTTGAGGCCCAGCTCTTCCGCCAGGGGCACCAGACGATTGAGGATTTCCGCTACACCTCCGCCAACGGCGGTGGAATTGATCATCTCGATGCTGCGGCCGCGCAACGGTTTTGCAAGCGCGCGCAACTCCTCAATTTCGCCTGCGCCCAGGAGTTCGGCATAGGCATCCAGAGGGATTCGGGTGAGGGGCAGGGTCTCGGTCACACTTTTCTCCTTTCGCGGTCGATCAGGCGGAGCAGTTTGGCGCGCGTGCTGTCGAGTGTGTTTGTGTAGATGTCAATGTGATTGACGCTTTGGGCGAGCGTCTCAAGGCCCAGGCCGTCGGCCAGCCAGTGGGAAAAATCGTTCGTCTGGAGCTGCAGCCGCAGTCGCGAAGAGATGAAATGAAAGTAGAAACCATCGTGGCTGAGATGCGCGATGCCATCGCGAAACTCGTCCAGCGTTCGAGCGCTTCGGCCCAGCGGTGCGGTAACCTCGACGCTTTCGCAGAAGTAGAATCGTTCCAGCGCCGACTGCCCCGCAAAATGGGGAAACGCCGCGCAAAAGTCGTCCACAACGCGGAAGAGATCGCCTCGCAGCGCCGCGATGGAGACGTAGTCGCGAATGTCGAGCGCGGCCAGCTGCTCCGCGAGGTCGTTGCGGTTGGTATCTGCGAGCACCCATTGCGCGAAATCGTTGGAAAAACCTTCGGTGAGGAAGTGATGGCTGCCGAGGGTTTGATACGTGTGATGGAAGACGGAGGCGTCGCTGCAATTCTCAATCCCCGTCAGCAACTCCGCGAGTGTCCCGGCTGATTGGTTGCCGATTCGCGTGAGATAGGAAACGGTGACGAATTCGAACGGGGTTTCTGCCGTTTTCATGCGAGAGACTCTTTCTTCCTGGAAAGTGCAACAGCGCTCCTGCGGCGCCGCAAAGTCGGAGATGTGACTCCATTTGGCCGGGTCATGATGTCTGGGGCGCTTCCAGGCGCTCAGTCGATTCAATGCGAATCTCGGTAAGATCGGAGAGAAGATGCGCCGCCCACCGGTAGATGTTGCGCTCGCGCACTACGTGGCGCATGCGCCCCATGGCGGTAGCCTGCTCTTCGTCGGACATCTCCAGCGCGTGATGGATGGTGTCGGCCAGTTGCGAGACGTCGTAGGGATTGACCAGCAGCGCATCCGATAACTCGTGCGACGCCCCCGCAAACGTACTCAGGATGAGCGCGCCGCGTTCATCGTCGCGCGAAGCTACGAACTCTTTGGCCACCAGGTTCATCCCGTCGTGCAGGGACGTAACCATGCAGAAAGAGGCAGCGCGGTAGTACCGCGCGATCTCTTCGTGGGAATGATGTTTCTTAAGAAGCACGATCGGTTTCCATCGTGACGTTTGTAAGCGCGCGTTGATGCGTTCGGCTTCGGCGCTGACTTCGCCGAGGAAATTCTTATAACGCTCAATGTCCGTGCGGCTGGGCGCTCCGATTTGAACGAAACTAAAACGCTGCTGATAGGCCGGGTTCATTTCGAAAAAGCGCTCGATGCCGCGGAAACGCTCGATAATCCCTTTCGTGTAGTCCACGCGGTCAACGCCAATGCCCAGAAGGGAGGCCTCAATCCCCATCTCGGCGCACAACGCGGCGCGCTCCGCGCCGGCGCTGCGCGATTCATTCACAGCGTGTGAATTCTCCGGAAACGCCACGCTGATGGGATAGGGCCGCACCCGCGTCACGTGCCCCTGGCGATTCACCGCGAAGCGGTCCCACTCCGTAAGCGCTTCGAGCGCGCGGTCTACCGTCTCCAGAAAATTGTTGCAATGCGATTGGATGTGAAAGCCGATCAGGTCGGCCCCGAGCAAACCGTCCACAAGTTCGCGCTGCCATGGGCAGATGCCAAAAACTTCGGCATTCGGCCAGGGAATGTGCCAGAAAATCGCCACGCGCACGTCGGGCCGTGCTTCCTTGACCATCCGTGGAAGCAGCGCGAAGTGATAATCCTGCGCAAGAAGAATCGGTGATTCCGTGCCCTCCATTTCCTGCAAAACGGCGTCCGCGAAGCGGCGATTGATTTTTTGATACTGCAGCCAGTCCTCCGGCCGGAAGATCGGACGTGTGTGCGCGATGTGGCACAGCGGCCAGAGCCCTTCATTTGAGAAACCTTCGTAATAGCCTTTGTCTTCCTCATCGCTGAGCCACACGCGGCGCAGCGTGTAACTCGGATGGTCCGGCGGAACGCGGAGCCGGTCGTCCATATCAACGACTTCGCGGTCGGCGCTGCCCGAGCCGTTGGCAACCCACGTGCCGTTGCACGCGAGCAGAACAGGTTCGAGCGCCGTGACCACGCCGCTAGCGGGAATGATGACGTTGATCGATTTGTCTTTTTCGTTAAAAACGTGCATGTAAGGCTCGCGATTCGAAACCACAAAGAGCGGCTTTTGCTGTAGCTTGCTGCGCAGGCTGACGCGCAGGCGGTCGGCCGTCCACAGCGAAGCGTTCGAATCACGCAGCCGCGCTTCTTCTTCCGCGGCTGCGCGCGCCGTGTTCAGGTCACGTGCGAGATGCGTCACTTCCTTGTTGATCTGATCCAGGATTTCGCCCTGTGCAAGAGCTGGAGGTGCGTTTGTCTGGCCGGTGCGCAATGTGCGGAGCCAATGTGCCGTGCGCGTCAGCGGTCCGGTGAAAGTCCACCGCACAAGAATCAGCGCGAGCCCCGTGATCAAAAGTGTTTGCACAAATGCGGTGACCAGCGAATCACGCAGTGTGCGCGACACCTGCTTGTCGATGTTACTGGTGTCGTGAAAGAGAGCCAGCGTCCCCGCGACCTCGCCATCGCGGTGAAGCGGCAGCGCATAAATGTGAATTGGTACATTCGAAATGTCACCGAGCGCCAAAGTTTGATCGGCACTCAGAAATTCTCCTGCGCCCGCGTTCTTCTGTGCGGCCCGGGCCGCGGTTGCGGGACGCAATCTGAAAACAGGCGACACTGCGGAGGTGATCGCAATCGCAATGCCGGTGGCGTTATAAATTGCCACGCCTTTCAAATGCTCGCGCTGGCCGAAGCGATCAACGAGCCGTTGCAGGTTCGTTTCTTGCGCGTGCTCGAGCAGCGGCTCAACGCTTTCCTGGAGACTTTCACCGAGAATTTCTGCGCGGCGCGAGAGGTCATTGCGCAACATGCGCTTCTCCCTCCGTACCTGATACGCAGCGAAAAGCAGGGATACCGTTGCGACGCTGACGATCAGGGGCAGGACGATTTTCAGAGTCGTGCGCATCTATACTCCTCGGTTGGTAACTACAGAAATTGGCCGCCCGGGGCTGGGTGCCGGCGGCCGTAAGTGAATTGGAAATGTTAGCGGCCAACCCCTAAGACGACCATTACGCAAAAACGATCGCCGCGTGAATGCGGCCGGAGCGATCTGTCAGCACAAGCTCATTCTCGAGGCCGGCATAACAGCGCCGCGAACGGCGATGTTCTTGTCATCGTTCGAACGGTACTCCATCGTGGCGTGCGCGCCCACGGAAATTTTGGCTTCGACTTTCGTGTCGTCGTCTACCGGGAATTGGACCGTGTTCACATCCTGGTTTTTTTGGACATCCACGGAAAATTCCGCGTCTCCTACAGATGAGATGTTTCCCGATAGCGACCGGTTTTCATCGGGCACGGGTAGCAAGTTGCCCGGCGAAAGCCGATGCGGGACCGGCGCGGACCAGGCCGCGATGGTGAAACAAATTAGAGAAAGGCCGGCCAAGCAGAGCGCAGTCTGAATTCGCATAGAGATTTCCCCATTGGATTTGGCTAAGGGCGGGATACAAGGGCACGAAATGAACCAAAGCGAGAAGGAATTGCACAGTTGGAGTTAACGCACTTGAAATCAGATAGTTGCGTGGAGGAATGAGAAGGAGCGTGGGCTAGGAGGCAGGTACTAGTCCTGTGAAATTTTTGCGCGCAAGGCGGAACGATGCTTAAGCAGGTACGCGATTCTCGAAGCTTTGCGGAGGAACCACTTTATCTTCCGCAGTGAGGCGGAAGGGGTGGCTGGGCAGAAGAGGGCGAGAAGGATCGGTCGCGGTGTGGATTGACCCGGTGGCGGCTTGAAAGTAGGATTTGGCTTCGATTTCTGCGGGTTCTCGCGAGAGAGAAAAGAGACGAGGAGACACCGTGTACTGTTCCAAATGTGGCGTGGCGATGGCGGATGGTGCGGCGTCTTGCTCGAATTGCGGCCAGGCATTCGCGGTTGCCGCAGCGCCGCAGCGCGCGCTTATGATGGGCGCATCGGTTGCGGCACCGATGGGAGGTGGCGCGGCGTCCGTTCCTGCGCATGCAGGATACGCTGCCGTTTCGCGCGTGCAGTACGCGGGATTCTGGCTGCGATTCTTGGCCTTCCTCATCGACAACGTGGTGATGGGTCTGGGCTTCGGCTTGATATTGATTCCTATTATTTTTCTGACCGGACTGGGCGGATTCATCGGCGCGATCCATCCTAACGAAGACATGAATGATGTTGGCATCTTCATGCTCATCGGCGTTATCTTTCTTGCCGCCACCGTCAGCCTGGTCTTTACGTGGTTGTACCACGCGCTGATGGAGAGCTCGGAGTGGCAGGCAACGGTAGGGAAAAAGGTGCTGGGTCTGGTGGTTACGGATATGGCGGGACAGCGCGTCAGCTTCGGGCGCTCGACGGGAAGGCACTTCGCGAAGATTATCACCAACATGGTGCCTGCATTTATCGGATACATCATGTCCGGGTTCACGGAGAGAAAGCAGGCGCTGCACGACATGCTGGCGGGATGCGTGGTGCTGCGGCGAAACTTGTAAGGAAGATTCTCAACGCGTCTCATTGGCGTACGCCGCATTCCGCGTTCCAATAGTTCTTTCGTCCTGCACAGCAGCCAGGAGCAGTGTGCCGCGTAACCGATCAACATCTCTCCGCGTAATCCCGAGGGCCGGCGCGAAAACTTGGGCTTTATGACGCCCGTGAGGGTGGCGGGGGTTGAAGCAATATTCGGTGAGTCTCGATGGATCCACATCTGCCCCCTGCCGGATTGGGTAGCTTAACGAGGGGATGATACCACTGCGGGTACTAGGCAGGGCCGGTGACGAAGAGGGTGCAAGAACGGCGAAGAGGGAGCGGCGCTTCCTTGACTTGGCGGGGAGGCGACTCAATAATGGTAAAGCATGAGCGTATGCGCCGGAGGCGCTGGAGACATGTTCCTTGACGTTAAGGAATTAGCCGTCCGAAAGCTGCGAATCCGGAAGACCTATGCCCCG
>WNFF01005784.1_pt1 | contig 10873 bp, 12 predicted proteins | sample 5400441 | NCBI WGS metagenome assembly WNFF01 (sample SAMN13153345, study PRJNA577476) | soil metagenome | isolation source: 120 cm saprolite under Douglas fir tree site 2 hole 3 replicate 1 | place: USA:California | collected 2015-04-18
AAGCATCACAAGGGCGACGCTGCTTATTCACACCAGCCGGGGAAGAAGGCGCAACCGGCCAAAAAAAATCAAGCTGTCGCCGAAAAAAGTTCCGCCGCTAAGACTGCGGAAATTGCCAAGCCAGAACAAAAACCGGACGCGGCACAACTGGAGAAGTCGCTGGCTGTTCTTGCCAAGCTCAAGGAATTGGAGTTCCACTCGCGGACCAACATCGAAAAGCTCGCGGAGCTGAGCTTGACGATTGAGGAGGAACTCAAGCAGAAAGCTTTCGTTGAATCCACCGGAGACGTTTACTCCGCGCAAGAAGCTTTCCACTCCAAGATCTCAGCACTGATTGAAGCTTACCAGGCGGAATGCGACCGTTTAAAACCGGCGGGATAAGCCGGGTAGGTCGGTTCACCGAATCGCCCTAGCTGATAATGAATTTCCAAATCAAGCCGAGCAATCCGCTGGCGAGCACAACCGGGATGATGTCGATCTTGTAACGCAGCATCGCGACGAAGGCGAGCGCACAAAGAATGAGCGCAAACCAATCGATGTTTCCGTTCCCGGGAAAAATGACGTGCAGTCCGAACCAAACCGCGAGGTTCAGAATTACACCGACGACAGCAGCGGTGACGGTTGACAGTGCCGCCGTCAGTAATTTCACGTCGCGCAATTTCTCGATGTAGGGCGCGCCTAAAAAAACCCAAAGAAAACAGGGGACAAAAGTTGTCCAGGTCGTGACCAGTGCGCCGAGTGTCGCGCTCACGAGCGGCGGCAGATTCCCAGGGTGGTTCCAAGCACCGAGGAAACCGACAAACTGCAAAACCATGATCAGTGGACCGGGCGTGGTTTCGGCGAGACCGAGTCCATCCAACATCTGTGGCGCACCAAGCCAATGATAATGTTCCACCGCTTGTTGCGAAACGTAAGGCAGCACTGCTGAAGAAGATTCCTTCGCGAAAAACCGTGTGCTGCGTTCCGAGAAAAATTCCGGCAAGTACCAGCGGCAATGCCCATATCACAATCCAGGTCGCCGAAATCTTGAATGCGTAAAGCCACGATGGTTTCGCGCGATCCGCAAGGTTGCTCGCAAGATCGACATCTAACGGGTGCGCGATTTCGCCGCGAAAATATTGGGGCAAAATCCTGCTACCGACGAGTCCAAGAATCCCGGCACTGATGATGATCAAAGGGAATGGAACGCGGAAAAAATAGATTGCGACAAATGCGGCCAAGGCGAGCGACCACATGACCGCATTCTTGAGCGCCTTGCTTCCGATCCGAATGACGGCCGCGGCGACAATCGCAAGGACGGCCGGTTTCAGTCCGTAAAAGATGGCGGCGATCCAGGGGATATTTCCAAACGCGACATAAACGTAACTGAGCGCCCAGAGAATAAAGATTGATGGAATGACAAAGAGCGCGCCGGCAACGATGCCGCCGCGCGTCTTGTGCAGAAGCCAGCCGATGTAGATGGCGAGTTGCTGCGCCTCAGGGCCGGGCAGCAGCATGCAAAAATTGAGCGCGTGCAGAAACCGGGCATTGTCGATCCAGCGTTTTTTCTCGACCACCTCCGCATGCATCATGGCGATCTGACCACTCGGTCCGCCAAAGGAAATGAATCCGAGTTTTAGCCAGAACCGGAACGCCTCAGCAAACGACGGTGCACGATGTCGATCTTGCGTGGCAACTATTCGCTGCGACGAGGTCACGTTCATCGCCGTTGCAAAAATGCGTAGAGCGCGTCGAAGCATTCGAAGCCGCGCCGCAAGATTTCTTCATCCGGCAGACCTTCCTTTGCCCAGCCTTTGAGAACACGATCGATTCCCACCGCTTCGACGCGCTGAAATCTCGCATCATCCAAATCAGCGTCGTGAATCATCTCGCCAATCTTGCCGAGCGACTTGTCGGAAACGGCAAAACGCCTGATGAGTGTCTCGAACGTGCAGCAATTGCCGTGGTGCGAGAATTCCGCGTCCAGCATGTCGAACGGAATGGCTTCCGGCACGGCTTGGGCAGTTGGCGCGAAGACGAATTTTGCCTTGGGATCGATGAATTTGGAAATCAACCACGCCGATCCCACTCGGTCGATCTCTGGCCGAGGACGAGTCAGCCATGTTTTCTCGCGATATTCCTTCCCGTCCAGGGTTTGAAGTTTCGGAGAGCGCTTCGGCCCTTCGGCGCGCCGGAGCAACATCGCCACTTCGTGCCCGCGCGCGCTGTCGAAGAAATCGATCTGGCGAAGGTCGCGGAACTGTTTAGTCATTCGCTCGAGTTCTGCCGCTGCGAAGCCGCCGTCCGATTTGCCGCGACGCCGCGAAATGAAATTCTGCAGCGCCTTTTTAAGATCGACATATTCTTTGTCGCGCGCCGTGTCGAAAAGAGAAACAACTTTCTCTCTGGTCAGGCCTTCGATCTCTTGGGCACGGACTAGTGTCGAATCGCCCCCGTAATCGCGAATCTGCTTGGCGAGCCATTGGAATTGCTCATATTGGGCCGGTTCATCTGGCAGCAAATAGGTCGAGGTCTTGATTTGCACCGCGCCCATTTTTTTAATCGACGCCAGACGGCAACGCGTTCGGTGTTGCGATTGGTCGGCAGACTGAAGAGAAGCAGGAGCCACGAAGTCGCCTTCATCACATCTCACGCTGTGTAATGAAATACGTATTGCAAATAGTATTTGCACTTACATCTAATCCGCTTTTCGTACGCGAAAGAACTATAACGCAACAACCAACTAGGAGGTTAAAGAGGAAACCCGATGAGAAAGACAATCGTAGCAATATCAATCGCCATAATCGGCAGTTTAGCCTGTCCGGTTTTTCTGACGGCCGCAGAAGAAAACGAACAGACCGTCAAGATGACGGATCTGCCCGCCGCCGTGCAGACGACAATCAAAGACAAAGCCGGCAGTAACGAGATCGTGAAGATTGAGAAGAAGACAGAGGAGGGCAAAACCGTTTACGAAGCCGTCGTAAACAAAAAGGGCAAGGAGTGGAGCATCGAAGTTGATGCGAACGGCAAGTTCCTAAAGCAATACCAAGAGAGCAAAGAAAAGGAAGAGAAAGGCGAGAAGTATTAATCGAGCTGTCTCGGTTCTGCCCCGAACGCTTTCGGGGCGGAATCAACGGCTTTACCGATGAAAAAGCTTTTTATCCTGGCGGCGATTCTTGCCGCGACGAGCCTCAGCGCGCTGGCCGTGCTCGATACCGCGAAGATCGACAATCTCACCGGGCTCAAAGGGAAGCTGAACGAGAAGGAAGGCGTTTATAAAGTCACCTTTCCGCGTGACGACGTGAAGGTCGTTGTCGATGGATGGACGATGCCGCCGTTCATGGGACTCGGCACCTGGGCCGCGTTCACCGAAACAAAAAGCGGCGCGATCATGATGGGCGACACGGTCTTGTTTGAAGATGAAGTTAATGCAGTGATGTCGGCCGCGCTCGATAACGGCCTGAGCGTGACCGCATTACACAATCATTTTTTCTTCGATCATCCGAAGGTTTATTTTATGCACCTCGAAGGTCAGGGAACGGTCGAGGAACTCGCGACTGCGGTCCGAAAAGTTTACGACAAGATCAAAGAAGTTCGCGCGAGCAGCCCGCAGCCGAAGGATTCTTTCGGCACGATTGCGTTGCCTGAAAAAAACTCGATCACAGCTGGACCTCTCAACGAGATATTCAGCATGCAGGGCGAAGCGAAAGACGGAATGGTCAAATTCACAATCGGTCGACCGGCGACCATGCACGGTGTCAAGATCGACAAGGAGATGGGTGTGAACACGTGGGCGGCGTTTGCCGGCAGCGATGACAACGCGGTGGTCGACGGAGATTTCGCGATAACCGAAGATGAATTGCAACCCGCGCTCAAGGCTCTCCGTGTCGGTAAAATTAACATCGTGGCGATTCATTCACACATGACGCACGAGCAACCACGCATTCTGTTTTTCCACTATTGGGGAAGAGGTTCGGCCAAAAAATTAGCCGAAGCAGTTAAAGGCGCGCTTCTGGTGACAGGATTGTCAGGTGTCAGTACTCCAGTGGTGCATTGAACCGGCGATTCGCGCATGCCCTGAAGTCCGTTTTTGGAACAAACGAAGCACAAAACCCAGTAACGAGAACCAACTATGAAAACGATACACACACTTATTATCTGCACTGGTCTTCTGTCAGGCACCGCAATGGCCGACACCGTGAACTTTGATAGTCTCAAAACAGGAGCAGCGCCTCCCGGATGGACGGCGACGCAAACTGGCAGCGGCTCGGCGAAATGGGCGATCGAAAAAGACGAATCGGCGCCGAGCAAGCCGAACGTGTTAAAACAATCCGGCCAGGCGACGTTTCCTGTCTGCATTAAAGACGACACGTCGTTGAAAGACGGATTCGTCGAGGTGAAATTCAAACCAATCAGCGGCAAGGAAGATCAAGCCGGCGGGGTCATCTGGCGCACAAAAGATTCGAACAACTACTACATCGCACGCGCGAACGCGCTCGAGGGCAACGTGGTCCTTTACAAAACTGTGAACGGCAAACGCAGCCCGTTGGATATCGTAGGTCGCAAAGGCGGCTATGGCGTGAAGGAAACAGTCGCGTCCGGCCAATGGCACACATTGCGCGTCGAGTTCGCAGGCAACAAGTTCAAGCTTACCTTCGACGGAAAGCACTTGTTTGATGTGGAGGACACGACGTTCACCGAAGGGGGCAAAGTTGGCGTCTGGACAAAGGCCGACAGCGTGACGTTATTCGACGACTTCAGCTATGGTCTGAAGTGAAAATCCGATTGCTCCTCACGCTGGTTTGCCCGTTCCTGATTGCGCTCCCCTCGCCAACAGAGGCAGCGTTGTCCCCCGCTGAATCGGACGAATTCAACGGCCAGGAAGCGCCTGCGTTCTCCGTGACTCCGGTAAAGGGAGATGCCGTTTCGCTGAAAGACTTCAAGGGCCATCCCGTGCTCTTGAACTTCTTTGCGAGCTGGTGTCCCCCTTGCCGCGAGGAGATCAGCAACCTGAGCCAACTCTACAAACAACACAGTAAAGAAGGCGTCGCGGTCGTCGGGATCGCGGTGGATTCCTTGGTCACACCAGAGACTGTCGGCGAGGTGAAGCCGCTCGCCGAGAGACTCTCCATCCCTTTCCCCGTAGCGATTGCCGAGGAGAAGATCGCGAAGGACTACCACTTCAAAGGCTTTCCCACCACAGTTGTGATAGACAGGGACGGCAAGATCGCCAAGACGTTCTACGGCTACCACGACGGCAAAGTTTTCGAAGCCGCAGTGCAAAAACTTTTACGGCCCGCGGAGTCCAAGGCGCAATGACCGACGCGTTGCTCAAACCTTTTTATCAGATCGTGACCGCGCCGCCGCGGCAATGGCATCCCGTGCTTGTACATTTTCCCATCGTGTTCCTGGTGGTGGAGGCGGCGCTGCTAAGCCTCTGGCGCGTCACGGGGAAACCAGGGCACGAGCCGTTGGCCTACGCGTGTCTGCACGCCAGCTTGTGGACAATGCTCATAGTTGCCATCACGGGAGTGCATGACGCGGGTCTCGATCTCGGCGCAGGCAACCTCCTCTGGCTCGGTCTGCAAGATCGCTGGCAGCAAGCATTTCGATGGCACAGCTCCATCACCGTGCATAGCTGGCTGGCGCTCTCGCTGGTGGCGATAACCGCGGCGCGGTTGCTCTGGCGCAAATTTGTTGGGCCGAACGCACTGCGCGGCAGGCAAGGCTGGGCATACGGCTTAATGACTTTGATCGGCTTATCGATTTTGACCGCCGCCGGTTACGTCGGCGGGATGATCAGTCACAAATAAGAAACAACAAAACAAAACGAAACCAAAAAGGAAAACCATGAAGGCGATTGGCGTAGTTTTAGCCCTCGCGCTGGTTGTGATTCTGACTTCCTGCCGCGCGACGAGTTCACGAACTGTTGTCGTCTACGTGAGCGAGGACCAGGTTTTTTCGGAACCGATCCTGAAAGATTTCGAACGCGACACCGGGATCACGGTGAAATCTGTGTTCGACACCGAAGAGTCCAAGAGCACCGGCGTGACGAACCGCCTCATTGCCGAGAAGGACAATCCACAGGCAGATGTTTACTGGGCCAACGAGCCGGTGCGAGCTGACGCGCTAAAGCAGCGCGGCGTGTCCACACCCTATGTCTCGGCCTCCGCGGAAGGGATTGCCGATCAGTTCAAAGATCCGGATCATTATTGGACCGGCTTTTCCGCCCGCGCGCGCGTGCTATTGGTCAACGCAAGATCGACAATCAAGCCTGCGGGCATAACGGCTTACACGGACTCTTCAGCGAAAGGGCGCACGGCGATCGCGAATCCGTTGTTTGGAACGACGACCGATTATGTTGCCGCTCTTTTCACGATCTGGGGCGACGACCGCGCCAAGACTTTCATGAATGACATCAAGAGAAATGGCGTGAAGGTGACGACTAGTAACGGTGAAAGCACTGACTTCGTCGCGACCGGACAAGTCGACTTCTCGCTCGTGGACAGTGACGACGCGGTAAACACGAAGAAACAAGGCAAGCCGGTCGAGACGATCTACCCGGATCAAGAGCTGAATGGGATCGGCGTTCTGATTTTGCCGAACGCGGTCGCGCTGATCAAAGGAGGACCGCATCCGGAGAATGGCAAACAGCTCATCGATTACCTGCTCAGTAAGACGACCGAACGCAAACTCGCGTTTGCCGACTGCGCCCAGATCCCGTTGCATTCTGGTGTGGACACTCCTCCGGAAGTCCGGCGCATCGAAGACATCAAGCCAATGCGCGTTGGCTACGCAGACTTGGCCCGCAAGATGGAAGAGATCCAGCCGTTCCTTAAAGAATGGGCCGGACAGTAAGAACCGAAACGATTGTTCTTTGGCTGTGTGTCGCAGTCGTTGCGGTTGCTGGTTTCGCGCCAATCGCGGTGATGACTCTCGAAAGTTTTTGGCGCAACGGGTACTTCAGTCTCAATCATTATCGCGAGTTGATCTCCGCGACCCGGTTCTGGCCGTTGCTTGGCAACAGCATTCGATTAGCACTGGCAACCACGGCAGTTTGTGGATTGATCGGCGTCCCTGCGGGAATCCTGTTCGCGAAGTCCGACCTGCCACTGCGTTCCGGATTTATGTGGTTGCTCACAGTGCCATTCGTGTTGCCGCCGTATTTTATCGCGCTGGGCTGGAGTCGCGTCGTCGCACATCTTGGACCGACGTCATCGGACTGGCTCTTCGGATTCACCGGATGCGTCCTCGTGCTTTCGTCGGTCTTCCTTCCCATCACCATGCTCTTGACGTTTGCGTCGTCGTCCAATGTCGATCGCCGTCTAGAGGAGGCGGCCCGTATTGTATCGGGATGGCCGGGAGTTGTTCGGCGAGTCACATTGCCACTGAGCGCTCCGGGGATTGCGTTTTCGCTCGTGCTCGTGTTTCTCCTTGCCATGGGCGAGCTAAGCGTTCCGAGTTTTCTGCGCTACCCGGTGTTGCCGGTGCTGAGTTTTACTCAATTTACCGCTTCGTATAACTTCGGCGCTGCCACGGCGGCGGCTTTTCCACTCGCTGTGATTGCATTCGTCGGAGTTCTCGCCGAGTCCACATTCCTCCGCGACCGTGACTACACGTTTCGAAGCACAGGCCAAACTCTTTTCATCCCGCTGCAGCGTTGGAAGAATCCTTTGGTGGCTTTGATCACCGCGCTTTGTTTCGCGCTCGTCATTCTTCCTTTGGGCTCGCTGTTCGTCGACGCATTCTCGCTAGCCGCAATGCACGAAGCGATCCAACGCGCCGGGGCCAGTGTCGTTAGAAGTGTGATGTATTCGGCTATGGCCGCAACGATCCTGATGGCTCTTGGATTTCTGCTCGGGCATTTCATGCGCGGCGGCAGACAACGCGTACTGAGCGGGTTCACGCTCGCGTTGTTTGCAATTCCTGGAACCGTGCTATCGATCGGACTGGTTCGCCTCTGGAATACGCCGGGCACATGGTTCATTTACGCAACACCGGCCCTGTTGATTCTGGGCTTCACCGCACAATACTGCGCCGTGACAACGAGGCTGTCGCTGGCGGGACTGATGCTGATTCCTACATCGTTGGATGAAGCGGGGCGACTCAGCGGCGCGATGTGGGCGCGGAGATTGTTTCGAATTTCCATCCCGCTCTCAACCAGAACGCTCGTCTGCGCGTGGCTCGCTGCCTACATTTTGTGTTTGCGTGACGTTCCTATTGCACTCATGACTGCGCCGCCAGGCGGCGATCCGCTATCGGCGCGTATTCTGACTCTCATGGCCAACGGCGCTCCGCCTATGATCGCTTCCCTCTGCTTAATCATGGCGATTGCATCGCTTATTCCGCTCGTCATCCTGACACGAGTGATTCCGTCCCGACGCATAACGAAGTGAGCTACATCGATATTGATCGCGTATCGAAGAGTTTCGGCGAACGCGTCGCAATCAATGAACTATCGCTTCATGTTGAGAAATCGGAGCGTGTCGTGCTCTTCGGACCATCGGGTTGCGGCAAGACCACGCTTCTGCGCCTTCTCGCCGGATTGGAAGTTCCAGAGCAAGGATCAATCCGAATCGATGGTCGAGTCGTTGCAAGCGCAGGAAAGAACCTCGTTCCCCCGGAGAGACGGGATCTGGGAATGGTATTTCAGGACCTTGCCCTCTGGCCCCATATGACCGTGCAGCAAAACCTGATGTTCGGTCTCAATGCTCGAAGAGTTCAAAAACGTGAGGCTGAGGCTCGCGTCCGCGAGATGCTACAGCGCGTTGGCCTCGAGCACCGAATCGACGCCAAACCTGATCAGCTTTCCGGAGGCGAGCAGCAGCGAGTCGCGCTGGCGCGCGCCTTGGTCTCGCGACCGTCGATCCTCCTCATGGACGAGCCACTCTCCAGTCTCGATGACGAACGCAAGAGTATGATCGCCTCTGACTTGTTAGGCTTGCACAGTCAATTTGGCTTTACCTTAATCTACGTGACGCACGACCAAGCCGAAACAGACTTGCTCGCGTCACGCGTCTGCCGAATGTGCGACGTGCAGCCGGCCGCGTAACATTGTCCGTGCACCAGAGTAAGTTTTCGCGGACGCCGACAATGAGAATTTCATTCCGGATCTCTTCGCACGCGACGCTCGCAATTCTCTTGCTTGCCGGCACCACTTCGGCCAATGCGCAGGCGACCGAGAACCGACGGGTTGTCGTCGAAGCCGAAGCTGAAGAGTTGCCGACAGCCTACGGCGCCCCGCCCGACATGTCCCACGGTCGCATCTCTACCCTAACGAAGTCTTATGTGCTTTCGCCTTTCAGCTTCGAGCTCGAAGCCGGATATGAAGGTTCCGCGTTTCATCACGGGCTGCCGAGTCAGCTTTTCCGGCAAGAGATCGAAATGGGATTGCCGGCGCGCTTCACCGTTGGCGTGCAAAATCAGGTTGAGCATTTCGCGGGAGAGACTCGCGACCGCAGTTTTACTCTGGAAGCGCGCTACGCGCTGGCGAACTGGAACAAGCTTCCGCTCAATCCCGCTATCTCCGCCGAGTATCGATTTGGTCTTAGCAATGAATTGCCTGATTCCGGCGAACTCGCTCTCCTCATCTCGCACGACTTCCCGCATCTGATCGAATGGGCAGCGAACATCTTTGTCGATCGAGACTTTGACGGCAAAGAATCCACGAGCGCCGGCTTCGCGCAGAGCATTGAAATACCGGTGCTTCTACCGGAAGAAAAGCTTGAGGTTGGACTTGAGATGCAATACCGAAGTGGCGGCGAGACAACCGGATTTCGGGGCACAACGAAAGGTGTGGCAATTGGCCCGACGTTGGCATGGCGCCCAACGAAGAAAGTGCGCTTTGACCTCTCGCCGCTCATCGGCTGCAGCGATCACACGCCCGCGGTACAAGTGTTCGCGGTGTTTTCCTTTTCCTTCGGCGGGCCCGCGGCGGGCGATGTGGAAACACCCGCGTCCACGCGCGGCCACTGACCAATGCCTTCTCGCAACTCAGTTGGTGTCGAGCGGAAGATCGAGCACACACTCTTCCTGCTCAGCGTTTGGACCAAAGGAATCGCCGGCTTCCTCGAGACAATCGCCGGGCTTCTTTTACTGTTTATCCCTAAATCCGGATTGAACGCGTTCGTGATTCTTTTGACCGCTCCGGAACTAGCGGAAGATCCAACCGATCGCCTCGCAATCCTCCTACAGCGCACCGTTCAAGACCTTGGGACGGATACGAAATTCTTCGCCAGCAGTTATCTTATTGTTCACGGGCTGATCAAAGTTTTCCTCGTCGCAGGCTTGTTAGGAGGCCGACTCTGGTCATACAGAGTCTCGCTTTGGTTCCTGGCCGCTTTTATCGTTTATCAAACCTATCGCTTCCTCTTCACTCATTCGCTCTGGCTGATTGCGCTCAATATTCTCGACGTGATTGTCGCCTATTTGATCTGGCGTGAATACCGGGTCCGAAAAGGTCAGGCGGCGCGTTCAGTCACCAGCGCAATAGAAGAAGGCCAGCGATTACCAAAGTGATTTCGATTAGCCGCTGTCACGAATCGGATTCGCGTAATTGGAATGTCGGAGGGCGATCCGCTTTTTTGAAACAGGAGCAGCGTTTTCTTGGTCGCGTCTCCCGTCGAAGCGCTTATGTTGGACGACTGATCCGCGTGAAATACTACGGAGAAAAACTTAGTAGGCGAGGACTTCTAGTGCGCGGCGGTTGGCTCACTCTGGGACTGGCCGTCGTCGGGTTTCGGTGCGATTTGCTGGCGATGGATGTAACAATGCTTGATGTAGCTTATGCCGGTTCGATGGGCTCGCTGATGGAGGGTCCAATCAGGAGCACAGTAGCCCAACGACTGAATCTCGAGATGCATGGTCGCGCTCAGGGATCCAGCGCGTTGGCGCA
>WNFF01004949.1_pt1 | contig 10872 bp, 10 predicted proteins | sample 5400441 | NCBI WGS metagenome assembly WNFF01 (sample SAMN13153345, study PRJNA577476) | soil metagenome | isolation source: 120 cm saprolite under Douglas fir tree site 2 hole 3 replicate 1 | place: USA:California | collected 2015-04-18
CAATCCGCACTGCCTCGCACTGTCGATCGCTTTATCGCCTTGGGGCTCGAGCCGGACAAAACTTTGCCGGTCATCTCCTCTCCCGCGCTTAAAACAACAAAACAAGATGCCTACGCCGCTTTGACGCGGTTGCATCATGCCGTGCCGGAGACGCCGGTGCTCGCGCTCTGCCCCGGGGCGGAATACGGACCGGCCAAGCGCTGGCCGGCGGCTTATTTTGCCGCTGTGGCCAACGCCAAGCTGGCGCAAGGCTGGCAGGTTTGGCTGTTTGGTTCCGACAAGGATGCGCCGATTACCGCGCAGGTGCAGGCGCTGACGCAGGGGCGCTGTCTGGATTTAGGCGGGCGTACCAGTTTGGGTGAAGCGATTGATCTGATGGCGCTGGCAGCGGCGGTGGTCAGCAACGATTCGGGTTTGATGCATGTGGCGGCAGCCTTAGGCCGGCGTGTGATTGCACTATTTGGCTCTTCCGATCCGAACCACACGCCGCCTTTGAGCGATAAGGCGCGGGTTTTGTATTTGGCATTATGGTGTAGCCCGTGTTTTGCGCGCGAGTGTCCGTTAGGCCACCTGCGTTGTCTCAAGGATTTGTCGCCCGATCAAGTATTGGCTGCTTTGGAGAATTAAGTTAATGAATGCTAGCGCGGTAGTCGACGTCATTCAAAAATATTTATTTTACCTCTTTGTCAGGGCAAAAAGACTTCATCCATACAGCTTTTCTCCAGCCCATCGCAAACGCAATCGTTTTGTGGCGGAAACGGTGAAAGCAAGAAGGCGAAGATTGCGCGAAGGGTTTTTCGAGAGGTATTGCCGTGGAACAGGGATTGATATCGGGTGCGGAAAGTACGATCGGGTGACGATAGAGGCGGAAGAATGGAATAGAGAGAATGGCGACGCGACCTTCATGGAAGGGGTTCCGAACGAAAGCTACGATTATGTTTACTCAAGCCATTGTCTGGAACATATCATTGACCAGACCACGGCGCTTCAAAACTGGGCGCGCATTTTGAAAAAAGGAGGTTTTTTGATAGTTGCTGTCCCACACCGGGATCTCTATGAAAAAAGGATCGTCCTGCCGTCCCTATGGAATAAAGATCACAAACGTTTTTATCTGCCAGATCAGGCATTTCCGCCTGATACCTTCTCTTTTCGCAAGGTCGTCCAGGAAGCGATCGGGGATCAGGTAGAATGGATCTATTTGAAAGTGTGCGATGAGGGATGGCTTCCTCTTCCGGACCGGGTTCATCCGGTGGGAGAGTATCAGATTGAGGCGGTCTTGAAGAAAAAGTAGATGATCATATCGCCTTGCATAAATCCTGTTACAGGTCGGGCGCCGAAGGGCGTGGCAATCTCGGTTTTTGCCTTAAAGATACTGAGATTGCTTGGTCGTTGGCGCTCCTCGCAGTGACGCTTCATTTATGCAAGGCTATATAACATCAAAACAGGCTATTGTTGACGGATGCTAAAAGACGCGATCGATTTATCCGCCATTAAGCGAGCGTTGGTGATTAAGCTGCGCCATCACGGCGATGTGCTGCTCACCTCGCCGATTTTCAGCGTGCTCAAAAATCATGCGCCTGCGCTTGAAATCGATGCGCTGGTTTATCGCGACACCCAAGAAATGCTGACCTTGAACCCGCATATCGCGCAGGTATTTACCGTAGATCGTGCGTGGAAAAACCTAGGGTTATTGCCTCGCTTGAATCATGAGTTACATCTGCTGAAGGCGTTACGCGCGCGGCGTTATGATTTGCTTATCCACCTTACCGAGCATCCGCGCGGCGCCGGGCTCGCGCGCCTGTTGCGTCCGCGCTATCGCCTGGCGCGGGAGTTCGCCGCGAAACGCGGAAGGGTATGGCGCAACAGCTTTACCCATTTATATAAAGTACCAACAACACCGCGCCATACCGTCGAGCAGCACCTGGATGCGTTGAGAAGGATAGGGCTTTATCCGCATGCCGATGAACGCAAGCTGGTTTTAGTCGCCGGTGATGAGGCGGAAAACACCATACGCGCGCTGCTGGCGCGGCACGGTTTGATCTACAAGAGCTTTATTCATCTGCATCCTACCTCGCGCTGGTTATTTAAGAGCTGGGAGGCCGATAAATACAGCGCGTTGATTAAAGCCTTGCAGCAAATGGGCGAGCAAATAGTTGTCACCGCCGCGCCGGATACGCAGGAGCTTAAGATGGTGCGCCGGATCTTAGAAAAACTCGATAAAGCGGCAGTGGATTTGTCCGGGCAGCTCACCTTAAAACAATTAGCGGCGTTGACTGCTCAGGCGAAGTGTTTTGTCGGCGTCGATTCGGTGCCCATGCATATCGCCGCTGCCATGCAGACGCCGGTAGTGGCTTTGTTCGGTCCAAGCAGCGACGTCGATTGGAAGCCTTGGCAAGTTACCCATCGTGTTATCACCGCCGCCTACTCTTGCCGTCCTTGTGGTCTTGATGGATGCGGCGGCGGCAAAGTCAGCGAGTGTTTAACAAGTATTTCGGTAGAGGAAGTATTAAGCGCAATAAAACAGCTTCTTCCTGCCGCCAATATCAGGAGTGCATAAGATTTGCACATCGGCTTGATTCGTCAACGCTACGCGCCTGACGGCGGCGCCGAGCGCTTCGTGGCGCGCGCTTTGGCTGCCTTGCATGCCCAGGGGGTGAGCTTGACTTTAATCACGCGCCAATGGGAACGTTCAGAGTCATTTAACGTCGTTACTTGTAATCCTTTTTATATCGGCAGTCTTTGGCGCGATTGGGGGTTCGCGCGTTGCGTGCGCAAAGTGCTGGCGCGTCGCTCGCTGGACTTGGTGCAATCACATGAGCGCATCGCTCTCTGTGATATTTATCGCGCCGGCGATGGCGTGCACCGCGAATGGCTGCGGCAACGTCGCCGCACGCTCGGTCTATCCGGCAAGCTGGCGCTGGCCTTAAACCCGTACCATCATTATGTGAAAGCGGCGGAAAAGCGGCTGTTCAACAGTCCGCGGCTGCGCGCCGTTATTTGCAACTCGCATATGGTGAAACAAGAGATTAAGCATTATTTCGGCGTGGCGGACGAGAAACTGCACGTGATTTATAGCGGCGTCGATACAAACCAGTATCGCCCCGGTTTGCGCCGGTATCGCGGCGCACTGCGGGCGCAGCACCGCATCCCGCAAGACGCGCCGCTGTTTCTATTTGTCGGCTCCGGTTTTGAGCGCAAAGGCGTGTCGCTGCTGCTTGATGCCATGGCGCGATTGCCGGGCGATTCCTACTTGATGGTGGTAGGGAAAGATAAAAAAATGCGCCTATTCCTGGCGCGCGCGGCTAAACTTAATATTGCGGACCGAGTGTGTTTTGCCGGCACGCAGCCGGATGTTAAACCGTTTTACGGCGCAGCTGATGCTTTAGTGCTGCCTACGCTTTATGATCCGTTTCCCAATGTAGTGCTGGAAGCCATGGCATCCGGATTGCCGGTGATTACCAGCTATAAATGCGGTGCCGCGGAATTGATTAGAAACGGCGATAACGGATTTATTTGTGATGCCTTGGATAAAGCGGCATTAGTTGAAAGTATGCGCATCTTGTTAGAACAAAACCGGCGCGAAAGCATGGCAGTTGCGGCAAGGAAAAGCATGGAGCCGTTAACATTGGAGGCGATGAGTAAGCGGTTAATGGCGCTTTACGATCAAGTGATCATAGAGAAGAGAGTGTGAATTTCATTGTCAACTATCGGAATTTTATTCCTATCAAAATCGGCTTAGAGCGCTGCGGTTATGTCGTGCACGAAAACCTGTGGCGGCCGACGCAAGCGGAGCTCGATGATTGTCACGGTTATCTTATTTGCATGTACGATGCGATCAAGCGCCCGGACCGGATACTGGGTTTAAAGCGCAGGCTGAAAGCGGCAGGCGTGCCGTTGATTGGCTGGAATCGCGATGGGCCTTGGAACAAAGGCGAAAAACCCTGGCGGTTGGTGCTGCTTAAATCGCTTAACATATTAGACATCTATGCGAGCCATACCCTTCAAGCGGCAAAAGGGTTTGCCCCGGTCGTTTTGTATCTTCCCAACGCCGCCTGGGTGGATTCGTATAACCTGGCCGGGGCGTCGCTTGCAGCCATGCGCGATCATGCCTGGTATGCATACGACGTTTCCTTTATTGGTAATTTTAAGGCGGAAAAGCACCCTGAATTCCGCCCGCGGGCGGATTTTCTCTCTGAGGTATATCGCCGTTTGTCGCCACTTAATCTTAGATTTTATTTTAAGAATGGTGCTGGCATGTCGAAGCCTGAGCAAGTCGCGGTGATCCAAAAAAGCCGCATTAATCTTAATTTCGGCGCCGCCTGCGACGACGGGCTGGAGAAGAGCTGGGGGTTGCCTGAGCGTTGTTTCGGTGTTCCCGCCTGCGGCGGTTTTTTGTTGAGCGAAGAGCGTGGGCATGCAAAAGATAGCTTTGTTCCAGGAGAAGAATGGGTATGTTTCAGCGACATCGATGATTGCGTGGCTAAGATTAAATATTACTTAGCGCATCCCGATGAGGCGCGGCAAATCGCCGAACGGGCGTATAAGCGCATCATTCAAGAACATACTTACGAACACCGCGCGAAAACGCTCATACAGGCAGCATACAATTGGAGGAACAAGAAACTTAATCGAGACTCCGGTGATGAGCGTCAACTTATTTTAAGATAAAACAAGAAATATAGCGGGATGAATATCGTTCACACAGAAGCCTCTCTTGGTTGGGGTGGTCAGGAGATCCGCATACTTACCGAGGCAGCAGGGATGCGGCGCCGGGGTTATCAGGTTAGCTTGCTTTGCTCGCCGGAGGCAAAAATTTTCGGTGAAGCCATATTACGCGGCATCCCTGTGGTGGCCCTACCCATCGCTAGAAAGAATCCAGCCGGTATGTGGGCGCTTTATCGCTGGTTAAAAAGCAACCCGGTGGACGTGATCAATACCCATAGTTCGACCGATACCTGGCTTGCGGCTATTGCCACGCAACTATTACGGAACGCGCCGCCTATCGTGCGTACCCGTCATATCTCCGCGCCCGTTCCCAATAATCCGATGACGCGCTGGCTATACCAAAAGGCCAGCAGCCATATCGTAACCACCGGTGAAGTACTGCGCCGGCAACTCATTGAAGATAATGGTTATGCCGCTTCCTCTATTACTTCTGTGCCCACCGGTATCGATACCGGCTATTTTGTGCCTGGCGACAAGGTGATGGCACGCGAAAAATTAGGGTTACCTAAAAGCGGGATTATTATCGGTATTGTCGCTACACTGCGTAGCTGGAAAGGCCATCAGTACCTGCTTGAGGCGTTTGCGCAATTACCCGACAGGAATAGCCAGTTACTGATTGTGGGTGATGGTCCACAGTCCCAGGCGCTGCAAAAACAAATCGCCGAGCTTGGCCTGACTGATCGTGTCGTAATGCCGGGAAATCAGCGCGACGTACTACCTTGGTTACAGGCGATGGATATCTTTGTGTTGCCGTCATACGCCAATGAAGGTGTGCCGCAGGCATTATTGCAAGCGATGCTGTGCGGTTTAGCTGTAGTTACTACGCCTATCGGTAGCATTATCGAAGCAGTGCAGCCGGGGGTCACCGGCATGCTTGTGGCACCAAAACAAGCGCCGCCTTTGCGGACAGCGATTAAGCAGCTAATAGATGATAATGATCTAAGAAAAAAGCTGGGGAGGGCCGCATTAAATTTTGCCCAGAAAAATTTCCGGATTCAAAAAATGCTGGATAATATGGAAACGGTATTCAGCCAAGCATATATGCAGCGATGACCACTCGTGCTTATTCGCGATTGTTGATTGGTTTTCTTGTTCTGTTGCAGAGCTTGTGTTCGTTAGGGAGGCGCGGAAGGAATCCTGACCCCAAACGGATTTTGATTGCGCATCATCTCCTGTTAGGCGACACACTTATGCTCACACCGTTATTGGCTAAGCTGCGTGAACAATATCCGGGCGCCTATATCGCTATGACTACACCGAAGGCCATTGCCCCGCTTTATCAGTATCGCCCCTACGGCGTAGACGCTATTCCTTATGATCCAAAGGATATTCGGACCCTACTGGCATTAATAAAACAATCCGGCTTCGACCTCGCCATTGTTCCTGGCGATAACCGCCCCAGCTGGCTCGCGTTTGCATTGGGCGCAAAATGGGTTGTGGCTTTTACCGGTGATCGGCCCGCATATAAGAGCTGGCCGGTCGATCAGCTCATCCCTTATCCTGATAAATCCGCGGCTTGGGGTGATATGGCCGCGCTTTTGGCCGAAGGTCAAAAGCCCCCCTCTGTTTATCGACCAAAGGCGTGGCCAGATCCAGACTACCAACCGTTCGCCTTCCCTAAGTCTCGCTACTGCGTGTTGCATGTCGGCGCACGCTCGCCCCATAGATTATGGGGTAAGGAAAAATGGATGAACCTGGCTGACTATTTAACGCAGCGGGGCTTGGAGGTTATTTGGAGCGCCGGGCGCGGGGAAGCAAGGCTGATTTCGGCCATTGATCCTAAAGGACGCTACGCTTCTTATGCTGAAAAACTTGACCTGATGCAGCTTTGGCACTTGTTAAAGCGCGCCGAATTACTAGTTTGTCCCGATACGGGTATCGCACACCTAGGGCGTCTGGTGAATACGCCTACTATTGCTCTATTTGGGCCCGGCTCGGCAGTTTTGTTTGGGGCGGGTGAATTTTGGAAAAATAGCCCATACTGCGCTGTCACTATCGAGGACTTTCCCTGCCGCGATCAAACTAAACTCTTCAAGCGCGAAATCAAATGGGTGAGGCATTGTGCTCGTAGTATAAAGGAGTGCGGGAGCAACTTATGCATGCAGGCGGTAAACTTGGATATGGTGGAATCGGTAGTTGAAAAATTGCTCGGCTCGAACGCTAACTCTAAAAATCGAGTATCTCCTCCTATGGGGTCTATGAAATAGCACTAGCTATGAGCCGGATAAAGCTTCTTTTTATGGGACATATAAAAAATTTGCCCAAGTTGCAGCTTGTGTTTTTGGCTATCACCGGGATATTTTTGTTTATTCTTCCGATCCCGCACACGGTCGCCCTGCGCCTGCTCACTTTGTTGCTTGCGGCAATGCTCAGTTTTTATCTCGTCAGAAAACAAGACATACCCTCGCCGCCCCTGAAAGTCCCACTTGCTCTATGGACCGGGCTTGCCCTGTTTTCGCTGATTTTTGCAATAAATCCAATTTATTCCTTGGGTGAGATTAAATCGGAAATTTTTTACGGCGTGCTGGCCTACGTTATTTTTTTTAGTCTGGCGCGCGGCGAAATGGAATATAAATGGTGGACGTCGATATTACTGTCATCATTGGTCGTCATATCTCTAACCGAGATAATGCTATGGTACAAAGGCGAAGGGGCGGTTCTGCCAAAATATATTTATAACGGTGTCGGACCCCATCTCACGCTTTTGATCACGCTATTCCCTTTTGTTGCATTGATGTTGTTCAAAACTAATATTAGAAAATTTCCTGACAATCTGATATGGCTAATATTGCCGTTAGTATTGGTCTCCGCCTATGTAACGTATAACAGAGTGTTTTGGGTTGCGCTAATCATCTCGGCAGCCACGCTATTTATTCTATTGTGGTTGAAAGAAAAAAATCGCCGGCAAAGAATAAAAATGCTATTTTTTCTTGCGTTTTTATCGGTCGTTGGCGTTAGTTTATTTTATCAAGCGCTGGTGAATAGAATTGCGAAAGATTCAGATGGCCGCACCGGAACGATAGTCGACAAAACTTTATACCAGGATCAACGGCCAAGATTGTGGGACTTTTCTCTTAAACAGATCATACATAGTCCCTGGGTGGGCATTGGTTTCGGAGTAAGATCGTTTGATTATGCTTACCCTGAATGGGAACGGAGCAACCCCACCTTGTTTCACGCCCATAATATTTTTCTGGACGCCGGCATACAGATGGGCATTCCGGGCATTCTAGTGCTCATGCTGGTCTTTTTTTCCATACTCAGGGAATATTGGCGCTTTTACGAAAGTGTTGATAGCCGACTGCAATGGCTCGGGGCATGTGGGTTGGCCATGGTTATCGGTGTCTTGATGAAAAATATGACAGATCATTTCTTTTCTCGTGATCTGTCATTATTGTTTTGGTCGTTAGTAGGCATGATGCTGGGTTATGGAAAGCGTCTTCAAGACCGCATTAAAACCTAACCGTTTTTCAATCGGCCGGCTTTAGCTGACGTTGCCTTTTTTGCCCAATAAAGCGATTAACTTCGCATATTTAATGAAGCTGTTGGAGCAGCCGATCAAGATATGTATTAATCCTGGCAGGCCATCCATAAATCCCAAGCGAAACAAGTAAAACTTAATGAATCGCAACGGCGGACTGAATAGCAACTGTAAGATGTTTGTGTGTTTACCCCCGGCATATAAAGCCTGTGCCTGAAGGCTGGTATAGCGGTTCTGCTTCTCGAGATAATTTTCTATGCTTGTTTCAGATTCATGCAACAAATCCCCTTTGAGCCTGCCTATAGAAGTCTGTGTGATCACTTTCTCGTGCACGCTGTCATCGCTCCAGGCGGCGTGGCCGCGGTGGAACAATCGCAGGCTTAGATCGGGATAACCCTCGCCGTGCTTAAGCCATCTGCCCATAAACCGGTTCCGGCGCGGCATTTGATAGGCATAAAAGCGCGGCGCTTCGAGTTCCTGCTGAATGCCAAGCCGCAAAGCATCGCTCACCCGCTCATCGGCATCGAGGCAGAGCACCCAATCATATTTTGCTTTCTCCACCGCGAATTGTTTTTGTTTGCCGAACCCTAACCATGACTGGTGGATCACCGTAGCGCCGGCCTTGCAGGCGAGATCCAGGGTGGCATCGCTGCTGCCGGAATCGACGATCAAAATTTCATTCGCGAACGAGGCGCTTTTTAAACAGGCCTCGATCTGTTCACCGGCGTTAAGGGTAATGATTGTTACCGATAAAGGTTCAGCCATCAGGTTATTGTATGCGAAAATGTCGTTATGCCGCGCATATTAATTATTAAAACATCTTCCCTGGGAGACGTCGTCCATAATTTGCCAATGGTGACCGATATCGCCGAGCATATTTCAGGCGCGCAAATTGATTGGGTGGTCGAGGAGGCGTTTGCCGACATCCCCGCGTTGCATCCTAAGATAAGCCGCGTCATTCCCGTAGCGCTGCGGCGCTGGCGCAAGAAAATATTCAGCGCCTCAATATGGCGGGAGATTGGCGAGACAAAACAGCGTTTGCGCGAACACAACTACGATGTGGTGTTGGATAGCCAAGAGCCGCTAAAAAGCGCGCTGCTCGCGCGGTTTGCACGGGCGACGTTAACCGGTTGCTGGGCGCAAATCCCGCGCGCGCGGTTAATCTTGGGCATAAAGAAGTGGTACCATCGGTGCCGGACGTGTTGGCGGCGCTGACCCGTATGCAGGTCTATCCGGCATGACTTTCTATGTTTGGTCGCTGCGTTTGCTGGTGCCGTTCGTTTTGCTGCGCCTGCTGTGGCGGGGATTGCGCAATCCGGCTTACTGGCGGCGCTGGCCCGAGCGTTTTGGTTTTGCCCCGCGGGTTACGGGAGGCCGGGTAATTTGGATTCATGCCGTTTCCGTGGGCGAGGTGCGCGCCGTGGTGCCGTTGGTGCGCGCGCTGCAAAGCGATTACCCCGATTATCAATTATTGATCACCACCACCACCCCGACCGGATCGCTGCAGGTGCAAAATTTGTTCGGCGCAGAGGTCGCCCATTGCTACGTTCCCTATGATTTGCCTTCGGCCGTACGGCGTTTTCTCGACCGGGTCAGGCCGGTTCTTGCCCTTATCATGGAAATGGAGATTTGGCCGACGATTTTTCATCAATGCCGCGCACGCGCGATACCGATATGCGTCGCCAATGCGCGCATGTCGGAGGCTTCCATGCGGCGTTATCTAAAGTTTCCCGGTCTGACACAGGCTACTTTGCGGCAGGCGAGCCTGCTGGCCGTGCAATCACGCGGCGATGCCGAGCGCTTGCAGCGCATGGGTGCGAGAGACGAAGTTATCGTCGTTACCGGAAATTTAAAATTTGATATCAAACTGCCACCGAGGCTGAAGGAATCCGCGGCGGCGCTGCGAGCCGTTTGGGGAATGGAGCGACCGGTGTGGATAGCCGCCAGCACTCATGCCGGCGAAGAAGAACAAATACTGGCGGTTCATGCCTCGCTTAAAAAGCGTTTTTTCAGCCTATTGCTCATTTTGGTGCCGCGCCACCCGGAACGCTTCGCCGCTTGCGCGCGGCTCGCTCGTAGTCACGGGTTTAATATCGCGCTGCGCAGCGAAGGCATGAAACAACTGGGCGTTCAAATTGATCTATTGGTCGGCGATACCATGGGCGAGTTGCAATTATTGTTTGCCGCCGCCGATGTCGCCTTCATCGGCGGCAGCCTGGTCGCAACCGGCGGACATAACCTGCTGGAAGCCTCCGCTCTAGGCATTCCGGTAATATTTGGGCCACATATGTTTAATTTTGATGAAATCAGCCGTATGGCGCTTGCACACGGCGCCGGCAGGCAAGTCCGGAATCAAATAGAACTAAGCGAGGCAATTACCGCTTATTTGGGCGATTCCAACTTGCGCCATAATGCCGGCGAGGCAGGCAAAAAAATGGTGGAGGAGAACCGCGGCGCGCTCGCGAAGACACTCACGTCACTTGCCGGTTTTGTTAAAAATTAGTCCGGAAGGTTTTTTCCGAAACTCAATATTTATTCATTTTCGGGTCGATTTCCCGCGCCCAGGCATCCACCCCGCCTTGTAAATTGTACAGCTTCTTAAAGCCCTGGTTCTCCAGGAAGCCGGCGACCTGCTGGCTGCGGCCGCCAACATGGCAGATGGCGAC
>WNFF01008839.1_pt1 | contig 10872 bp, 11 predicted proteins | sample 5400441 | NCBI WGS metagenome assembly WNFF01 (sample SAMN13153345, study PRJNA577476) | soil metagenome | isolation source: 120 cm saprolite under Douglas fir tree site 2 hole 3 replicate 1 | place: USA:California | collected 2015-04-18
GGGGCCGCGCCTACTCGATGGGATTTTTCAGCGCAAAGCATCTGGGCGCAGGTCAGTTCTACCTCATGACGATCAAGGACAAGGACGGCAAGGACTTCGACGGCGGCGGCTCGTACCGCTTGACCGTGCCGGCAAATGCGCCTGTCAAGCAGTATTGGTCGGCCACTGTTTACGACCGGGCAACACACGCTCTCATTCGTGATCAAAAATGGTCAAGCCGCTCTTCACAGAACACTGACCTTCAAAAGAACGCCGACGGTTCGGTGGACGTTTACTTCGGACCCAAGGCGCCGGCGGGCAAGGAATCGAACTGGGTTCCCACGAGCGCTAACGGGCGGTTTGAAGTCCTCTACCGCTTCTACGGCCCGGAGAAGCCGCTGTTCGACAAGACGTGGAAGCTGCCTGACATCGAGAAGATTTCGGCCCAGTGATTGAGGAGAACGGCTCCATGAAAAGTTTCCGCGCGCAAATCTTTGCTGGCTTGGTGCTTTCGATAGCCAGCACTTCCGTGTTCGCGCAAACGCAATCTGCTCCGCAACTCTCGGCGGGCAACATCGTCCCGGTCACGGTCGATAACTTCATTCACGCGCTGCAGGACGCGATCGGCGTGAGCCAGAAGGGCGCCGCTAAATTTGAGCTGCCGAACTGGGACGCGGCCAGCCAGAAGAAGGTTCGCGACGCGTTGCTGGTGCTCGGCTCGACAATGCCCGACTTCAAAAAGTCGTTCGGAACCAAAGACCAGGTCGACCCGGTACGACACCTGGTCGCAACGGCCGCGGCGTGGGGCGGCAATCCCGACAAGGACGCGACCTATCTCAACATCACGCCCGCCAATAACGACGGCAACACGGTCTACAAGCTGAACGTCAACGACGTACCGGTCGACGCGTTCTGGTCTGTCAGTGTCTACAACGCCGCGGGCTACTACGAGAAGAACCTTCTTAACGCCTACACACTCAATAACCTCACAGCCCAAAAGAGCGGCGACGGCTCCATCGCCATCCAGTTCGGCGGTTGCGACGGCAAGGTGCCGAACTGTCTGCCGATCGTGAACGGCTGGAACTACACGGTGCGGCTCTATCGCCCGCGCGCCGAAATCCTGAATGGCAAATGGAAATTCCCGGAGCCACAGCCTGTGACATGAGGTGGCGGACATGAGTGGTCTCGATATCTTCGCCTGGATCGTCCTTATCATCCTGATCGCAAGCGCGGTCGGCGTGTTCTGCATCGCCGGCTGGCTACCCGGGCACATCGCGAAAAGCCGCGGGCATCCGTGGGCCGATGCCGTGAAGGCGGCTGGCTGGATCACGCTGATCTGCGGCTTCGCGCTGTGGCCGATCGCGTTGATCTGGGCTTATGTGGATGTGCCGGCGCGGCATTCGGAGGAGCATTCCCAATGATCGTGGCGATGCTCTGCGTCTACTTGGTGTTGCTTTTTCGTCCTGGTGAGGCTCCACGTCATCCGCTTCAATTTGTTCTGGAAAGTTTCACCGTTTATCGTCCTTGTGCTGCTCAATCTCGGTTTGTTCATTCCGATGGGATGGGGCGCGCCGCAGGGACCCGCGCTTGTCGTGCGCAACTCGGTGGCGATCGTGCCGAGCGTTGCGGGCGAAGTGATCGACGTCCCCGTCGAGCCGAACAAGCCGCTCAAGGCAGGCGACACGTTGTTCCGCATCGACCCCGTTCCTTACGACGCGCAGGTCAAGGCGATCGAGGCGCAGCTCAAACTTTCCGATTTGCGCCTGGCGCAGATGACGCAATTGTACGAGCGCGATTCAGGCCGCGCCTTCGACGTGCAGCAGCGGCAGTCCGAAGTCGATCAGCTCAAGGCGCAGCTCGAGGGCGCGAAGTGGAATCTGGACAAGACGGTGGTGCAGGCGCCGGCCGACGGCTACGTCACCAACCTCGCGCTGCGCAAGGGCGCGCGGGTGGCCAACCTGCCGCTGGCGCCGGTCATGGCCTTCATCGACACTTCCGACACCCTCATCGGCGTCGAGATCGCGCAGATCGACGCCAGATATGTCGAGCCCGGCCAACCCACCGAGGTGACGTTCAAGTTCATGCCCGGAAAGGTCTATAGCGGCAAGGTCGAGAGCATCCTGCAGGCGATTGCAACCGGTCAGGTGCAGACGTCCGGACTGGCCGTGACACCCAAGGGCGTCCCCTCGGCGCCGTTCGTGGTTCGCATCCGATTGGACGATGCGGAGATCGCGCGGGCATTGCCGGCCGGCAGCACCGGTGATGCCGCTGTTTACACCGATCACGTCAAACTGGCGCACGTCATCCGCAAGGTACTGCTGCGGCAGATCGCAATCACGAATTACGTCAACCCATTCTGACCGAAGGCGGATGCACGGCAGAAGATGAAGGAGCGGATTGATGACGCTCATCAACCCAGGGGCTTCAGCGAGAGGTCGGCCTGTCCAGCTCGGGTTCAAGACCTCCATCATTGCGCTGTTCGTCGCCATCGTTCTCGTCATCGGCCTGACGCTGGTCTATCTGAGTTTTTCCCGGATCACGGCGGTCACCGATTCGGCCGCCAGCCAGTTCATCGGCAAGGTGGCCGAATTGTCGGCGGACCGGATCGGCTCGCAATTGAAATTGGTCCGCGACAATCTCAAGATATTGAATGCGCTGCCGTCGGTTCAGTCCGCTGATATCGAGGACAATCCTCGGCTGAATTCGCTGCTTGCAGCCATGCTGAAGAACAACGATCAGCTCTTTAACCTGTATGTCGGCTATGACGACGGCTCATTCATCGAGATGGATGGCATCGATGGCTCGGCGCGAGAAACGCGTGCGAAGCTGGAGGCGCCCGACCAGGCCGCATTCCGCTTGGTCGTGAAGGCTTTTTCTTTCCGACAAGCTCGAAACCGTCAGGGAATTGCCGGGTCCGCTCGACTACGATCCGCGCGAGCGGCCGTGGTACAAGGACGCCGATCGCCGCGACGGCAGCTGGCTGACCGGGCCGTACGTATTCTTCGCGACCGGCAAGCAGGGCTATACCGTCCAGCTGGCGCTGGAGCAGGGCAGGGGCGGTGTGATCGCCGGCGACCTGTTGTTGAGTGTGACGCAAGAACTCTTGAAGAGGGAGCAGCTGACACCTTCCGCCGTCGCCTTCATGTTTGACGACGACGACCGCATTCTGGCACATCCCCGGATGTCGGAAATAATGGGACGAGAGGTTTCGGGCACCATTCCTCACCTGCGCGAGACCGATATGGCGGGCGTGCTCACGGCGATCCGTGCCTGGCGCGCGAACGGCATTCCCGAACAGTTCTTTCAAGACCCGGCGGGCCGGCTGCATGCCGCGGCCTTCCAGACGATCCCCCATTCAGGCCCGGCCAATCTTCGCGTGGCGGTCGTGGCGCCGGTCGATGAGTTTTTTGCCAGCATCATTTCCGAGCGTGGACGGCTGTTTGCGGTAACGCTCGGCTTCGTCGCGCTTATGGTTCCGGTCGTCTTTCTGATCGGTTCGCTGCTGTCGAGGTCGCTCCGGACGCTGGCTGCGGAAACCGACAGAATTCAACGGTTCGAACCCTCGGCGGCGCCAGCGGTGCATTCGGTCATCCGTGAAATCGACGAACTGGGCCGATCGGTCTCGACGATGCGGACCGTAGCGGAAACATTTTCGCATTTCGTGCCGCGGCGGCTGGTGGAGAAGTTGATCGAGACCGGAACGCCGCTGCAACTCGGCGGCACGCGCAGAGAAGTCACGCTGCTGTTTTCCGACGTCGTGAACTTCACGGAGATCACGGAGAAGGCCGATCCGGCGCGGGTGATGCAATATACGTCACGCTACTTCGCCGCCATGTCGCGGGAGATCATGACCCATTCCGGCACCGTCGACAAATTCATCGGCGACGCGATCATGGCGATCTGGAACGCACCGGCCGACGATCCCGATCACGCCGCCAACGCCTGCGCCGGCGCGCTGGCCTTTCAGCGCGCCAATGATCGCCTCAATGCCGAGTTCGAGCGAGAAGGATGGCCAGTCTACAAGACACGACTTGGTCTTCATACCGGAGAAGCCGTCGTCGGCAATATCGGCTCGGAAGATCGTATGAACTACACGGTGCTCGGCGCCACCGTGAACCTCGCGGCGCGCCTTGAAGGGCTCAACAAGAATTACGGAACGTCAATTCTGGTCAGTTCGGCGTTGCGGCAGCGCGCGACGTCCAGATTCCTGTTCCGCAGCGTCGATCGAATCAGCCCAAAGGGCTTTGCCGAGGCGTTCGAAATCTACGAATTGCGGTGCGAACGCGGCGATGGCGATGCCAGGGATTGCGAATTCTGCCGTGAATGGGAGATCGTTTGTGCCGCGCTTCGCAATGGGCCGTTGGCGGTCGCCGAATCCGAGCTTGCTGCGTTTCTGGCGAAATACCCGCAGGACGGAGTCGCGCGCTACCATCGCAGTCATCGGTCCTGATGGGGCGGGGGACACCCAAGGGAGGAAAAAGAACCGATTTCCACTTCACCCGAAAACGCTTTATGGTGCCGCGCGGCTTTGTCATCGGCAAAGTTTGATAATCCTTTAATATCAAAGGCTTGGCGGGTGCCCGGACCTTTGGAGGGCGGTTTGACGCGGTATATCTCGACGCGGGGGGAGGCCCCGGCCTTAGGTTTCTGCGACGTGATGCTGACCGGGCTTGCCCGCGACGGCGGCCTCTACGTGCCCGAAGCGTGGCCGCGGCTCTCGTCCGAGGTCATCGCCGGATTTTTCGGCCGGCCCTATTGGGAAGTCGCGGTCGATGTGATCCGCCCGTTTGTCGGGGCCGAGATTTCCGACGCCGATCTCGGCCGCATGGCCAACGAGGCCTATGCCACCTTCCGCCATCCGGCGGTGGTGCCGCTCAATCAGATGGGCCCCAATCAATTCGCGCTGGAACTGTTTCACGGCCCGACGCTCGCGTTCAAGGACGTGGCGATGCAGCTGATCTCGCGGCTGATGGATCATGTGCTGGCCAAGCGCGCGCAGCGCACCACCATCGTGGTCGCAACCTCCGGCGATACCGGCGGCGCCGCGGTCGATGCGTTCGCGCGTGCCGACAATGTCGATCTGATCGTGCTGTTCCCGCACGGCCGAATCTCCGACGTGCAGCGGCGGATGATGACGACGACGGGCGCCAGCAACGTTCACGCCCTTGCGGTCCAAGGCACCTTCGACGATTGCCAGGCGATCGTGAAGGGGCTGTTCAATCATCACAGCTTTCGCGACGCGGTCGCGCTGTCGGGCGTCAATTCCATCAACTGGGCGCGGATCGTCGCCCAGGTGGTGTATTATTTCACGTCCGCGGTCGCCCTCGGCTCGCCCTTGCGGACGGTGGATTTCACCGTGCCGACGGGAAATTTCGGCGACATCTTCGCGGGCTACGTCGCCAAGCGAATGGGACTGCCCGTCAGGTGGCTGCGGATCGCCGCCAACGTCAACGATATCCTGCCGCGCACGCTCAAGACCGGCATTTACGAAGTGCGCGAGGTTCACGCGACCGCGTCGCCGTCGATGGACATTCAGATCTCGTCGAATTTCGAGCGGCTGCTGTTCGAGGCGAGCGGCCGCGATGCGGCCGGCGTGCGCAGGTTGATGGCGTCGCTGAAGCAGTCCGGACGCTTCGTACTGCCCGACGCGACATTGGCGGCGATCCGCGAGGAATTCGACGCCGGGCGTGCCGACGAAACCGAAACCAGTGCGGCGATCCGCGCCGCCTGGCGCGAGGCCGGCGATCTCGTTGACCCGCATACCGCGGTGGCGCTGGCGGTGGCCGATCGCGACACCTCGGATTCGAAAATTCCGAATATCGTGCTGTCGACCGCCCATGCCGCGAAATTTCCCGATGCGGTGGAGGCTGCCTGCGGCGTGCGTCCGGAGCTGCCGCCCTGGCTCGACGGCCTGATGACCAAGCCCGAGCACATCAAGGTCGTGAAGAACGATCAGGCTGAAGTCGAACGGTTCGTGCTGTCGGTCAGCCGCGCCGCGAAGCAAGGAGTTGCCGGATGAGCGTCGATGTCACCAAACTTCCCTCCGGCCTCACCGTGATCACCGATAGCATGCCGCATCTCGAAACCGCGGCGCTCGGGGTGTGGGCCGGAGTCGGCGGCCGCGACGAAAAGCCGAACGAGCATGGCATCTCGCATCTGCTCGAACACATGGCGTTCAAGGGCACCACGCGGCGCTCATCGCGCGAGATCGTCGAGGAAATCGAGGCGGTCGGCGGCGATCTCAACGCCGGCACGTCAACCGAAACCACGGCCTATTATGCCCGGGTGATGAAGGCCGACGTGCCGCTGGCGCTCGACGTGCTCGCCGACATTCTCGCCAATCCGTCTTTCGTGCCGGACGAGCTGGAGCGCGAGAAGAGCGTGATCGTGCAGGAGATCGGCGCGGCGCAGGATACGCCCGATGACGTGGTGTTCGAGCATCTCAACGAGCTCTGTTACCCGGATCAGCCGATGGGACGATCGTTGCTGGGCACGGCCAAGACCTTGAAGGGTTTTAGCCGCGATACGCTGCGCGGCTACCTCTCGACGCATTATCGCGGTCCGGACATGGTGGTGGCGGCCGCCGGCGCGATCGATCACAAGCGGGTGGTCGAGGAAGTGACGGAGCGGTTTGCGAGCTTCGGCGGCGCGGCCGCACCAAAGCCGCAGGCCGCGATGTTCGGCAAGGGCGGCTCCCGCGTGGTGCACCGCGAGCTCGAGCAGGCCCATCTGACGCTGGCGCTGGAAGGGGTGCCGCAGACCGATGTGTCGCTGTTCTCGTTGCAGGTCTTCACCAACACGCTCGGCGGCGGGATGTCGTCGCGGCTGTTCCAGGAGGTGCGCGAGAAGCGCGGGCTGTGCTACTCGATCTACACCTTCCATGCGCCCTACAGCGACACCGGGTTTTTCGGGCTCTATACCGGCACTGACCCGGGCGATGCGCCGGAAATGATGGAAGTGATCGTCGATGTCATCAACGACGCCGTCGAAACATTGACCGAAGCCGAGGTCGCGCGCGCCAAGGCGCAGATGAAGGCGGGGCTGCTGATGGCGCTGGAAAGCTGCAGTTCGCGCGCCGAACAGCTGGCGCGGCACGTTCTGGCCTATGGACGCCCTCTGACGGTGGAAGAGCTGGTGACCAGGATTGATGCTGTGAGCGTTGAATCGACGCGGAACGCCGCGCGGGGCCTGCTGTCGCGCAGCCGTCCGGCGGTGGTCGCGCTTGGCAGCGGAAGGGGTCTGGACACGGCGGTGGCTTTTGCGGAAGGATTGACCAGGTCGAAGGCGAAGACGCTGCTTCATTAGAGCATGATCCGGAAAAGCATGCCCTCGGGCTTGACCCGAGGGTGGGTACCGGTTTTCCCTCCGGGCAAACGCGAAGCGTTTGCCCGGAGATCATGCTCAAACGATAGAGCATGATCCGGAAAAGTGGGTACCGGTTTTCCGAAAAGATCATGCTCAAACGATAGAGTATGCATTGCGGCGCCGGGGTCTGGGCGCAGGGGAGTATCACACATGGCTCTGTTTCGTTTGCCATCCAGCGGACCGGCGGCGCTTGCGCCGCGCGGGTATGGCCTGCTGCTGCGTGCGCCGCAGATGTCCGATTTTCTGCAATGGGCGCATTTGCGCGAATACAGCCGGGAATATCTGACGCCCTGGGAACCGATCTGGCCGTCCGATGATCTTACGCGTTCGGGCTTCCGGCGGCGGTTGCGCCGCTATGCCGAAGACGTCGCCGCCGACAGATCCTATCCATTCATCGTGTTCCGCGAATCCGATGGTGCGATGATCGGCGGCATCACGCTGGCGAATGTCCGCCGCGGCATCGTGCAGGCCGGAACGATCGGGTACTGGGTCGGGCAACCCCATGCACATCGCGGCTACATGACGTCGGCGCTGCGCGTGCTGCTGCCGTCGCTGTTCGGCGAGCTCAATCTTCACCGCGTCGAGGCCGCCTGCATTCCCTCCAATGCGCCGTCGATCCGGGTGCTTGAGAAATGCGGATTTAGCCGCGAAGGTCTGGCGCGACGCTATCTCTGCATCAATGGCGTCTGGCAGGACCACCTGCTGTTCGGCCTGCTGCACGAGGATTTTCGCGGCTAACCTTGTTTCGAGATAGTGATCCGCGCTTTTTTTCGAGCCTTGGGTTCGCCGACATTGCGCTGTTATAACGCGCGAACGCGTGTGCCCTTCGAGGGCGCTGAATGCGTGGGTAGATCGAGGACATCCGGATGATGCGTAACACGCTGATGATGCGGACGATGGGCGCCGGTCGGGCGGGCCGTCCGCGCGTTGCGCTGGCGCTTGCCGTTGCGGGCTTCCTGTCCGGCTGCGGCGGCGGCAGCATGTTCGGCGCCTCGTCCGATTCCAGCCCATCGATCAGCGACAGGTTCGGCCAGCTGTTCGGCTCGAAATCGCAAGCCGTCGGTGAGGCGCCGCCACCGGCGGTGGACAATGAACTGAGCTGCCCCCCGGTGAGCATTCGCGCCGGAGCGTCCACCTATGCGGTGGCGGCGCCGGGCAAGCAGCCGATCGGCAATGATCTGCGGTATCAGGCGACGATCACGCGCACCGCGCGCGATTGCACGCTGAACGGCGGCCAGATCACCGCGCGAATCGGCATTCAGGGCCGCGTCATTGCAGGCCCGGCCGGAAATCCGCCGACGGTCGAGGTTCCGATTCGCGTCGCGGTGGTGCAGGCCGGCGTGCAGGAGAAGACGATCGCCACCAAGGTCTACCGGACAACCGTCTCGATGGCGGAGGGCAGCAGCGTGCCGTTCAGCCTGGTGGCCGAGGATCTGGTGTATCCGGTGCCGCCGGGAGCGGCCGCCGATTCCTACGTCTTCTATATCGGTTTCGATCCGCAGGCGCTGAAGCCGGAGCCGAAGGCGAGAGCGACCAAGAAGAGGTAAGCGGCGCGGGATGCAAAGCCGTCGTTCCCGCGCCCCGTGCGCAATTGCGCGCTAGGCGGGGACGACGCTGATGCTAGTACCTGGAATCGCAAATCGGTATTGCAGCCCATCCTTCGAGACGGCCACTTCGTGGCCACCTCAGGATGAGGTCTAACTTGTTGAAACACAACAACCTCATGCTGAGGAGCGAGCGACGCGAGCGTCTCGAAGCATGGGCAGCAAGCGACTCACCGATCTCTCATAGTCAGTGCCAGAACCAATCGTTCGTCAGTTCAGCTTTTCGCGAACCTCAGCGATGCCCTTGGCCAGGAGATCGTCGGCGATCTCGCCCTTGACCGATTTCGTCAGGATGGTGGAGGCCGCGGCGACCGCGGCATTGGCCGCCGCCGCGCGCACATCGGCCAGCGCCTGCGCTTCGGCGAGAGCGATCTTGCCTTCGGCGGTCTTGGTACGCCGCACGACAAAATCTTCCATCTTGACCTTGGCCTCGGACGCGATGCGCTCGGCTTCGGCCTTCGCCGATGCGATGATGTCCTGGGCCTCGCGTTCGGCGCTGGCGTGGCGGGATTTGTATTCCGCGAGCAATTTGGCGGCCTCTTCCTTGAGGCGGCGCGCGTCTTCGAGTTCGGCCTTGATGCGGTCGCCGCGATGATCCAGCGTCTTCAGCACGGTGCGGTGGATGCCGAAGTACGCGAACACGCCCATCAGGATGACGAAGGCGACGGCGACCCAGAATTCCGGCTCGGAGAACATCTCTCGTTATCCCTTCAACGTCGTGTCAACGGCCTTGTTCGCGGACCGGCGGTCGGGCGCCACTCCGGTGAGCCGCTGCACGATCGCGATAGCTGCGTCCGAGGCAATGCTGCGGACGTTGCTCATCGCCGCCACGCGCGTCGCGGCGATGGTTTTCTCAGCCTCGGCGAGTTTGACCGACAGCCGCTCTTCCAGCGTCTTGCGTTCGGCTTCGGAGGCCGCGTTCAGTTTCTCACGGGTCTCGGCGCCGATCGCCTGCGCGCGCGAGCGCGCGGAGGCGAGTTCGCTCTCATAGGATTTCAGCGCGGCGTCGGACTCGTCCCTCAGCTTTTGCGCCGCGGCCAGATCGCCCTCGATCTTGTTCTGGCGTTCGTCGAGCAGGCTGCCGACGCGCGGCAGCGCAATTCGCGAGACGATCAGATAAAGCGCGACGAAGGCCACCAGCAGCGACACCAGCTGCGAAGCAAAGGTGTCCTTCTGGAACGGCGGAAACGGGGCCTTGTGGCCGCCGTCTGCCTCGGTATGGGCCGTCGCGCCCTTTGCGTTGCCATGACTCTCAGCCACGGGCTTCTCCTGTTCGGTCGATCAAAGTCCGGGTCACGGACCTCATCGGCCAGATCGGTGATGGATCAGAGCGCGAACAAGAGCAACAGCGCGATCAGCAGCGAGAAGATGCCGAGCGCTTCGGTCACGGCGAAGCCGAAAATCAGGTTGCCGAACTGGCCTTGGGCTGCCGAAGGATTGCGCACCGCGGCGGCAAGATAGTTGCCGAAGATGATGCCCACGCCCGCGCCGGCGCCACCCATGCCAATGCAGGCAATACCAGCGCCAATGTACTTCGCGGCAATCGGATCCATGAAACGAACTCCTTCTTTGGGTTTGGTGAGACCGGCCTGATCAGTGGCCCGGATGGATAGCATCGTTGATGTAGATGCAGGTGAGGATGGTGAAGACGTAGGCCTGCAGGAACGCGACCAGCAATTCGAGCGCGGTCAGCGCGATGGTCAGCCCAAGCGGCAATACCGCGCCGACCCACCCGACAATGCCGATGGCGCCGAGCATGCCGACGAAGCTCGCGAACACTTTCAGCGCGATGTGGCCCGCCAGCATGTTCGCGAACAGCCGTACCGAATGTGAAACAGGCTTCAGGAAGAACGATATGACCTCGATGAATACCACCAGCGGCAGGATGTAGATCGGCACACCCGATGGCACGAACAGCTTGAAG
>WNFF01022695.1_pt1 | contig 10872 bp, 8 predicted proteins | sample 5400441 | NCBI WGS metagenome assembly WNFF01 (sample SAMN13153345, study PRJNA577476) | soil metagenome | isolation source: 120 cm saprolite under Douglas fir tree site 2 hole 3 replicate 1 | place: USA:California | collected 2015-04-18
CCGACCGCCCGGCCAAACTCCTCGACCGAGGCAAAACGGTCCTCCGGCCGCTTGGCGAGGGCACGCATCAATACCGCCTCGGTGGCCGCTTCCAAGTCAGGCACCCGCCCGGCGAGCGGCGGCGGGGTAGCCTGAAGCTGCGCGGTCATCAGCGCGTATTCGTTGTCCGACGTGAACGGCGCCGTGCCGGCAAGCATCCGGTAGAACACGATCGCCAGGCTGTAGAGATCGCTCCGCTCGTCGACCTCCTCGCCCCGGATCTGCTCCGGCGACGCATACACAAACGTGCCGCAGAATTCGCCGACCCGCGTCAGGTGTTCCGAACCGCGCACCCGGGCGATGCCGAAATCCATGATCTTGACCACGCCGTCATCGGTCACCATCAGGTTTGCCGGCTTGATGTCGCGGTGGATCACTCCCCGGCGGTGTGCATACCTCATGCCGGCAACCGTCTGGGCAAGAACGGCGAGGCTGTCGCGCAACGTGAGCCGCTGCACCCGAGCCAGGAGAGCCTCCAACGTCTGGCCGTGCACGAGCTCCATCACCATGAAGGCGTCGTCGCCCTCGGCGTGTAACGCGTAGAGCGTGGTGATGTTCGAATGGTTGAGATTGCCTAGGCTTTTCGCCTCGATATGGAAGCGATCGACAAAATTGCTGTCACGGCTGAGCTCCGCGCGCAGCATCTTGATCGCCACCGGACGCCCGAGGACCTTGTCTTGCGCCGCGTAGACTTGACCGATCCCGCCTTCGCCGAGCAGGCCCTCCAACTCGTAGGTGCCCATCGTGCGCGCGTTCATCGTGCGCGCCCCGCGCAGGATTTCTCGATGACGCTTTTCCGGTGTGCGAGCGCGGGCGAGAAGCCGGCCCAAAAGCGAGTGCTCACCGTCGTGTGAGGTTCGCCGCAGCGGCGACAAACGATACGCATGCTCAGCCCTGCGCCTCCCGAACGGCCCAGCTGAAACGAGCCCGGACAACGCCGCTTGGACGACGATAGCATGCCAAGAATATGGGCGACATCTTTACGCTGCGCGCAATCGTTTCGATGAGGGGGCTCGACCACCCGCGTCACAACAAGCACCGGCCGCGTCAACCGACCCAGCTACGCAGCGGACCGCAATCCAAATGGGTGAAGTGCTTGAGCGGGTACATTCCCACCCCGCCATAAATGAAGGTCTTGAAGTCTTTGGCAACCGCTTCGTTATCAACATTTGGAAGGTGGATATCAAGAGCATTCGCCCGCAGATGCTGCGAGTTCAGCGCGGCACCTTCGAGCTTGGAATTGGTCTCGGGTGTGCGATAGCCGCTTAGAATGCTTATCTCGTCCTTGCAGTACTTCCAATGAAGAACGAATAGGAAGTCCATCAGATAAGGGTTCAACCATTGCCACGAGTTTTCGCGAAAATCTCGACAGGTCCACGAAAATTTTTGGACCGCGGGCACAACATACTTTCCATCTTCCATATATAACTCGTTGAATCTTTCGCTGGTATGAACAAAGATAATCTTAACCCAGCGCCGCGACGGAAAATTCTTGTGTTCTATCCAATCGGGCGGCGGCCAGGTGCACGCGGCAGCGCTCGTTTCTGCCCACGCCGGCAAGTTCGGCAGACCGGCAGCTGCGATGGCGCCCAGCAAGAGCTGGCGGCGATCGATCACGGAACGCATGGGCATCGAACGCTGATCGGATAGAGAGATTTGATAAAGAAATACTATCGCAGCCGACTGCGTTCAATCCTCGCTACCTCAGTTTGGTGCCGCGGGGCGTGGTGCCGGCGTTGGTGTGCGTTGCGCCGGTGCGCCCCCCAGCGCCGGGAACTGCTCGGTACAGGGTAATGTCGGGAACGGCCAGCCGGGACAACCGCCCGACTTCGCCGTGGCCGCCGTGGCCGCACCCGAGCCGCGCGGCGGCGGAATGGGCGGCGACCCGGCGTTGCCGGACGGCGGCGCCGTGACCGCGGGTTCCGCCTGCTTTGCGGCGTGGGCTTCCTTCCAGGCAGCCGCCCGCTTCTGCCCTTCCGCCTGTTGATTGCGGTCGAGCACTTTCTCCAGCTGCGCCTTGAGGTCCGTCGCGAGGCCTTTTTCGGACGCGAGCAGGATCCATTTGTAGGCTTCGGCCGGGTCGGCCGGGAAATCATCTCCGCCCACACCCCAGATCCACGCGAGCCGGTATTCCGCTCCGATATGGCCCTGCTCTGCCGCCTTCTCGTACCAATGACCGGCCTGCTTGTAGTCCTGCTTCAGGTCGCCGCGCTCGTGCAGCATACCGAGCTGGAATTCCGCTTCGGAATCGCCGCGTTCAGCCGCGCTCGTCCATTCCGCCATCGCCTGCACAAAGTCGCCCTTCTCGAAGGCCGCGCGTCCCGCCGCTGAATCGGCCCGCGCCATCGGCAGCGGAGCTTGCAAGATAGCGCAGCAGGTAAGCGCAGCTGCGGCGAGCCGCGAAACCCCCATGGATCGGCGGCTCATCCGGAAGGGCATGTCGCTTCCCGGTTTATCCAGGGCGGCGCGTCGTGCAAATCGAAGAATAGGAGGGCCGCGCCGCTTTGGCCCTGGGGACGCTTGGCGACCGCTTCCCGCAGGCTTCCAATGTAATGCTGCGCGACCTCTACCTCCGGGCGCCGCGACGGGAAGAGCGGTTTGCTGCCGACGGCGGTGGCTACCATCGTTATCAGCTGCTGCCCGACATTCCCGCAGATTGTCCACAGCCCCGATTTGAACAACACGAAATGGTTGCGCAACGGACGCAAGTTGAATTTGTCGCGCTCATTTGGAAATAGATGAAGAACTTGGCCGCCGCTGTCAAAATAGTCGAAGTAAATGTAGCTGTCGAACCCGGGCGCACGTACCTCTAGCGAGGGTTTTCCGCCGATATAGGGCTCGTTGGTGCCCGCAGCAAAGGCGAGCGTCGGAGCGTCGCGACCGGCTGCAGCGGCGAGCGGCTCGAGCAAGTCGGCGACGTCGCAATGCGGCCGCGGCATCAGACGGACGGCGAAATCAAGCGATGCGATGGCCGGGATCGCGGCAGTCTCTCGACGCAGCCGATCGAGATCCTCGCGCGTCGCGACATGTCCCGACAAGCGGACCGAGCGGTCGGGAGCCAGCGTGTAGCTCACCGAGGCGCATGCATAGCCCTCCGTCGCCGCGGCGATGCGCGCGCGCAGCTCGTCGCCGGTCAGCGTTGCTACCGGGGTGATCCGCAGCAGCGCGAGAACCGCGGCGCCGGCGACCAGCACCACGATCGCGCTCACCCCTGCGGCGATCATCCATCGGCCGCGCCCCCATGGCGAACCGCGGTTCTTTGCCGATTCGCGAACTGGAATGCTCGCAGGCCCGGTGCCGTCGACCAGGGCGCGAGCCGAGGCCGGCCGGTCTTCGGGCTGCGGCTCGAGCATTGGCGCGATGACCGGGCGCAGCGACGCCGGCAGCGCGGAGAGGTCGGGGATCTTTTGCCGGGCGGCGATCGACGCACCCGGGGTCGCACCCATATCAAGCGTCCGGTCGAAGCCGAGCGCGGCTGCTGCGAGCACCAGGCCGAGGCTGTAGATATCCGATCGCGAATCGACGCGGCCGCTGAACAGGCCAATCTGCTCGGGCGAGGCAAAGGTATGCCGTGCAGCTAGGTTGACGCCGATCAGCGTGGGATCGCGGGCGCCCGCCGATGTGGCAAAACCGAAATCGATCAGCTTGGCGCGGCCGACCTCGCCGTCCGGCAGAATGATATTGTCAGGGCAGATGTCGCGGTGGATGATCCCGTGGCTATGGACCGCCGAGAGGCCCGCAGCGAGGCGATCGCGCAGCCTCAACACCTCGTCGGGTTCGAGCCGGCGCGCGGCAAGGATCATCGTGAGCGACGGGCCTTCGACGAATTCCGTGACCAGGTAGCGCAACCCCTGCTCGTCACGGAACAGGCCTTCGTAATTGACGATCGCGTCGTGGCGCACCTGCCCGAGCTTGCGCGCCTCGTCGACCAGGAGCTCGACCACCTTCGGATCGCTGGCGAGGGTCGGCAGGATCAGCTTGACGGCGTGCTCGGTGCCGAGCTCGACGTGCTTGGCCCGATACACCTCGCCAAGCGCGCCCCGCCCGAGCAACGCTTCGATCCGATAGGTGTGGCCGAGCACGACACCGACCCGCAACGCGCCCGAAGCCGAGGCGCCGACACCGCCTTGCGAATGCGCGACCGAACGCTCGGCGCCGCCATGCCATCCCACTACGGTTCGCTCGTCGGCGCCGGGGAGGCGACCGGTTGGACGAACCCGATAAGTCCTTACCTTCCGGCTGATGTTCTTGAGGGTCTGCTCACCCATGTCGTCGAAGGTCAGATCAAGCTTGCCGGCGGCGTCCTCCTGAACGCGGCTCGAGACACAGATCCCGCCGGGCTCGGCGATGCCCTCAAGACGGGCCGCAATATTGACGCCGTCGCCAAAGATGTCCCCGTCCTCTTCGAAGACCACATCGCCCTGGTGGATACCGATGCGAAAGACGATGCGGCGGTCGGGCGGCAGCGAGGCGTAGGCGTCGGCCATGGCGCGCTGGACCTCGTCGGCACAACGCAAAGCGTCGACGACACTGTGGAATTCCACCAGTAGGCCGTCACCCATCGTCTTGACGATGCGGCCGCGGTGCTCCTCGATCTTGGGATCGATCAGCCTGCGGCGCAGGGACTTGAGACGGACAAGCGTGCCCTCCTCATCCGCACCGATCATGCGCGAATATCCGACAACATCGGCGGCCAGGATCGCGGCAAGACGGCGAACCGCGTTCATGCCTGCTCACCCGAGGTGTACAAACCGGACGAAATCATTGTCGGCTGCCGCTTGCCGCACCGCACCGCACCCTTACCGCCCGTGCCGGTATGCGAACTGTGTGCAGATTGTAGCACGAAGCGGGGCGACGAGATCACATCGCCGCGGCGGCCTGGCTCGGCATCGCGCCGAGGCGCCGCCACGCCGGAGCGCGTTCGACGATGACACGCTCGATGAAGCCGCGCAGCCGGTCCTGCTCGCTCGACGGCTGCGCGGCACCAAGCTCGCGCGCCCATGCGGCGGGATCAGGCGGCGAGCCGCTCTGCAACCGCTCGACGATAAATAGATCAAGCATTGTGCAGGGCACGGGCGACCCGGTGCCGAACGCGGCAAGCGCCATCCCGGTGTCGAGATTGTCCGGCCGGATAAACCGTTTTGCTGCAGCGCGGTTTAGCCGCCGCACCCGATTGTCGGGCTCGCTCGGCGGCCCTATCACCGGGAACGCCTGATGGCTTCCGACCAAACGCGCTGGGGGGCCTCGGCCAGGGCCGCGACGATCGGTCCAAAAAACTTGCGTTCGATCTTAGCCTGCCCGACCGGCACCTCGAATTCCCAGGCGAATTGTCCCTCCTCCGGCAGCAATGCGAGCGTCACCTCGCCCAGAGCGGCGTCGCGCTCGGCATTGGTGAGCCGGCGCGCCCCGCGCACGAAGACGTCCTGGCGCAGGGCGCGGGTGAGGAACATGTCCTTGACCAACTCGCGCATGACCGGGTCGTCGAAACGAGCGAGGATGGCACGCGCCTTCTCGCCGAGCACCAGCGGGCTGAAGTTTTCGAGCAGCTGGGCGGCGGCGACCCAATCGAGCTTGGCGTCCCCCAGCGCCCGCACGACATCGGCATGAAAGCACGGCCGCCAGGCTGCATTCATGTATTCGTGCGCGAGATAGGCTGTCGGCGCCCGCCGGCTGTACTCGGTCAAGGACTGCACGAGACCGCCCTCGCGCAGGTGGTGCGCATCGGCATCGATCATGGCGCGCACGAGGTCCCAGCCAGCGGCAACCTGCCGGTCGCTGCGGCCGCCGGCCCGGCCCCCCGCTTCCAGCAACAAGCGCTGCATGCCGAGCGCGCCCTGCCAGGCGGGCAACGCGTTGTAGCTGACATACGCTAGCCCGCCCGGCCTTAGCTTGTCAGTCAGCAGACGGACGATGCCGGCGCGCGCTGCGTCGCCGACCCAGCTCCACAGCCCATGCATCGTGACGACATCGGCCTGCGGCAGCTCCCGCCAGACCGGGGTTTCGGCAATGCCGGCAAGATCGGCCTCGAGAAACCGCGCGTTGGTGATTTCAGCTTCGGCGCAAAGCGCGCATGCGGCGGCGATATGGGCCGGGTTATAATCAATGCCGATCACCTGCCAGGTGGGGTTGCAGGCTGCAAGCATCAGCGTGCCAAATCCCTGGCCGCAGCCCAGCTCCAAATACGACAGCCTGGTCGTCGGGCCGATCTCGATCCCGGCCGACCCGCCCAGCAGGCAAGCAAGGTTAAGATGGAGCGGTGATTGATGACGGTAATAGCCCGGCAGGTAGGCAATGTCAGTGACGTAGCCGCCACCCCAATCGCCCGCGACCTCGGTCATCCCTTGGCCCGCCCGGCGAGTTCCTCGGCCTCGACGATCTCCGCCTCGAAGATCGCGTCGTCCGCATCCCGTCGTGGAATGCCCGGTACCTCCGGCGCCGGCGCCGGAACCCACGTATTCCAGCCGAGGCGCGGCGCCGGATCGGCATCCCGATCGAGCCGCAAGATCGGCACCTCGGGACCCGCCAGAACCGGGTTCACGGCGAAGCCCGTTTCGTAGCCGAGAAAGGCGCGGACCAGCGACACGAGGCGTTGCAAACCGGAATGATCCGGGAGCAGCGCCACGAAGCTCGGGTAATCGAGCGGACCGATGCGAAGGATGATGCGAGCCTGCGGGTCCCAGGCGCGCACGCCGATGGCCGCATCGACGGCAAGCCGGTTCCACGCCCCCGGATGGTGTCCCACCGCAAGCGAGGTACGCTGGTCGGGCGGCAGCGGAAGCCAGGCTCCGGCGAATTGTAACACCTCCACGTTCCGGCCGAGCCAGTCCGACAGGAGCGCTGTCAGACGCTCGGCAGAGCGCGGACGGCCTGCAAAGAAGCCTGAATAATGCAGCAACGGCTCGACGCCCACCGCCAGACGCGGGACGAGATGAGGTGTCGCGAAGCCGGTGAGCGCGAGCAGCGCCTCGGCCACCCGGTCCTCCTGCGGCGCGCCGGCCGCGACCGCTGCTTCGGCCGAACGATTGAGGCGATACTTGATGCCGGCACCGGCGAACATCGCGACGATGCGGTTCGACAACAAATCGAGAAAATCGTGCAGCGCATGGGAGCGGTTGCGCAGCGTCGTCGTCAGCACCTCGGTGTACAGCCTCGGCAAAACGCCTGCGGCGCCGGTAAGCCCGATAACCGCGGTGGTCAGTTCGGGTGCGCGACTGTCCTTTGGCGGCTCGAGCGCGGCGACCTCGGCAGCGGGGTAGGCAAGCCCTGGTGCTGTTCGGAAGCGCGCCGCCTCGGCCGGGTCGGCGGTCCTAGCCGCCCGGGTCAGGACGCGCACCGCGGCATCGAACCCGAAGCGCCGCGGCTCGGCGAACAGCCGCGCATACGCCGAGCCGCGCGGTCGCGGCATTAGAGCAGGACCTGCATTCCGGCCCGAGCGGGCCAAGCTGCCGCACGCCCCGGCCGACCGCGCAGCACCGCATTCGTCCGCGCGAACGAATTGACCGTGGCATGCAACGCAAGAAAGCGGTCGAGCACCGCAGCGAGCAAATACAATCCGGCGCTCTGCCACGCGCCCGCCTCGAATTCCAGGGTGACATCGACGCCGCGGCAGAAGGCACCGGCGCGGGAACCCGGGACTCGGGCGCTGCCCGGCTTTGCCGATACCCCGATCAAGCCCCCGATCGCCAAGCGGGTTTCGGCGGAGTCGCGCAGATCGTAGAGGCGCAATACCTCGCGTAGCGCGGCGGCACCCTCGGGGCCGCCGACAATCGATAGATGCCCCAGCGAGACGTGCGACACGAGCCGCCAGAACCGCCGTTCGCGCAGCGGCGGTCGGAGCGGTGCGGTCGGCGCCGTCAGACAGGACAAGCGCCTCACGCTTGGCAGCGCCTCGGACAGCCGCAATTCGGGATGACCGCCACCGAACGGAAGCGCAACCGGCAAGTCGCGATTGAGGCACAGCGCATCGATCGACAGGACGGCATCGGTCGCGGCATCCGGATCGAATTCGGGATCGTACGGGCCGATATAGACTTCACTACCGGCAAGCGGGGCAGCGCTGGCACGGCGAGAAAGCTGGTAGAAGCCACCCGGCACGTCGCCCTCGGGATCGCCATGGGTGAGCCGGTATAACGGGCGCCAGGGCCGCGAGGTGCTGTCCGAGCGGGTCTCGCGCACCCCCGGGCGGCGCGCATCCGGCACAATGCGGTATTCGACGTCGGTATGGGTGAGTTGGATGGGCTCGCAGTGCTGCGGAAACAGGTTGATGATCGGGTTGCAGCCAAGGGCAAGCGTATCCGCGCCGATCGTGCGCTCCAGTTCCGGCAGAGCACGGTCGAGATAGACGAAGATCTCCAGGCGGTTGCCATTGCACAGAAGCGTTTTGCCGTCCATCCGGCTAAAGTCGATAAACAGGAACTTCTCCGGCAGGGCGAAGTATTCGGTGAGCAGCCGAAAGCCCGAGAAGCTGCGCGCCGGCCACGGCACCAGCGCCTCTTCCGGGGCGAAACCGGCAGGCTCGATCGCGCTCGCAGGCAGCACGACCGGCGAGGAGTCCGAGGGACCCTCGGCATAGGCAACCGAAAGCGCATGGGCGCACAGAAGCTCGTAAAGCGGCAGCGTTACATTGCTGGCCCCCCGCAGGAACACGCGCAGCCGATCGAGTCCCAAATCGGCGAAATTCGCCTGGGCCGAGCTGCATTTCAGCGTAATGCGCAGAACGCTGATGGCGCCAGCCGCCAGCGGATTGGCTGGGGCAGGCAGCGGCAGCCCGGCAAGCCGTACGTTCTCGATCTCGACCGGCCACAAATTCAGCGGCCAGGCGGTTCGGAAACGACAGGTCTCGCCTTGGACCGGTTCGGTCTCCACCGCCAGGCCCGCCGGCAGGCGCAACGGCACCGAGAGCTCCGGCTGCGGTTCAAACTGGGCGATCGCCGCGGAGGGGAACGGCGCGAGGTAATGCGGATAGAGGACCCCGAGCAATGCGTCGGTCAGCTCGGGGAACTCGTCATCCAGCCGGTGGTGCACGCGCGCGGCGAGAAACGCGACGCCTTCGAGGAGCCGCGCCACGTGAGGATCGTCCACGCTTTCCGGGGCGAGCCTGAGCCGACCGGCGATTTTCGGGTGGGTCGCAGCAAACTCCGCAGCGAGGCTGCGCAGCGCATTCAATTCGCGATCGTAATAGGGCAGCAGCGCGTCAGACATCGGACGGCGGATGGTCGGCCGAATTGGGTTTAACCTGCACCTCGGCCGTCGCGGGATCGACCAGCGTGTCGAAGACGATCGGCTCGGGCGCCGGCTCAACCCGCAGCAACGCCTCGATTCGCAGCCGAAGCGTCGCATCCTGGGTGTTGTCGCCGTCGATCAGGACGACACGAACTTGCGCCAGCCGAGGTTCGAACCGGCGGATCGTCTGCTCGATCTGGGCGCGCAGCCGGTCTCGCTGCGCCGGATCGTTGTACACTCCAGCGGCGAAATCGGTGACGCCGTAGCCGACCGGAGACACGGCGAGCTCGCGGTAGCCTTCGGGCCAGGAACGCCAGCGCCGACGCGCGTTCAGCAGCGCCTCGATATCGCGACGGACGCTGCGCCGCAATAGAGCAACGGCTTCCACCGTCGGCAACGGGGGATCCCGTTGCTCATCCGGTGCATCATCGATCAGCCGGTCGAGCAGCGGCAGCTGCGCGCGTTGTGTTTGGTCCGCCCTGCGGTCACGGCCAATGCGGGTAATCATTCGTCGAAACGCAGCTCCCCAAGTTCCATGATCGCATGCGCATCGTCGCCGGCCAGAAAGACCCGCTGGCCGATGCCGCGCACCGGTCCGCTCTCCTCGCCGGTCCAATCGGTGGCGTGCCCGAGGCGGTAGTCGTCGGCGACGTCCGGCTGGAGTGAATCATAGATGGCCGGCACATACACCTCGCCGTCCGGCCCTGCGGTGACGGAGATCGTCGCCCGCCGCCAGGCAAGGTCGCGCGGCCGTCGCGGCGCATGGAAGGCGATCGAGGCGACACGCTCGGTCGGGATCCAGAAGTATTTGCCGGTGGTCGTGAGCACCTCGAAAAACCCGGCGCACAAATCGTCGACGTCGCGGAAATCGTCGAAGGCGGTCTCCGCGCCGTCCTGGCGCAGCACGCCGGAAACCTTCGGGCGGCCCGCGGCAGCCTCCGCGGCATGCCGGGTCGCCTCCTCGACATCGCCGGCGCGCAGTGCGACCAGGGCGGCCAGTGCCGCGCGCAGCGCCGCTGTCGGCTCTCCGAGGAATTCCGGGATACGGCCTTCCCGGCTGAGCTGGCGCCGCGCCATATCGGCCCGCAGCAGCTGACGGAACTCGGCGACGACCACGGCCGAGCTCGGGTCCGCGGTTGCCGCCGCATCGAGGATTGTGTCGGCGCGGTCGAGATTGCCCGCGAACAGCAGCAGCTCGGCGAGCAGGACGCGGCCGCCGAGATTGCCGGGATTGCGGCGCACCTCGGCGTTGGCGGCCGCGATTGCCGGCCCGAGCTGGCGGGCGGCGAACAGTGCACCGGCGGTGTCCTGGGCTTCCGGCATTGGCGATCAACCCTTCATGCTGTAGCGCCCGGCGCGGTTATGTCGGTCACGAGGCGAAAGGATGCCGTTACGTCGTCGAGTTGGAAATGGGGCTGCAGCAGAATAACACAGCCATAGACGCCGGGGCGCCCCGGCCGCTCCCGCACGGTGATGCGCGCGCCGACGAGCGGATAGCGCGCCCGCATCTCCGGGCCGGCAGAAGGGCTGGTATTGACATACCCGGTCAGCCACGATTGCAGCTGAGCCTCGACCTCCTCGGCGGTCCTGAACGTTCCGACCATGTCGCGA
>WNFF01033578.1_pt1 | contig 10872 bp, 17 predicted proteins | sample 5400441 | NCBI WGS metagenome assembly WNFF01 (sample SAMN13153345, study PRJNA577476) | soil metagenome | isolation source: 120 cm saprolite under Douglas fir tree site 2 hole 3 replicate 1 | place: USA:California | collected 2015-04-18
GGGCAGCGCGAGGAGCACCAGCGCCACCAGAGCGAGCTTGGTGCGAAGGCTGAAATTGAAGTTCCTCACGCCTTCCAGCGATACCCCATCCCGTACACCGTATCGATCTGTTGGAACGACGGATCGACCGCGGCGAATTTCCTGCGGATGCGCTTCACGTGAGAGGTGATCGTGCCCTCGTCCACCACCAGATTGGCTTCGCGCATAAGACCCTCGCGGTCTTTCACGTGGCCGGGGAATTTCGCGAGCGTGTGCACCATCCAGAATTCGGTGAGCGTCAGTCCGACGGACTGGTTTCTCCACGACGCGGTGAAGCGCTTCGCGTCGAGCTTGAGCGCCCCGCGCTCGAGCACTTCCTCGACCGCCTTCGGCTCGCGCAACGCGTCGATCCTGCGAAACAGCGCCGAGATGCGCGCGAGCAGGTGCGGCAGGCTCACGTCCTTGGTGAGATAGTCGTCTGCGCCCAGGCGCAGCCCCGAGACCGCGTCGAAGTCCGAATCGCGCGCGGTGAGAAAAAGGATCGGCAGCCCGGGAGACAGGGCGCGGAGCTCGCGGCACAGGGCGAAGCCGCCGTCGGGCTCCTCGCCCAGGCCGATGTCGATCACCGCGAGATCGGGAAGCCGCGCCTTGAAGGCGCGCATCGCCTCCCCGCGCGCCGCGTGCGCGCTCACCTCGTAGCCGTGTTTCCTGAGCGCGTCGGCGTAGTTGGCGCGGATTGCGGCGTCGTCTTCGACGATGGCGATGCGGCGGGGCATGGTTGATCTGGGTTTATCCCCTTGGAAAGGAGGGAAAACAAATCTGCACTGAATATAGCGCATTACTCCTCCGCTCCACCCGAACTAAGGCGCATTGCCATCTTCCTGCCACAATTCTTCGGCAGCCTTTCATTCCTCCCGCCCGGTGGAGCCCTTTTCGGGCGCTTCAATACCGGACACGGCCCGGCACGGGCACTGCAGAAGAGGATTCGAATATGGAAGCTTCAAGCGGCAGGTTCAGGGCGCGTCCGATCGTGGTCGATTTTCTCGGCACGCTGTTCGCCACGTTCTGTATCGGCGTCGCTACGGCATTGGTTCTCTCGGCTTGTGTGATGCTGATGGCGGGCGAGGCGCGCGGCGCGCCGGCCGTGCGCGAGAAGGAGCGGGCAGATGAGGCGCGCGCGAGGGCGATCGCGCTCGCGGCCACGCATCAACTCGTCACCAAGTACACCGGCCTCGTCGCGATCGATCGAACGCCACCGCGCTTACGTATCCGAAATCGACCCAGAGACGTTACTTCCTGCAGAGGCCCCTATGCAGCAGACGCTGACAGTCGACCGACGGCCCCGTCGGCTTTCCGGAGCCGCGGATTTCCTTGCTGCGACGCGGCAAGTAGCTGTAAACCCGCGTGATACCGGGTTTTACGAACCAGGGCACGTTTCTTGCAAAGAGTTGGGCATGGCACCGCAGACCGCAAACAGGAGAGAGTCCGACCGAGTCCCGATGGGCGTGGAGTCCGCGCTTCCCTGGGTCCCGGTCCCCTCGTCGAAGCAGCCGCTCGAGGCGAAGAGCGGCGGTCTGCGCAAACTCGTCCTCACTCTTTTGGCACTGGTCAGGAAGGCATAGTCGAAGAACCGAGGCGCCGGGCACGCAGGAAAGAAGGCGGCTTCCTCCCCTCGTCCTGCGGGTCCGGCGGCTTCGGCAGAGTCCCCGCGCGAACTGGAAGCGCGCGGCCCGAAGCGGACCGTTTCTGCCTCTCTATGGTTCCAGCGAGCCCAGGTACGCGGCGATCGCCAGCATATCTTCGACGCTCAGCTTGGCGACCACCGCTTTCATCAGCTCGGCGAGGGAACCGGTGCGATTGCCGTTCTGCATGTCGTTCAGCTGGCGAACGACATAAATCGGCGGACGCCCGGCGATGCCCGGCAGTTCGCCCAAGCCCTTGAGCGATGCGCCGTGGCAGATCGCGCAAGGGATGGTTTGCCCTGAGCCTCCGCCCGTCACCAGCGCTTTGCCCCGCGCGATGCTGCCGACCGGCACGTAGTCGATAAAGCCCGAATGCGGGTCGCGGCTGTGCGCTCTCGCCGGGTCCTGCGGCAGCACGATGACGCGGTTGCCGATCGGCTCGGTGCCGCCACCAGGCGCGGCAAAGCGCATGGCTCCCGAGCCGACGATGGTCTTCGGCACGGTGTCGGTCTCGACCACCTTCGTCCAGACGCCCGGCTTGAGCGCCGCGAAATACTCGCTCGCGGCGCGCACGTCGGCGTCCGAGATCGCCTTCGCGATCTCGATCATCGCGTTCGCTCTGATGCCCTTTCTGTCTCCGTTCTTGAACGCGGCCATCTGGCGCACGAGATACGCGGCGGGTAGGCCCGCGAGGCTCGAGGATTCGGGGTGGCCGTCTCCCGTCGGAAGATGGCACAGGGCGCAGGCGCGCGCCGGCTTTCTCCCGATGGCGACGATTTCCGGCATCGGCGGATGCTCCTCGGGAAACCAGTCGGGCGGATTGAAGCCGTCGTCGATCTGGGCCTGCGTGTACTTCCTCGCGCTCCCGGGCATCTGCTTCTGCACCACACTGTCGAGGGGCGCAGGCTTGGGCGTGGGCGGGTAGGCCCAATCGGGATTCTCCGCCCCGATCGCAAGACCGGGAAGCAAGACGACGCTCAAAACGCAAACAAAATTTCTCATGGCCGACTCCCTTTCATTTGCCCCGCGTTATTCTGCCTTGATCCCCGCCTCGCGGATCACCTTGCCCCATTGCTCGTACTCGCTGCGCAGGAACGCGCCGGCGTCTTCGGGCGAGCCCGACGCCGGCTCCCCGCCCAGTCCCGAGAGGCGCTCGCGGATATCCGCTGCGTTCATCGCGCGCACGGCTTCGGCGTTGAGCTTCTCGATGATCGCGCGGGACGTGCCCGCGGGCGCGAGCAGCATGTACCAGTTGACCGCGACGAGCGGGGTCCCGGCCTCGGCCGCGGTCGGCACTTCGGGCATGGCGCTGGAGCGTTTGGAGTCGAGCACCGCGAGCGCGCGAAGGCGCCCGTCCTTCACGTAGGACGCGGCGCTGGAGGCGGCGACGATCACCACGTCGATCTCGCCGGCGAGCAGCCCGGTGAGCGCGGTCGTGGCGCTCTTGTAGGGCACGTGCAGGATGTCGATCTTCGCCCGGGATTTCAGCAGCTCCGCCGCGAGCTGGTTCACCGAGCCCACGCCCCCCGACCCGTAGGTGAGCTTGCCGGGCGCCTCGCGCGCGAGCTTGAGGAGCTCCGCGAGGCTCGCCGCCTTCACCTTCGGGTGCACCACGAGCACGTTGGGAATCGAGGTGAGCGGCGCGATCGACGCGAAGCCGCGCAGCGCGTCGTAGCCGGACTTCGGATTCAGATGCGGGTTGATGACCAGAGGCGGCGCCCCCATCAGCAGCGTATAGCCGTCGGGCGCGGCCTCCGCCACCGCGCGGTGCGCGATGTTCCCGCCCGCGCCCAGGCGCTGCTCGGGCAGCACCTGCTCGCCGAGCGCCGGAGACATCTTGAACGCGAGAAGGCGCGCCACCGCGTCGGTGCCGCCGGCAAAGGGGAGGAGCAGGTGGATCGGCCTGGCGGGATAGCTTTGAGCGAGCGCGGGTGAAATCGCCAGCGCGAGCGCGGCGGTGAGCAGCGCCCGGGTTGCAGGAACGGCGCGCGAATCTCTCACGTCTCTCCTTCTCTCGTCATACCGGTGACCGTGACGCGGCATTGTAGCGGGCGCGCTGCGTCCGGGCGATAATGCCGCCCGTACCCATCCTGATCGCCTCGCCCCCGCTTTTCCCGATGCACCGGAGCCGCCCATGCATTCGCTCGGCATTCACTACTACCCGCTCACGCTTCCGTTTCTGCTGATCCTGCTGGGCGCCATGCATTCGCTCGGCATTCACTACTACCCGCTCACGCTTCCGTTTCTGCTGATCCTGCTGGGCGTGCTGGTCGCGCTGGCGTTCCTGGCGGTGCTCAGGGTACTGCAGTTCGCCTACGCCCAGCTCGGCATCGCGCCGAGGTACTTCTTTACCTGGCTTTTTCTTTCGCTAGCCGGAAGCTACATCAACCTGCCGATCCTGCGGCTTTCCCCGGAGCAGATGACCCGGCTCGACGAGGTCCCGTTCTACGGCGTTCCCTACGTGATCCCGAGTATGGAGACCTCGCCGGGACCCATCCTGGCGATCAACGTCGGCGGAGCGATCATTCCGATCCTGATGTCGCTCTTTCTGATCGTCAAGAACGATCTCTACCGCAAGGCGGCCTGGGGCGTCGCGATCGTGTCTCTCGCCTGCTACCTGCTCGCCGAGCCGGTCCCGGGCGTGGGCATCGCCATCCCGGTTTTCTACCCGCCCGTCATCGCCGCGATCGTCGCGCTTTCCCTGTCGCGCCGGTATGCCGCGCCGCTCGCCTACGCCTGCGGCAGCCTCGGCACCCTGATCGGCGCGGACCTGATGAATCTCGGGAGGATGCGCGGCCTCGGCGCACCGGTCATGTCGATCGGGGGCGCGGGGACCTTCGACGGGATCTTCGTGGTCGGGCTTATCGCGGTGCTCCTTGCAGCTATCGTGAGCCGGTTCAACCGCGCCCTTTCCCACTAGGCGCCCGCCGCCTTGACGAACGCCTCTTCCAGCTTGAAGGAACGCTTGTCCGCGCTCCCGCCCGCCGTGCTGAACGGCCTGAAGCGCGGGATCGAGAAGGAATCCCTGCGCGTGCGGCCCGACGGGGCGCTCGCGCTTACGCCGCACCCGGCAGCGCTCGGCTCCGCGCTCAAGCACCCGCATATCACCACCGACTTCAGCGAAGCGCTGATCGAGCTGATCACGGGCGTGCACACCAGGGTCGAGGCGTGCCGCGAGGAGCTGAAGCGCATCCACCAGGTCGTCTACCGTCACATCGGCGACGAAGTGCTGTGGGGCGCGAGCATGCCCTGCAGCCTGCCCGACGAAAACGCGATTCCGATCGCGCGCTACGGCAATTCCAACGTCGGCCGGGCGAAGACCGTATACCGCATCGGGCTCTCGCACCGCTATGGCAAGCGCATGCAGATGATCGCGGGCCTGCACTACAACTGGTCGCTCCCCGAAGCCGCCTGGCCGCTGCCGGGCCTTCGCGATACGAACGAGGCCTACTTCGCGCTGGTGCGCAATTTCCGGCGGCATGCGTGGCTCCTGCTCTATCTGTTCGGCGCCTCGCCCGCGGTGTGCGCGAGCTTCGTCGAAGGCCGCAAGCACGCGCTGGAAGAGCTCGCGCCCGGCACGCTGTACCTGCCGCACGCAACGTCGCTGCGCATGGGGCGCCTCGGCTACCTCTCCGAGGCGCAGGACTCGCTCGCGGTGAGCTACAACAGCATCGAAAGCTACACGGCTTGTCTCGACGACGTGCTCACCCGGCCCTACCCGCCGTACGAAGCGATCGGCATCCGCGACGGCGAAGGCAACTACCGCCAGCTCGCCACCAGCCTCCTGCAGATCGAAAACGAGTTCTACAGCGCCATACGGCCCAAGCGCGTCATCCGCCCGGGCGAGCGCCCGCTGCACGCGCTGCGCGAGCGCGGGGTCGAGTACGTCGAAGTGCGCGCCATGGACCTCGATCCCTTCTCGCCCATCGGCATCACCGCGGGAACGATCCGCTTTCTGGACGTTTTTCTCCTGCATTGCCTGCTCACCGAAAGCCCGCCGGACACGCGCCAGGAGATCGAAGCCGTCGGGCGCAACAAGCTGCGCGCCGCGGCGCGCGGCCGCGAGCCGGGACTGCGCCTGGACCGCGACGGCAAGATGGTCGAGCTGCGCGAATGGGGCGCGGAGGTGCTCGCCGAATGCGCCACTATCGCCGCCGCACTGGACGCGGCGCAGGGCACGGGCGCGCACCGCGAAGCGCTCTCCGCGGCGGTGAAAGCCACGGAAGATCCGAATCTTCTGCCCTCGGCGCGCGTGCTGGCCGAGATGAAGCGGAGCTACGACAACTCCTACGCGCGCTTCGCGCTCGCGCTCTCGCTCGAGCACGCGAAGACGCTGCGAAGCGAGCCGCTCCCCGCCGAAGTCGAAGCGCGCTTCGCGCGCCTCGCCGAGGAATCGATCGGGAAGCAAAAGGAGATCGAGGCGGCCGACCGCGTCGATTTCGAGACCTACCGGCAGAAATACCTGTCGCACGAATCGCTGCGGGTCTAGCGGCGCGAGCTGGCGCCGGCGCGTTTTCCCCTCCTCTCTTGAGGAGGGGTGCCGCCGAAGGCGGCGGGGTGGTTTTCCCCTCCTCACTTGAGGAGGGGTGGCGCGAAGCGCCGGGGTGGTCAGCCCATGCCTTCCACGATCCGCATGTCGCGCTTCACCACGTCGCCGGCCAGGTGCTTGAGCGCCTCCTGATAGCCGGCCGCGTCGTGGCCGGCGAGCGCCTGCTGCAAGCTCGCGAACTCGATCAGGACCACGCGTTGATTCAACCCGGATTCGTACACCTTCGCCGGGTTGCCGCGCACGAGATACTTGCCGCCGGCGGCCTGGATCGCCGGCGCCGCGAGCTTCGCGTAGGCCTGGAACGCGTCCTGGTTCTTGATCGAGTGATAACAGACAACCCAATAGGCTTTGGCCATCGTTTCTTCCTTTCGTTGGTCCGGCTGAATGCCGAAATCCCGGACGATCTTACGGAATCTTGGGATGCCGCGCCTGACGAGCTCGGCTCGCGTCGCGCAGGCAGACCTCCACGAACCCGTCGAACTGATCCGCAAGCTCGATGTAGCCGTCCTCGACCGCCTTCAGCGCGATCTGCTCCCACGGCTCTTTCCGGTCGATCGCCTGCGCCGTAGCGCACCGGCCGGGCAGCATCACAGGGTAGCCCACGCCCGGGCGCCGGCTTCCCGAAACATCGGGGAACATGAGAAAAAGGACACGAAACGCCCACGAAAAGTTCGCGCCGGGACAGGCGGCGTTCGCGGGTTCCGCAAATACTTGTAGCTTATCTCCGCTCTTTCACGTACCTTCTGCCTCCCGCTGCGCTGCAACACCGCCTCCAGCTCCCCGCACGGCGAACGCTGTCCCAACCTGAGGAAACGCCCAATGTCCCCCGTCACCACTGCAAGCGGCCTGACCATCGAAGACACCGTCATCGGGGAGGGCGCGGCCGCCGCGGCCGGCCGCGACGTCATCGTGCACTACGCCGGCTGGCTCGCCGACGGAACGCAATTCGATTCGAGCAAGGAAAAGCAGGATCCCTTCGAATTCACCCTGGGCAAGAAAGAAGTCATGCCCGGCTGGGAAGAAGGCCTCTCCGGCATGAAGGTCGGCGGCACGCGCAAGCTCACCATCCCGCCGCAACTCGCCTACGGCAAAGAGGGCGCCGGCGACACCATCCCGCCGAACGAGACGCTCACCTTCGAAGTGGAGCTGCTCGCGGTCTCCTGAAGAACTGCGCTGTCATCCTGGGCCCTTCGCTTCGCTCGAGGATAAACTCCGCGAAGCATCTGCTTTTTCGAACGCCTCCGGCGTCAGGATGCGAAACGGCGCGACGCGGCGCGCGAGATCCAGCAGCGCGCGGTCCTTGGTGAGAAGGAAGTCCGCGCGCGAGTTGAGCGCCGCCTCGAGAAATTTCTGATCGTCCGGGTCGCGGCAGGCGGGCAGCTGCGCCCGCTCCGCCTCCGCCGCGGGCGAGTCGATCCGGCGCGCCACGCGCCGGCACTCGGCGATGCACGCGCCTTGCGCGTCCGCATCGAGCGTGAACTTCCTCCCCAGATCGTACCCGAGCGCGCGCTCGAGCTCCGCCTCGCAGGCGGCGTCGATGAAGATTTCCGCACGGTTTGCGGCGACCGCGGCCTTGATCGGCGCGATCGAAGGGTCGTCGAAGACCAGCCAGTCGAGCCAGACGTTGGTGTCGAGGACAAGGCGCCGCGGGGAAGGCACGCTCAAGTCCCGAGGACCACCAGCTCCGGCGCGCGCCCCTTCTCGACGAACACGATCGCGTTCTGCCCGAACGCCCTCCCCACGACTTCGGCATCCGCTCGCGAGATCCCGACGACCAACGCGCTGCGCTCGGGGGTCCAGCGTCCCTGCGGATCGCGCCCTTCGCCCTCGAAGCACGAGTAGGCCGCTAGCGATTGAACCAGGGCGGCATTGGCGATCTCGTTCTTCCACCGGGTCGCCGCCTCGCCGCGCGGGTTGGCGGCGGTGATATAGGCCGCGGTCGCCGCGCCCTCGGCTTCGAGCAGCTCGTCCAGGTCCGGATTCGGCTCGCCGATGCGGATCACGAGCTCGGGCTCACCGAAGACCACGTACAGCGCCTTTTCGTAGGCGGCGATCAGCTCCGGTGTTGCGGGACGCATCCGGTGCTACTTCTGTGGCCACCCGATCCTGTTCTCGGAGTCAGGCCGCCTTGCGCTGTTCGAGTTCTTTGATGAGGGATTCCGCCGGAATCCCCAGATCCCGATGAAGCCGCCGGATCATCTGCAGCGTAAGCGGCCGCTTGCGGTTCAGGACTTCGTAGACGCGGTTGATCTGCCCGATGATCGGCACCAGATCCTTGGGCCCGAGCCCGGACTGCTCCATGCGGAACTTGATCGCTTCCACCGGATCGGGCAGGTCGAATCGGTAGTGTTTCCTTTCGTAGGCTTCGACCAGCGTTACCAGGACGTCGAGACGCTCGCCTTCCCGCGTATCGGCGCGCGCTGACATCAGCGTCTCGATCTCCTTCAACGCGGCGCGGTAATCCTTCTTTGTCCTGATCGGCTTGATTTCCATGGTGTCGCTCCGTCAAATGGTCTGCGCGTCGATCCTGTCGTACTGTACGTGCGTGCCTATGAACCGCACATACACAACACGGTACGGATAGTTGATCCAAACCACTAGCCGGTATTTGTTGCCGGCGATATTGAACACCACCCTGCCGTCTCGCAGAATGCTGGCCGTGCCGAACTCCCGCTTCACGTCTGCGGGAGAGCGCCAGTCCGCCTTCAGCGCATGGCGATACCACGCGAGCGTCGGTTCCTTGGAGTCTGAATAAGCCGCTTTGCCTTCCCAAAACCTCCGTAGCGTAGACAAAGCGATGACGCGCATGACGAAGCTTAGTCCCAATTTGGGACTAAAGCAAGCAGGGGGCGGCGGGCTCCTCGGGCACCCACGTCGGCGCTACTTCTTGCCGGGGATCTCTCCGCTCGCGATCAGACGCGCGAGATCGTCCGCGCCGCCGATGAGCACGCCCTTCACGAACACCATGGGAAAAGTGGGCCAGCCGGTCCACAACTTGAGCGCGAGGCGCCTGCGCCACTCGCCGAGATAGCTGCCGTACTCGAGATATTTGTAGGCGAGACCGGCGGCAGCTAGCGCCTTTCTCGCCTTCTTCGGGAACGGATTCATCCGCATGCCGACGACGACGATGGCGTTCGCCGCCACCGCCGCCTGCACCTCCTTCACCATGTCGGAACGGTAGTTCGCGATCTTCTCGCGTACGGCGGGATGGATCTGCGATTCGGGGAGGATTGCGCGGGGCACGGGAGTTCCTTCGAAGCTCGGAAAGCCGGCAGCATACGCCAAGACTCCGCAGCGCAGGGCGGAACGCCCGAAGGTGATCTACGCCTGCTGCGAGGGGCGATTCAGTATCGCGAGGAGATTCAGGCAGATCAGGTGAACGATGCGCTTCTTCTCCGGCAGCGCGCGTTTGCGCCGCAGCTGGTTGCAGAGCACGCGGGCCGCGGTCAGTTCGGGCGCGCGGCTGCGCCTCGCCGCCGGACCGCGCCGGGGGATCGGTTTCGCCGCAAAGAGGTCGCCGGATTCCGCGCCCACCGAAGAACCCGCCGCGCGCTCACGCAGCGGGATCTTCGCCGGCCCAAACGCGTTCACAGGCTCCGCCGCAGGCAAGTCTCCACGAACGTACTGAACTGATCGGCGAAATCGATATAGCCGTCGTCGATCGCCCTGAACGCGATCTGCTCGAACGGAGCGTTCCGGTCGATCGCCTGCGCCGTCCCGCTCTTCGCGGGCAGCATCGCCCGGAACTCCGCGAGAAATTCCTCCAAACCGTTGTCTTCCATCAAACCGTTGTGTCCCATGTCGGCCTCCCCGCCGTGCGGACAACACGAGCAAGTCCCGTGCCGGAGGAATCCTGCGGCAACAATGTTGCAGTAGTGTGAAAAAATCGGCCTCCGATCGGGGCAGCGCCGGCCGAGGCGGAAAATGCGCTACCCTGCGAAGCCCCCATGGACCCCGCACCCTCGGTCGAGCAAAACGGCATCCCCAGCGCTATCTCCCGGGAGGACATGGCGAAGCTCGCCATCCGCCGCTACGAGGGGAGGGTGCGCCTGGTGGCGACGCCCGGGGACCTGGAGGAGGCCCAAGGCGACCTGCGGCAGGAGGCGATCGTCGGGTTGGATACCGAAACGCGCCCCGCTTTCAAGAAGGGGGAAAGCCACCTTCCGTGCCTGGTGCAGGCGGCCACGGCCCGCGCGGTATACCTCTTCCAGCTTCGCCGCACCGAGGTCTTCCCGGTCGTCGCCGAGCTCCTCTCCGATCCGCGCAGCGTCAAGGCCGGCGTGTCGCTCGCAGACGACCTGCGCGCGCTGAAGAAAGTCTTTCCGTTCGAAGAGAAGAACGTCCTCGACTTAGGGCAAGTCGCACGCCGCTCAGGCTTCGGCCAGACCGGCGTCCGCAACCTCGCCGGAATACTCCTCGGATTCCGCATCCCCAAGGGCACCAAGACCTCGAACTGGGCCGCGCGCGACCTCTCTGCCGCGCAGATCACCTACGCCGCCACGGACGCCTGGGCCTGCCGCGAACTGTACTTGCGCTTCCAGAGCCTGGGAATGCTTCGGGCAAAGGCGCCGGCCGAAAACGGCGCTGCTTCACGGGCCTAGACCGCAAATTTTGATATACTATTGATATCAAGTATCGGACCTCGGCTTCAAACCATGACCG
>WNFF01010650.1_pt1 | contig 10870 bp, 9 predicted proteins | sample 5400441 | NCBI WGS metagenome assembly WNFF01 (sample SAMN13153345, study PRJNA577476) | soil metagenome | isolation source: 120 cm saprolite under Douglas fir tree site 2 hole 3 replicate 1 | place: USA:California | collected 2015-04-18
TTGGCGCCGCCCATGTTCTCGATGATGATCGACCAGTTCTGCGCGCTGGCGATTTTCTGCGAGAGGATGCGCGCGAGCGTGTCGGATGCGCTGCCGGCCGCGAACGGCACCACGAATCTTATGTTGCGGCTCGGGTAGTCCTGGGCGGCGCAAGGCGCCTGCCACGCGGCAAGCGCAGCGACGACAAACGTGGCTCTGACGATCGTTTTGAGCATCAGCCCTTATCGCACGGCCACCAGACCGCGCGATAGGGCTTCAGCTCAAGGCAGGAACGGCAAGGCGAAGCTGGAGAAGCGATAGTTGACGCCGGCCTTGATCAGGTGGATGCGCTGCCGGATGTCGACGGCGTCGTTTGAGAGGCCGCCACTGGCTACGAACAGGCCCGGGAAGTTGATCGTCTCGGTGCCGAGATCGATGAAGTTGTACTCGATCTTGCCCGACCAGTTGCCCCAGAACGCATGCTCGATGCCGGCGCCGAACATCCATCCCCACCGGGTGTCGTCGGTGTTGAAGTTGGTGAACGGGGTGGTCCCCAACCCGATTGTGTAGTTGTCGTGCGCCCATGCGCCGCCGGCTTTCACATAGTAGAGCGTCCGTCCGTCCGCAAAGCCGGCGCGCGCCGCAATGGTGCCGACGAAGTCGACGTTGGTCCGGCAATTGAGCAATGAGATGAAGCCGCAGGCGCCCCTGCCGTCGAGGTCGGCCCCGCTGAACTGCGCCTCGGCGCCGATGACCCACGGCCCCATCTGGTAGTTGATGCCGACCTGGCCGCCGCCGAGAATGCCGCTGCCCGTTTGGTTGCTGTCAGTAAGGATGCCGGGCGCCGCTATCGTCTGCTCCTTCACGGACCAGCCGCCGCCGATGTGCACGCCCACATAAATGCCGGTCCAGCTCCAGGCAGGCACGATGGGAGGAGGAGGCGCTCTTCGAAGGGGCAGGTCGGCCGCGAGGGCCGAGCCGCTCATGACCAGACTTGCGAACGCGATGGTGCTGACGACCGACCGACGCATGACGAACTCCCCCAAAACCCGCTGACAATACGCGCTTGAAAAACGCTGTTATTACAGCAACCAGGGTACAAAATCGCGGTTCGCTGATGGTGACTTTTTGGTCACACCGCCAGCCGATTCAACGTCGTGACGAGGCTCCCTCGTTCTGGCTTCGTTCGCCGATCGAACGCGCCGATCGGTTTCAGGTAAGCCTCGGAGTGATCTCACTAACCCCGCCGTAAGGCACGCCCGAGAGGCGCGCCATGTCCTCTTTCAAGGTGGTGAGATCGTCGAGCGACAGCTCCTTGAGGTGCGTATGCCCGCAGGCGCGCGCCAGGATCTTGATCAGCTCGACCGATGATCCGCCGGTAGGAATTGAACGTGGCCAGTGGTAGCGCATGTCCGGGCGAAAGCCTGCCCCCGACAAGGACATGCGCCAAGGATAATCTAGTGCGGCATGGGGCGGCCGCGAAGGACAATCATCATGCGCAGCGCCGGATGGCTTCCGCTCGACCGCCTCGATACGGCGCGCCTGCACGGCGCCCGCCTGCAGGCGCATCACGCGGCGCAGTGGCTCGCGCGCGCCGCCCGCGCCTATATTCCGCCCTGCCCCGACGACAGCCACACCAATCTCGGCTGGGACAGCGCGTTCGGCGGGCTCGTGACACACCCGCTGCCGGGCGGAGCGCGGCTTGGGTTGAAGATCGCCGGTCTCCGATTGATGCTGATCGACACGGCCGGCGATGCGATGGACTCGCTGTCCCTCGATGGCCGCAGCGATGCGGACGTGTGCACGTGGTTGGGCGAGAAGGTCAGCGCGCGCGACTTGGATCACCGCGCGCTCGACGCGCCCTTGCCCTATATGCTGGCGCCTGCGTGCACCTACGCGATCGCCGGGCTCGCGGACGGTCTCACGGAGCTGGAGACCTGGTTTTCCAATGCCGACGCGATGCTCGACGCCATCCGGCAGCAACTCGTCGCGCGAAAGCATCTCGACGTGCCGCCGGTGCGCTGCTGGCCGCACCATTTCGATCTCGACACGCTGGCCACGGTCGCGCCCGGCCGCACCACCGGCATCGGCTTCGCGCCGGGCGACGAGCATTATGACGAGCCTTATTTCTACGTAAGTCTCTACCCCGCGCCCGACGTGTCCGCCCTGCCGCGCCTGCCCGCCATCGGCCACTGGCATACGAAAAATTTCACCGCCGCGATCGCGCCGGCGAACCGCATCGTCGAGGCCGCGGATCAGGGCGCCGCAGTCGCGGACTTTTTGCGGGCCGCATCCGATGCCACCATCGGTGCGCTGGCGCGGGAATAGCCCGCGCGGATCATTGTCGCACGGTGTTGCGGACCGAAATCCGCGGGCCTACCATCGCGATCAACCGCGGCGATAACGCGGATGCCCTGAGCGTGACGGCGCTTGCGGACCGTGCCGTGATCACTGCAGGAACTGCGGGAAAATTCTCGGGAGGAAGCCATGACGAAGTCGACTGTTTCGCGGCGCACCTTCATCGAGGGCGGCGTCGGGCTCACCGTTGCCAACTTCCTTCCGGGCACCTCGCCGCTCGCGCTGGCCGCCACCATGGAAGAGCAGACGATCGCGGCCGCCAAGAAAGCGGGCGCCGCCCAGGTCAACGGCATGATCTGGTCGCCCTATTTCGTGCCCATGCAGCCCGTCATCGCCGAATTCACCAAGCAGACCGGCATCGGCGTCGGCGGCGTACAGGACATTTCGATCTTCGACGCGCCGCAGCGCGCCATGGCGGAGGCGCTCTCGCGTTCGCCCCAGTTCGACTTCATCCACATCGACTCGAACATGATTCCGTCGCTCGCCTCGGCCGGCTATCTCGAGCCGCTCGACGAGTACATCAAGGAGGCGGGCTTCCATTTCGACGTCGTTGCCGACTACGGCAACTTCATGAAATACGGCGGCCGCACCTACGGCGTGCCGACCGACGGCAATGTGCACATCCAGTACACGCGCAAGGACCTGATCGACAATCCCGACAACAGGAAGCGCTTCGCCGACAAGTTCGGCACCGAGCTGAAAGTGCCGGAAACCTGGGAGGAGAACCTGCGCCTGCAGGAATTCCTCATGGATCCATCGAAGGATCTCTACGGCTCGGGCAACCTGCGCAACCGCGCCAACGGCGTGACCTGGTGGTACATGATCTTCTACAGCGCCGGCGGATTCCCGTTCGACGACGACATGAAGCCGACGCTCAACACGCCCGCCGGCCAATACGCGGTCGACATCTATCTGCAGGACAAGAAGGTCAACCATCCGGAAGCGGCCAACTGGGGCACGCCGCAGATGATCCCGCGCATCGCACAGGGCCACGTGGTGAGCTGCCAGTACTGGGACGGCACCTGCAAGACGATCAAGAACCCGAAGCAGTCGAAGACGGTCGGCCAGTTCTATTTCAGCGTGGTGCCCGGCTCGAAGTTCAGCGGCAAGCTGATCCACCGTTCGATCTCTTCCCCGCTCGCCGCCATCCTCATCAACAAGTACAGCCCGCGCAAGGCGCAGGCCGCCTATCTCGCCCTGTGGCTCGGCTCCGGCAAGAACAGCATCCCGATCGTCTCCGATCCTGTAAATGCGTTCAACGACGCCTGGGCCACCGATCATTTCAAGGCGGCGCCGGTGATCGACGCCTACACGCAGGAAGGCATCAATGCCATCCAGAAGAACTTCGAGGTGGTGTCGCCGCCGATCTATCTGACCGGCTATCTCGAATTCCAGGACACCCTGGCCAAGAACCTCTCGGAAGCCTATGTCGGCCAGCTCGCCGCGAAGGACGTGCTGAAGAACACCGAGGACGAGTGGACCAAGATCGTCGGTCGCATCGGTCGCAGCAAGCTCAAGCAGGATCTGGCGAGCTATAAGGCGGCCATGCCGAAGCTCGCCGTTCCGGCATGACGCGGCCGGCGGCCCGGACGCGCCGCTCGCCTGTCCAGGCTCCCCGCTGGAGATAGGCGATGGCCGTGGCCGCGCTTTCGAGTGCCGAGATGCCGGCTGCGGGCTCGCGACGCGCGGTCTCTCGCGCCCGCGCGGTCAAACGATTCAAGCTTGCTTTGCTCCTGCCGCTCATTGCGCTGTTCGTTTGCGTGCTGACGCCGGTGCTGCTGCTGCAGCTTTATTTCTCGTTTCACCAGTGGACGGTCTATCTCGGCTCGTGGTGGGACGCGGAGAATGTCGGCTTCGAGCTGTTTCAGAGCGTGTTGACCGATCCGCGCTTCGGGTGGGCGGTGCTGCGCTCGCTTGCATTCGCGACCGGCTCGACCATCGGCTGCTTCCTCATCGGCTTCGCGCTCGCCTATCTCATGCACAAGCCGTTCCGCGGGCACGCCTTCTATTACATCATCTTCATCCTGCCGATGCTGACCGTGCCGGTGGTGGTCTCCTACACGGCCGAAATGATGCTCTATCGAAACGGTCCGGTGAATGGGGTCATCTCGGCGCTCACCGGCCTCGATTTCCAGGTCTCGTGGCTGGCCGATCCGAATCTCGCGCTGATCACGGTGGCGCTGCTCGAGATTTGGAATTGGACGCCGTTCTCCTTCATCATCATGCTCGCCGGACTTGCCGCCATTCCGAAGGAGCCGATCGAGGCGGCCGAAATCCTCGGCGCGAGCAAATGGCGGATATTCTGGGAAGTGCAGGTGCCGCTGCTGCGGCCGGTGATCCTGCTGGCGCTGGTGCTGCGCTTCCTCGAAGCCATGGCCGAATTCCCGAAGACCTGGGCGCTGTTTCAGGGCGGGCCCGGCACGGCGACCGAGACGCTGCCGGTCTACATCTTCCTCACCACGTGGCAGTATTTCGAGATCTCCAAGGGCGCGGCGATGTCCTACGTCGTCATGCTGCTCATGATCGTGATCGTGCTGATCGCGATCCGCCTGTTGCGGCAGGAAAAGCGTTCGCTCGACGCCATGTACGCCAAGGAAAAGGCGGAGGGCTGACAGCGCGATGACCAAGTCGCAGCGCCGCCGCGTCGCCACCGTCGTCCGCTACGGGGTGCTCAGCCTGTGGGCGCTCGTCTCCTTCTTTCCGATCTATTGGATGGTGTCGACCTCGTTCAAGCCGGATAACCAGTGGTTCTCCTGGCCGCCCGTCTACTTCCCCGACCCGCCGACGCTGGCGAACTATCTCAACGTCTGGTTCGAGGCAGGGCAATACGACGTGACCCAATATGCGATCTCCTCGCAGAAGCCGCTGATCTCGATGTGGAACTCGACCGTCATCGCGACCACGTCGACGTTCCTCTCGGTGCTGTTCGGCTCGATCCTCGCCTACGGCGTCTCGCGCTACCGCATCCTCTCCGAAGCGCGCATGTTCCAGCTGCTCATGCTGCGCATGATCCCGCCGATCGTCGTCGTTGCGCCGCTGTCGCTCTACTATTCGGCGCTCGGCCTGCTCGACAGCCGCACCGGGCTCATCCTGATCTATTTCCTCACCACCCTGCCCTACGCGGTGTGGATGACGAAGAGCTTCATCGACGAAGTCCCGCGCGAGATCGAGCAAGCGGCCGAGATCCTCGGCGCCAGCCGCTGGCGCACCATCTTCGAGATCGTGCTGCCGCTGATCCGCTCCGGGCTGGTCGCGACCTTCCTGTTCATTCTGATTCTGACCTGGAGCGAGTACCTGCTGGCGCTCATCATCACCAAGACCCAGGTCACCACGCTGCCGATCGAGCTGTCGAAATACCAGGGCACGACCGAGGGCCGCGTCTACGGCCGGCAGGCGGCGCTCGCGGTCGGCATCACTATCCCGCTGATGATCGTCGGGCTCGTCATCCGCAAGCATCTCGCGCGCGGCTTCAGCTTCGGCATGGTTCGGAGATAGACCGTGGCGCGCATCGAGCTGGTGAGCTTGAGCAAGTCGTTCGGCGCCGTGGAAGCGGTGAAGAACTTGAGCCTCGCCATCGAGGACGGCGAGTTCGTCGTGCTGGTGGGACCGTCCGGCTGCGGCAAGACCACGACCTTGCGCATGGTGGCGGGATTCGAGGACCCGACCTCCGGCGAGATCCGCATCGACGGGCGCATCGTCAACGACCTCGAGCCGCGCGACCGCGGCCTCGGCATGGTTTTCCAGACCCATGCGCTGTTTCCGCACAAGACGGTGCGGCAGAATATCGAGTTCGGGCTGCGCATGAAGCGAATGACGGCACCGGAGCGCGACAAGCGCGTGCGCGAGGTCGCCGAGATGGTGCGCATCTCGCACCTGCTCGACAAGATGCCGAACCAGTGCTCGGGCGGCGAATCGCAGCGCGCCGCGCTCGCGCGCACGCTGGTCACCAATCCGTCGACATATCTGCTCGACGAGCCGCTCTCGAGCCTCGATGCAAAGCTGCGACGCGAGCTGCGCGCCGAATGCGACCGGCTGCATCTCGCGCTCAAGCGCACCTTCATCTACGTGACGCACGATCAGGAAGAGGCGATGACGCTCGCCGACCGCATCGTCGTCATGCGCGCCGGCGAGGTGGTGCAGATCGGCTCGCCGATGGAGATCTATTCCGAGCCGCTCAATTCCTTCGTCGCCGATTTCTTCGGTTCGCCCTCGATGAACCTGGTGGCGGGCGAGGTCGTGCAGGACGGCGCCGCACCGCGCTTCCGCGCCACGCGTTTCGAGGTCGTGCTGCCCGAGCGTTTCAAGCAGGCGAAGCAGGGCGCCGCCACGCTCGGCATCCGGCCCGAGCACGTCGGCGTCGCGCGCGACGGTGGGGGCGACTTTGAGCTTCCGGTGCGCCTGGTCGAGCCGCTCGGGCGCGATACGCTGCTCTACCTCGACGCCGGCACCGAACGCGCGTTCGTCGCGGTGAGCGAGGGGCTCGACATGGCCGACGTCACCATCGGCGCGAAGATGCGCCTCTCCTTCGACCGGCGCCGGCTCTATCTGTTCAGCGCCGACGGCCGCCGCATCAACGAGGCATAACTCCACTTCGAACACTGAGGGACCGATGGACTACCGCGAGAAAAGTGAAATCCGCGACGGCATGCGGATCGACTGGGACATGCCGATCACCATGGACGACGGCCTCAAACTGCGTTGCGACATCTACCGGCCGGTCGCCGGGGGCAAGTATCCGGTGATCATGACGCTCGGCCCCTACGGCAAGTGGCTGCATTTCGACGATCTGTACTCGTCGCAGTGGCGGCGCATGTGCGCCGACCAGCCGGACGTGCCGACCGACTCGACCAACAAGTACCAGTGCTGGGAGGTGGTCGACCCGGAGAAATGGGTGCCGGACGGCTATGTCTGCATCCGCGTCGACAGCCGCGGCGCCGGCCGCTCGCCCGGCGTGATCGACATCTGGTCGCTGCGCGAGGCGAAGGATCTGGCGCGCTGCGTCGAATGGGCGGGCGTGCAGCCGTGGTCGAACGGCAAGGTCGGCCTCAACGGCATCTCCTATTACGCGCAGAACCAGTGGCAGACCGCGGCGCTGCAGCCAAAACACCTCGCCGCGATCTGCCTGTGGGAAGGCGCCGCCGATTTCTACCGCGACATGGCGCACCACGGCGGCATCTTCAACCGCGGCTTCGTGCAGGACTGGTCGAAGGCGCAGGTCTACAGCGTGCAGAACGGTCGCGGCACGCGCGGCTTCACAGAACCGCCGCGATTTCTACCAGGACTGCATCTCGCGCAAGCTCGACACCGATCCGTACTGGCGCTCGCGCATGCCGGACTGGAGCAAGGTGAAGACGCCGCTCTTCTCGGCCGCCAACTGGGGCGGCCAGGGCCTGCATCCGCGCGGCAATTTCGAAGGCTTCGTGCGCGCCGCGTCGAAGCAGAAGTGGCTGGAGTGCCACGGCATCGAGCACTGGACGCATTTCTATACGAACTACGGCGTCGCGATGCAGAAGAAGTTCTTCGGCCACTTCCTCAAGGGCGAGGACACCGGCTGGGGCAAGCAGCCGAAGGTGCTGCTGCAGGTGCGCCACCCCGGCGAAAAATTCGTCGAGCGGCACGAGAACGAGTGGCCACTCGCGCGCACCCAGTGGACAAAATTTCACCTGCACCCGGCCGACATGACGATGTCGACGGCGCCGCCGAAAGCGGACGGCTCCGTCACCTACGGGGGCTTCGGCGACGGCGTCACGTTCCTCACCGAGCCGCTCGAGCGCGAGACCGAGATCACCGGCCCGATCGCGGCGAAGTTTTGGGTGTCCTCGGCCACCGAGGACGCCGACCTCTTCCTGGTGGTGCGCGTGTTCACGCCCGACCTCAAGGAAGTCACGTTCCAGGGCGCGCTTGATCCGCACACGCCGATCGCGCAGGGCTGGCTGCGCTGCTCGCACCGCAAGCTCGACAGGAAGCTCACGCGGCCGTACCGCCCGTATCACACCCATGACGAGGAGCAGAAGCTCACGCCGGGCAAAGTCTATGAGGTCGACGTCGAGGTCTGGCCGACCTGCATCGTGGTGCCGGCCGGCCACCGGCTGGCGCTCTCGGTGCGCGGCAACGACTACGTGTTTCCGGGCGAGCCGGGCGCCGGCGTCGAGACGCTCGGCAAGGTGTGGACCGGCGTCGGCCCCTTCACCCACAACGATGCGCGTGACCGACCGCCTGACGTGTTCGGCGGCGACGTGACGCTGCACGCCGGCCCGAAGCGGCCGGCGCATCTCCTCCTTCCCATCATTCCGAAGACGCGAGCAGGAAAACGCCGATGAGCTACCGCGAAGTGAGCGAAGTCCGCGACGGCCTGCGCATCGACTGGGACATGCCGATCACGGTGGACGACGGCCTGGTGCTGCGCTGCGACGTCTTCCGGCCGATCAAAAAGGGCCGCTATCCGGTCATTCTCAGCTACGGCCCTTACGGCAAATGGCTGCATTTCGCGGACGGCTACGCGACCGCGTGGAAGCGCATGGAGGAGAAGCACCCGGACGTGATGGCCGGCTCGACCAACAAGTACCAGAGCTGGGAAGTGTGCGACCCCGAGAAGTGGGTGCCGGACGGCTATGTGTGCGTGCGCGTCGATTCACGCGGCTGCGGCCGCTCGCCCGGCTACGTCGAGCACTGGTCGCCGCGCGAGGCCAAGGATTTCTACGACTGCATCGAGTGGGCGGGCCGCCAGCCGTGGTCGAACGGCAAGGTGGGCCTGAGCGGCATCTCCTACTACGCGATCAACCAGTGGAAGGTCGCGAGCATGCAGCCAAAACATCTCGCGGCGATCTGCGTGTGGGAAGGTTTCGCCGACTTCTTTCGCGAGCTCAGCCACAACGGCGGCATCTACAACACGTTTGCGCAGAACTGGTACGACATGCAGGTCAAGACCGTGCAGCACGGTCTCGGCACGCGCGGCCACCGCAGCCGCATGAACGGCGACTGGGTGTCGGGACCGGACACGCTCACCGACGAGCAGATGGGCGGCAGCCGCTACGACCTGGGCAAGATGTATTTCGCCCATCCGCTCGACGACGATTATTACAAGGCCATGTTCCCGGACTGGTCGAAGGTGACGGTGCCGATGCTCTCGGCCGCCAACTGGGGCGGGCAGCCGCTGCATCCGCGCGGCAACTACGAGGGCTTTTTCCGTTCGGCCTCGAAGCAGAAATGGCTCGAGGTGCACGGTATCGAGCACTGGACGCACTACTACACCGACTACGGCGTCGCGCTGCAGAAGAAATTCTTCGGCTATTTCCTGAAAGGCGAGAAGAACGGCTGGGACAGGCAGCCGCGCGTGCAGCTCAACGTGCGTCATCCGGGCGAGAAATTCGTCATCCGCCACGAGGACGGCTGGCCGATCCCGCGCACGCGATGGACCAAATTCCACCTCGCGGGCAATCACAAGCTTCTGGCCGCGCCGCCGAAGGGCTCTGCCAAGGTGACGTTCGACGCCATGAGCGGCGGCGTGACCTTTCTCACCGAGCCGATGCGCGAGACGACCGAGATCACCGGGCCGGTGGCGGCGAAGCTGCAGATCTCGTCGTCGACCAAGGACGCCGATCTCTTCCTCGTGCTGCGCGTCTTCGCGCCCGACATGAAGGAGATCGTGTTTCAGGGCGCGCTCGATCCGCACACGCCGATCGGCCAAGGCTGGCTGCGCGCATCGCAGCGCAAGCTCGACAAGGCGCTGACGCTGCCGTTCCGCCCCTACCACACGCATGACCAGAAGCAGCCGCTCAAGCCCGGCCAGGTCTACGAGATCGAGATCGAGATCGTGCCGACCTCGATCGTGGTACCGAAGGGCTATCGCGTGGGCCTGAGCGTGCGCGGCCGCGACTATGTCTATCCAGGCGGCTCGGGCGGAAAACTCTCGAACATGAAGAACGAGTTCACCGGCTGCGGCCCGTTCCTGCACGACGACCCGCGCGACCGTCCGATGGCGATCTATGGCGGCAAGACCACGATCCATCTCGGCGGGGGCAAGGAGAATTTCGTGCTGCTGCCGATCATTCCGGAGAAGGTGGCGGTGACGCTGCCGAAGCTAAAGGCAAAGTCAGCCAACGAGATGCTGGGTGAGGTGGTGGCGCGCCATCGGCAGCGCCGCGCCGACGCGGATTAGCTTCGTAGGATGGGTTGAGCGCAGCGAAACCCATCGCTTCGCATGCGGTGAGGCCGCCGGTGGGTTTCGCTGCGCTCAACCCACCCTACAAACCCAATCGCGCCATCATCGGGGCGGCGTAGCGGTCGCCGCGCGTCACGCCGGGCGAAAAAGTCTTGTCGAGCGCCGCGAGCGTGGTCGCGGACGGCGTGATATCGGCCGCCTCGGCGTTCTCCTCAAGCCACTTGCGCTTGCTCGAGCCGGCGAGCGGCACCAACGGCGGCTTGCGCGACAGGAGCCAGGCGATGGCGAGCTGCGCCGGCGTGCACTTCTCCTGCGCGGCGAGGCGCTTCAACTCGTCGACCAGCTTCTGGTTCTCCTTCGCGTTGTCGCCCT
>WNFF01023188.1_pt1 | contig 10868 bp, 11 predicted proteins | sample 5400441 | NCBI WGS metagenome assembly WNFF01 (sample SAMN13153345, study PRJNA577476) | soil metagenome | isolation source: 120 cm saprolite under Douglas fir tree site 2 hole 3 replicate 1 | place: USA:California | collected 2015-04-18
AGAAGGTCGAGGTGACCAATGCCCAGGGCAGCGCACCCGACCGCACGGTCGTCACCGTCGAGGTCGAGGAGCAATCGACGGGTGAGCTCTCACTCGGCGGCGGGTTCTCGACGACCGACGGGCCGATCGGCGATGTCAGCCTGCGCGAGCGGAATCTGCTTGGGAAGGGCCAGGATCTGCGCATCGGATTGACACTGTCGGCGCGCTCGCAACAGGTCGATCTCAGCTTCACCGAGCCGTATTTCCTCGACCGCAACATTGCCGCCGGATTCGATCTCTTCCAGATCGATCAGAAGAATCAGCTTAACGCCACCTATACTCAGTTCAGCCTCGGCGGTGCCCTCCGGGCCGGCTATCAGATCAGCGAGCCGCTGCGCCAGACGCTGCGCTACACCCTCCGAACCGACAGCATCAGGGACGTCCAGAGTAATGCCTCGTTGTTCATCGCGCAGCAAGCCGGCTCGCGCTTGAGTTCCGTAGTCGGCCAGGTGCTGCTCTACGACAAGCGCGATAATAAGAACGACCCGACCGACGGTTATTTCGTCTCGCTCGGCGACGATGGCGCTGGTCTCGGCGGCGACGTCCGCTATGTCCGCAACAAGCTCGCGGGTGGCTGGTTCTATTCGCTCTATCCCGATTGGGTGATCAGCGCGACCGGCGAGTTCGGCGACATCCGCGGCCTCGGGCAAGGGGTGCGGATCCAGGACCGCTTTTTCGTCGGCGGTGACAATCTGCGCGGGTTCGCCACCGCCGGTATCGGCCCTCGCGATGCCAGTACGGGCGATGCGCTGGGTGGCAATGACTATTATGTCGGCTCTCTGGGGGTGGGATTCCCGTTGGGATTGCCGCAGGAGTTTGGGCTGTCGGGACGGGTCTTCACCGATGTCGGGAGTCTCTTCAACATCGATCTCGACCGCAGCAATCCCGCGTTGGCGAACGTAGTCGTGGAGGAGTCGAGCAAGCCGCGGCTGTCGGCCGGCACCGGCGTATCCTGGAAATCGCCGCTCGGTCCGATCCGTCTCGATGTGGCTTACCCAATCCTTAAACAGACCTTCGATAAGAAGGAATTCTTCCGTATCGGCTTCGGCACGAGGTTCTAGATGTCTGCAAATTTGCGCCGCCATGTCTTTGCGCTAGCAGCCGCCGTATGGGCAGTCGGCGCTGCAGGGTCGGCGGTGCTTGCCGCCGATCAACCTGCCGGACAGTCGCTCGTGGTCGTCGTCGTCGATACCTCCCGGGTGCTGCAGGAATCGAAGGCCGGGAAGATGATCCAATCGCAAATGCAGCAGCAGGTCGGCACCTATCAAAAATCGATAACGAAGCAGGATGAGGAGCTTTCCACGGCCCAGCAGGATCTGCAGCGCCAGCAGGCGATCCTGAGCCAGGACGCCTTTGCGGTGAAGCTGAAGGAATTCGATCAGCGCGTGACCGACGCGCGCAAGCGGGCGCAGGAAGCACAGCAGAACCTTGCGGAAAGCCAACGCGGCGCCGTCGCGACGGTTGAGGACGCAATGCTGCACATCGTTGCCGATCTGGCCAAGGAGCGCGGCGCCAATGTCGTGCTCAACAAGACGACAGTGGTGATGTTCGATACCCGTTTCGACGTGACCGACGACATCATCAAGCGGCTGGACGAAAAATTGCCGGCGGTAACGGTGAGCTTCAACAAAACAGCCGGGCAGCCGTTGCCCGCCGCTGTCACGCCGAGCAAGCCAGCCCCCAAGAAAAAACCATAGGTGGTGGCCGCCCGCGGTTCACCATGCCACGCTAAATAGTCGGCGCTGGCACGGTGATTGATAATCTGCGGCAGATCGGGCACAAATCTCCGATCAGGCGCGAGGGCGGCAATGCTTGACGGCGCCCGTTATGATGCCGCTAAGCAGCGAGCTAAGCGCGGTTCTCCAACCCGGTCAGCGCAGGGATGTGGGTGGAGCGTCGCGACGATGCAACGGCTCGCGCGAGAGAAGGACGGATAGGATGGATACGGCCAGCCAGCAAGGCCGCGTGCCTGATCTCGACATTCAGCGGATTCGCGCGATGATTCCGCATCGCTACCCTTTCCTGATGATCGACCGGGTGGTCGAGATCGTGCCGGACGCCAGCGCCGTCGGTATCAAGAACGTATCGATTAATGAGCCCTATTTCGCCGGTCATTTCCCGCAGCGCCCGGTGATGCCGGGCGTGCTGATCATCGAGGCGATGGCACAGACCGCCGCGGTGCTGGTCGTCCAGACGCTCGGGCACGAAGCCGAGGGCAAGCTGGTCTATTTCATGAGCGTCGACAATGCACGGTTCCGCCGTCCGGTCGTGCCGGGCGATACGTTGCGCGTCCATGTCACCAAGCAGCGCAACCGGCTCAGTGTCTGGAAGTTCGTCGGGAAGGCTCATGTCGACGGCCACTTGGTCGCCGAGGCGACCTATGCCGCGATGCTGATGGACGCCTGAGGCACGGTCGAGGAAATGGCGCAGATTCACCCGACGGTCGTCGTCGAGCCAGGCGCGAACTTGGCCGAAACTGTTGCGATCGGCCCCTATTGCCACATCGGGAGCGAGGTCACGCTGCACGAGGGGGTGGTGCTTCATGCCCATGTCGTCGTCGCCGGTCGCACGACAGTGGGCGCCAATACGCGGATCTTCCCCTTTGCTTCAATCGGCCACGAGCCTCAGGACCTGAAATACGCCGGCGAGAAATCACAACTCGTCATCGGTCGCGACAACGTCATTCGCGAGCATGTAACGATGAACCCCGGCACCGAGGGCGGCGGCATGGTGACGCGGGTGGGTGACAGATGCCTGTTCATGGTCGGGGCCCATGTCGCGCATGATTGCCAGGTAGGCAGCAACGTCGTCATGGCGAACAATGCGACGCTCGCCGGCCATGTCGTGGTTTCCGACTTTGCGATCCTCGGCGGCTTGTCGGCAGTGCATCAATTCGTCCGCATCGGGCAATACGCAATGATCGGCGGCATGTCGGGGGTCGAGCGCGACGTCATTCCCTATGGGTCGGTGATGGGTGACCGGGCGCGGCTGTCCGGCGTCAACATCGTCGGGATGCAACGGCGCGGCTTCTCACGCGACGAGATCCAGGCGCTGCGCAACGCCTTTCAGCAGCTGTTCGGTGACAGCGGCACGCTGAGCGAACGCGTCGACGACATCGCAGAGCGCTTCGGGGACGTCAAGCCGGTTCGGGACATCATCGATTTCGTCCGCGCCGATTCGAGCCGCGCGATCTGCCAGCCGGGAGAGCGCCCGAAGGCGAATGGTGGGTAAGCTCGGCATCCTTGCCGGCGCCGGCGAATTGCCCCGCCGCATGATCGAGGCATGCCGCGCCGCGGACCGTGAATTCTTCGTCCTCGCCTTCAGGGATGAAGTCGATCCCGCCATCCTAGCCGATGTGCCGCATGCGACGATCCGGCTCGGTGCCGCCGGGGAAGGCTTCCGCCTGCTGCACGAGGCCGGTGTCGACGAGATCGTCTTTGCCGGCGGCCTCAAGCGCCCGACGGTGACCTCCCTGCGCCCGGATTGGCGCGCGGCGAAATTCTTTGCCCGCATCGGTTACCGCGCACTTGGTGACAATGGCCTGCTTTCGGCGGTGATCGAGGAGCTCGAAGGCGAAGGCTTCAAGGTGGTCGGCGCCGACAGCGTCCTCGGGGGCAACCTGGCACCGGTCGGGGCGTTCGGCCGGGTGACTCCGGACGCGCAGGCGGCGGCCGATATAGCGCATGGCGTCACCGTCGCGCGCGCGCTGGGCACCCTCGACATTGGCCAGGCCGTCGTCATCCAGCAGGGAATCGTGCTCGGGGTCGAGGCGATCGAGGGCACCGATGCATTGATCGCCCGCTGTGCCGCGTTGCGGCGGCCGGTTTGCGCGGTATCGCCGTCGAAGCGGGTTCGACGATCGTCATCGACCGCGCCGGCGTCGTCGCCGCCGCCGATCAGGCCCAGCTCTTTGTCGTCGGCGTCGAGCCGAGCTGAGGGTCGGCCGTGGCCGCGAGCGGCGCAACGCCGCTGATCTTCGTCATCGCCGGCGAGCCCTCGGGCGATGTCCTGGGCGGCGCGCTCATGGCAGCGCTCAAACAGCGTACAGGGGGCGCGATCCGCTTCGCCGGGATCGGCGGCGAGCGCATGGCGGAACAAGGTCTGCGTTCGCTCGTGCCGATCCGCGAGCTCGCCATCATGGGCATCGCGGAAGTGTTGCCGCGCGCGCGGCGGATCCTTCGGCGCGTCCGGGAAACCGCCGATAATGTGATCGCGATGCGGCCGGATGCGGTGGTGACGATCGACAGCTCGGGCTTTACCTGGCGCGTCGCGGAGCGGTTGCGAAAGCATGGCGAGAGCGTGACGCTCATCCATTACGTCGCGCCGATGGTGTGGGCGTGGCGTCACGCAAAGGCGCGCAAGGTGGCGCGCTGGTATGACCATCTCATGACGCTGCTGCCGTTCGAGCCATCTTATTTCACCGCGGCGGGTTTGGCCTGCTCCTATGTCGGGCACCCGGTGCTGGAGAGCGGCGCCGACCGCGGCGACGGTGCCGCCTTTCGCCGCCGGCACATGATCGGACCCGAGGCGATAGTGCTCTGCCTGCTGCCGGGGAGTCGGCACGGCGAGGTCCGGCGGCTGCTGCCGATCTATCGCCGCACAGTGACCGACCTGCTGCGTCGCTTTCCCGATCTGAAAGTGGTCTTGCCTGCTGCCGATCTCGTTGCGGCGGCGGTCGTCGAGGAAACGCGGACATGGCCGGTGAAGGTGATGGTCCTGCGCGGACCGCAGGAGAAGTATGATGCTCTCGCCGCCAGCGACGTGGCCCTCGCCGCCTCCGGGACGGTGGCGCTCGAGCTGGCGATGGCACGGCTGCCGGCCGTAATTTCATACAAGATGAACGCGATCACCGACTGGCTCGCCCGCCGCATCGTCCGGACGCGCTTCGTCAATCTGGTGAACATCATGCTCGACCGGCTTGTGGTGCCCGAATTGCTGCTGGAGGAATGCACGCCGGGCAGGTTAAGCTCGGCGCTGGCGCATCTGCTGATCGACCAGTCGGCGCGCGACGTGCAGATTGCCGGCTACCGCGAGGCCCTGGAGCGCCTCGGGGAAGGTGGCATCGCGCCCAGTCTGCGGGCTGCCGACGTGGTGCTCGCCGTGATGGAGGCGCGCCGCAACAGACTCGATCGAGGAGGAACCCCGTAATGAGCACCGCAACCGCTAGCAGGCCGAAGGCCGGCAAACCGATCGTCGGCAAGGCACGCATGCTGCACACCATGATCCGCGTGCTCGATCTCGAGAAATCGATCGATTTCTACACCCGCTACCTCGGGATGACGCTCTGCCGACGGAGCGACAACGAGACGGGCCGCTACACGGTGGCCTTCGTCGGCTATGGCGACGAGAACGAGGCGACGGTCGTCGAGCTGACCCATAACTGGGATCGCACCGAGCCTTACGATCTCGGCAGCGCCTTCGGCCATCTCGCCATCGGCGTCGACGACATCTATGGGATCTGCGAGAAGCTCGCCGCCGCGGGCGTCAAGGTCCCGCGTCCCGCCGGTCCGGTGAAGGGCGGCACTACAGTCATCGCCTTCATCGAGGATCCCGACGGCTACAAGATAGAGCTCATCGACCGACTCTAGGACTTCGGCGCTTACGGTTGCGGGCGGAACACCAGGATCGCCGCGCTCGATCCCAGCAGTCCGCTACGCGCGGCCACGAACAAGCGGTCGAGCTCGGGGACAAAGAGCGAGGTACGCGCCCCTGACGAGGTCGGGACACGGGCGATTCGGCGCGGCTTCGCACCGTCCTGCTGAAGGACATCGACGACGCCCTCGCCGCAACTGACATAGACGCGTCGTCGACATTGGCCGCTACAGCGCCTGTAGCGGCATCGAAGAGTACCAGACGCGCGGGTTGGCGGAAGACGCTGGCGACCCGCGCCCCATCCTGGTCGATCGCCATCGGGAAATTCGCCCGCAGATCCGGCGGCTTCCAGCTCGCCACCTCGGTACCGCGCGCGCCATCAATGACGGAAATTCGTCGTGCATCGGGCACGTTGACGAAGACCCTGCCGTCGGCGGGATGGAGTTGAAAGCCCTCGGGATGGCCGGCGAGCCGGAACTCGGAGATCTTCACTCCGGTCACCGGCTCGATTATCGCGAGACCGCCTTTGCCGTATCCGACAACGACATGGCTGCTGCCGGGAACGACGCGGACGTTATCCGCGTCGCCATCGAGTGCAATGACGCCGACTTGCGCGAAGTCGACGGCATCGAAGAGCCGGACCGTGCCGTCATCTGCGCTAGCGACAATGATCCGGTCCGCCACCGCGGCAACGCCCTGCGGTGACTTCAGGCCGCCGATCCGGCGCACCGGCTTGGAACCCGTCAGGTCGATGATTTCGACGCTGCCATTGCCGAGCTCGGCGACGATGAGCCGGCGGCGGCCAAGATCGACCGCCATGTGATCGATCCGCCCGGAGACGTGCTCGAGCGGGATCGTCGAATCGAGGACGAGTGGCGGCATGTCCGCGCCTTGCACAGGCTGGGGCGCCGCCGCCTCGGCCAGCACGACGAGCGCCGCGGCGAGCCGCCAGGCGCGCATCGCTCAGGTCGATGCGCTGTAGCGGGCGTGCAGCATGGCGACATTGTCCCAGCGTATCGCCTTCATGAAAGCGTCGACATAGGAAGCGGCCTTGGCGCCGTAATCCATGTGATAGGCGTGTTCGTACATGTCGAGCACCAGGACGGGCCGGCCGCCGGCGAGAGTCGTCGTATGGTCCGCGGCCCATTGATTGACCAGCCGCTTGTCGTGCGGCGAATAGGCGAGAATCACCCAGCCCGAGCCACCGCCGAGCGCCTTGCCGGTATTGGTGAACTCCGACCGCCAGCGCGCGAACCCGCCGAAATCGCGGTCGAGCGCGGCGCTGATTTCGGGACCGGGCTGGCTCTCAGGCCCTAGGCCGTCGAAATAGACCTCGTGAAGGATCATCGAGTTGGTAGCGATCAACTCCTCGCGTTTCAAGCCGTTGATGACGAAGCCGGGCGTCTTATCGAAATCCAAACCGGCGAGTTGCTCGGCGATCTGGTTCAGCCGTTTGACCGCACCGCTGTAGTTGTTTTCGTAGTGGCTGATCAGCAACTTTTCCGACATGCCGGTGATTTTCTGCGGATCGAATGACATCGGCTTGATAGCGTAGCTCATGGTCTTTCCCGTGTTGGCTGCAGGCTGGGTTTGTGCCGAGGCCTCGCTCGAGCCGGCGGCACCGATCGCTATCGCGGTTCCGGCCGCCAAGGCAGCGCTTTGTATGAAATCGCGGCGGGGCAGGGGTGTCATGATAGTCCTCCGTTTCGCGGTAGCTCTGTGAACAATCGCGTCAACCCGCCGAGGCGGCAGAGTGTTCCGATGCCGTGCTCGCGCGCGCGCTCATAAAGCCGTCATCTCGGTGTAGAACGTCGCAACGCGGGTGCGGATGGCATCGCGCGCCGTCGCGTAATCGTCGCTCACCGCCGGCATGTCATGCCAGCGCGCGATCGGTGCGGAAGCCGGACCCACGGCGGCTATATCGGGTCCGAACGACACGATGGCCACGGCGTCGGCTGCCAGGGCAGGCGTCAGGCGGAGCGGAACCCGGGCGCTGACATCGAAACCGTCACCCGCCAGCCCGGCGACGACCTCCGGCGGGACCGCCTCGTCGGGCTCGGTGCCAGCCGACAGCGCGCGCAACGATGATCTGTTCTGCGCGGCCATGCGGTTGAAATATTCCATCGCGATCAGGCTCTTGGCGGAGGCGTGCAGGCAGACGAAGAGCACGGTTCCCTCTCTGGTCATCGGATGGCTCCTGCGAGATAGAGGACGATGCCGGCCGCCGAGCAGCCGATCAGCGTCGGGATCATGCCCGCCTTGAAGCGGAAGAGCGCAAGCATCGCCGCAGCGGACAGGAGAAGGAACCAGGGATCGATGCTCGACGGCACTGGCAGGTCGAGCGCCAAGCCGGGCACCTTCCAGACCTCATGGAAGAGCGTGTGGAGCGCGAACCAGATGGCGAGATTGAGGATGACGCCGACGACCGCCGCCGTGATTGTCGAAAGCGCGGCGCCCAGCGGCTTGTTCTCGCGCAACGCCTCGATATAGGGAGCGCCGAGGAATATCCACAGGAAGCAGGGGACGAACGTCACCCAGGTCGTCAGCAAGCCGCCCAGCGTGCCGGCGACCATCGGCGGCAGCGTCCCGGGATGGCGGAAGGCGGCCATGAAGCCGACGAACTGCAGCACCATGATCAGCGGTCCGGGCGTCGTCTCGGCCATGCCCAGCCCGTCGAGCATCTCACCCGGGCGAAGCCAGCCATAGTGCTCGACCGCCTGCTGCGCGACATAGGCGAGCACGGCATAGGCGCCGCCGAAGGTGACGACGGCCATCTTGCTGAAGAAGACGGCGATGTCCGTGAAGACGCTCGCCCCGCCTGTCAGGCCGACGATCACGACGATCGGCGCGAACCACAGGACCAGCAACACGGCGGAGACCTTGATCGCCCATGCGGTCGAGGGGCGGGCGTGGGACGGGATCGCCTCGCCGAGGCGCGAGTCGGCGTCGGAGAGCTCAGCCTTTCCCGCTGCTTGGCCGTGCCCGCCGCCGGGCTGAAACGCCGCGATACCAAGCCGATTGCCGATATAGCCGATGACTGCCGCGGCCGCGATGATCCAGGGGAACTGCACGCCAAGAATGAAGATGGCGATGAAGGCCGCGCCAGCGATGGCGATCATCGTGCCGTTCTTCAGCGCCCGCTTGCCGATACGGATGACGGCCTCGAGGACGATGGCGAGGACGGCTGCCTTCAAACCGAAGAAGAGCGCCTGCACGCCGCCGATCGAGCCGAACCCGGCATAGATCCAGCTCAACACCATGATCGACACCAGTCCCGGCAGGACGAAGAGGGTGCCGGCGACAACTCCGCCCAGCGTCCGGTGCATCAACCAGCCGATATAGACGGCGAGCTGCTGGGCCTCCGGGCCGGGCAGCAGCATGCAATAGTTGAGTGCGTGCAGGAACCGTGTGTCGCCGATCCACTTTTTCTCCTCGACGAGGATGCGATGCATGACGGCGATCTGACCCGCCGGTCCGCCAAAGCTGAGCGCCGCGATGCGGCACCACACGAAGAAGGCTTCGCGGAACGTGACCGCGTGAGCATCGGCCGTTGCGGTTTCGACGATCATCGGTCCACCTGAGATAGCAGCGGCGAGTTACGCATTTCAGTTGGCCTCCGGCGCACCGGCCGCGGGGCGGCGATGACCGGCGGCGAAAATGAGCCGCGCAGTTCGTTCAACCTGAATTGAGAAATGACGTCATCCACAGCGCCTCCCGCTCCGCCAAAGGCGGTGGTGAAGCAGAGCTTGGACGTACCGTCTGACGGGGAGTCTGCGTCCCCGATGCGCGGTTATAGCGTCTCGCCGTCTCATCGGCAACCCCTGTCGGATACAGACCCTCACCACGGGTCAGTTTTTCTTGACGGGAAGAATTGGCATGTGATTCAAGGATTCCGCCCTGATGAGAGCGGAGTTGTTGGAATGGGTGGGATCGAGCATCTGGCCGAGGCGATTTCGGCGGATTTGAAGGCGCGGCTTCCGGGTCAGCGCAAGACGCAACGCGAGAAGCTGGCGCTTTTGGTGGCGACGATGCTGGACGTGCGGAGCGCCAATCTGATGGATTTGGCGGCGTCGCTGCCGCGTGCTGCCGAGCAACTCGTCATGCGCTACCAGTGGATCAAGCGGCTTCTCGCCAATGACCTGGTGGACAGCGACGCGGTGATGGCGCCGTACGGCCGGGAGGTTCTGGCTCGCATCGCCGCGGGTGGCGAGACGCTCGTCCTGATGATCGATCAGACCCAGGCGACGGAGCTTCATCAGGCGGTCATGGTGGCCGTTCGGGTCGGCGGCCGGGCTTTGCCGCTGGCATGGCGGGTCAAGGAGACCCAAGGGGCCATCGGCTTCGCCGAGCAGCGCCAAGCTTTGGAAGCCGTCGCGGCCATTCTGCCCGAGGCAACCAAGCCGGTCCTGATGGGGGATCGCTTCTACGGCAGCCCCGACTTGATCGCCTGGTGCCGGCAGCGGGGCTGGCAGTGGCGGCTGCGGCTCAAGCAGGATTTGCTGGTGTTCGAGGACGGCGGGGAAACCACGCTCGCAGAGTGCTTCGCTGGCGGCCAGCACATGCTCACCGGCGTCGGTCTCACCGGGAAGCGTGTCGTCACCAATGTCGCCATGGTCCACGAGCCCGGCCATCCCGAACCCTGGATCATCGCCCTGTCCGAGGCGCCGACGGTTCATCGGGCGTTCGATTACGGCCTGCGATGGGGCATCGAGGCCATGTTCTCCGACTTCAAGACCCGGGGCTTCGGCCTCGAGGACAGCCATATCCGTCTCCCCAAACGCCTCGACCACCTCATCCTCGTCATGGCCCTCGCCCTCTACTGGGCCGTCTCGACCGGCATGTGGGATGCCGTCAACAGGCCCACACCCGTCGAAAAAAAGCCCCGCACCACAGGCGCCGAAATCATGCCAGAGCCCTCACTTCCTTCTTCACGAGAGGCATCCGGCGATTCCAACGGTGCCTTCAATGGCTCTGGCCGATCCCACCGCTCTGGAGTGCTTGGCGAAACTGACTCGTGGTGAGGATCCCCCTCTCCCTCCCATTGCCATGGCAATGGGCACTCCTGAGCACTTGTCGAAGGGCCTCTCCCGCAAGGGGAGAGGGCATTTCCCGCTCATCTCCTGCATTCCACCTGCATTTCCACGTCAGCGGGCGCTGTGCTCGCCGACCGCCTGGCGGCATTTTCCTAATGTGCCGGCGGCGCGAATGACCTATATCCCTCCCACTGCCCTGGTGGC
>WNFF01009587.1_pt1 | contig 10864 bp, 14 predicted proteins | sample 5400441 | NCBI WGS metagenome assembly WNFF01 (sample SAMN13153345, study PRJNA577476) | soil metagenome | isolation source: 120 cm saprolite under Douglas fir tree site 2 hole 3 replicate 1 | place: USA:California | collected 2015-04-18
CATTCCAGATCAGCTTCGGCGTGATCGAGACGGACGATCGGCCAGCGATGGCCAATACGACGAAGGACGTTGACATGACATAAGCGAGGCGTGTCATGGCGCGATCCTCTGCCGCTTGAGCCAGGCCGCGTGGCGTTCACGCGTGTAGGCGTGAGGGAGCGCGCCCGCCGTCAGCCGGTTGTGGATGTGCCGCCAGTGGTCCGGCGCGACCTCGGCGGGATCGACGCCCAACGCCTCGATGTCATCAATCGCCTGCAACACGCGTTCGACCTTCGGCCAGCCGTATATCCGCAACAGACTCTCCCCGCCGGGGCGGACAAAGCCGACTGTCGAACAGGGCTCGCCAGGACGAACGGCGCGCAGGATGTCGATACGCGAGACGACGGTGCCATAATCATTCGACGCCCAGCGGACGAAAGCGAAGACGTCGCCCGGTGCGAACGCGACGGTGCTGCGACGGGGATTGACGATCTGCTCGGAGGCGACACTGCCGAAGCGTATCCAGCGCTGGACGCGCTTCTCGATCCAAATCAGATCGACATAAGTGGGCCCGTCAGCCATGACGCTGGTCATGATGCCGCCCCTTCATTGGGAGAGGCGTGCTCCGGAATCTCGCGCAGCATGTCGGCCACCGTGACGCCGCGCTGGAAGGCATCGAGCTTGATGGGGCCGTGCACCTGACCTGCCGTGCCCACGCTCCAGCGACGCGTCACACGAGCGTCGTCTTGCCGCCTCCGCCGTTCCAATTGAGGAGCGCGGATCATCGCTTGCTCCTCTTGCTATTTTCCCGGCGATCGACATCGCAGGTGTCTTGAGCCGATTCCTCATCTGCAGAGCTGGTTGTCGATGTCGGATGCGAGTCCACGGTATTGCGCACCGGTCCACGAAATTCGGCACCGGCACCACAGCTCTTGTCGGTGTGCCGTGTTCGGTGAATCGGCGCGGATGGAAAACTGAGTCGACGCAAGGATTTGAGTCCATGTGTTTGGTTCCATGTCTGTGAACTGACACCGAAATGTGCGATGTTGCCGTATTGAGTCGCATTCCATGTGGAGGGCGATTTGCGGCGCATCCCACTCAGCCATCGGTCCCATGTGACCGGCTTCCAGTCCCTCGGTCTGACGGAGCATGAAAGCGCGCTCGAACGGGACTTCGTGACGTTGAGCAGCTTCCGGGATGCGGGTGCGGTGTTGACCGCACAGCCCGTCACGATCCGGTTCGAGCATGAGGGTCGACGACGGCGGTACACGCCGGACTTCCGCGTCGCCTGGAGCGATGGCGCGATCGATATTGTGGAGATCAAATACCGGGTCGACCTGCGGGCGAACTGGTACCACTTGCGGCCAGCTTTCGCGGCCGCGCGGGGATGGGCCGGCGCCCACGGCGCTCGGTTCCGCGTCGTCACGGAACGCGGCATCCGCGGTTCGGCGCTCGATGCCGCGAAACGGCTGCTGCCACTCAGGAGCGCTCCGGTCGACGCGGCGCTGGCAGAAGAGGCGTTAGCCACGGCGCGGGCCGGCGCGACGAGCTTCGGTGATTTGCTCGATACTCTGCCAGCAAGCCGCGAAGCGGGACTTGCGTTGATCTGGCGGTTGATCGCCCGTGGCGCTCTGGTCGCCGATCTGTCGGCGCCAATCACGGCCGATACACGGATAACGGCGTCATGAGCACGCCGGACCTCACGATGGTGAGTGAGGCCGATTGGAACGAGGCCCGGCGCCGTCTGCCGGTGATCCGTCGTCTGGCGGAAAATCGAACGCGCACCCGGGCCGATGTTCTTGCCGGTGCGGCCGAGTTGGGATTCGGCGCCACGCAGATCTACGCGTTCTTGCGCGCTTATCTGGACGATCCAAGGCTGACCGCTCTGTTGCCAGCCGGGCTCGGACCTCCATGGGGATACTCGAAGCTCAAAGCGGAAGTTAATGCCGTGATCGAGGAAGCGATTGACGCCGTGTATCTGACTCGGCAGCGCCCCAAGATCGTGGATTTGGTCGCCGAAGTGCATCGCCAATGCGTCGCCCGCGGTTTGGCGAAGCCAGGCCGGAAGGCGGTCACTGCGAGAGTGCGGAAGCGTCCGGCACGGGATATCGTCGCCAAACGCGAAGGCCGCAAGGCGGCGCGCGATCGTTACGTTCCAGCGATCGGTTCGCTCGAAGCCCACTGGCCGCTGTCGCTGATCCAGATCGACCATACGCTGGTCGATGTGATCGCGGTTGACAGCGAAACCCGCGCGCCGATCCAGCGTCCATGGCTGACGTTGGCGATCGACGTTTGCACGCGCTGCGTTGCTGGCTTCCATCTCTCGCTGGAACCACCGTCTGCAACGTCGGTTGCGCTGTGTCTGAGCCACGGCGCGCTCGCCAAGGACAGTTGGCTTGCCGAACGACGCATCGATGCGGTGTGGCCGGTGCGGGGCATTCCGGAACGGCTGCATCTGGACAATGCGAAGGAGTTTCGTTCGGAAGCTCTGAAGCGCGGCTGCGAGCAATACGGGATCGCGATCGACCATAGGCCGGTGCGGACACCGCACTATGGCGGCCATATCGAGCGCCTGATCGGTACGATGATGGGCAAGGTTCATCTGCTGCCGGGAACGACGTTCTCCAACCTCCAGGAAGTCGAGCGTTGGCTCGGTCATGCGATAGCAGGCGTTTATCATCGCGAACTGCATCGCGGGATTGCCATGACACCGCTGGCCGCTTGGGAACGCGGCATCGCCGGCGACGACGTGACACTCGGGCGTGGTGAGCCGACTGCCGTGGCCGATCCGCGTCGCTTCCTGATCGACTTCCTGCCAATCGAGCGCCGGTTGATTCGGCGCGATGGCGTCGCGCTGCATTCGATCGCTTACTGGTCCGATGTGTTGAGCACATGGATCGGCCATCCCGAACCGATGATCGTCCGCTATGATCCGCGCGATCTGAGCCGCATCTATCTGCTCGGCCCAGATGGAAGCTATTACGATCTGAGCTACCGCGACTTGCGGCGGCCGGCGATCAGCTTGTGGGAGCATCGTCTGGCCTTGAAACGGCTGCGCGAGGATGGCCGGATGCAGGTGGATGAAGCCGCGATCTTCCGCACTGTCGATCTTCTGGTCGCGCCCGCCGTGCAACGCGAATTGCCGCAGGAGGACCCTGCCAACACCGAGAGCTGCCGCGAGGCGGGCGAGGAACAGCAGCCGCATGAGCGGATGTTCGAGGTCGAGGAATGGTGATGGCTGACTATGTGCATTTGCAACCTGCGACGCGGCCGATCGCCGCGGAAGATGCGCAATCGCGGATACGCCGCATCCGCACGGATCGCTGGATAGCTTACGCACGGGCGGAAGCCGTCCTTGCGGCCCTGGAGGACTGACGTTCCCGAAGCGGTTGCGAATGCCAAACCTGTTGCTGGTCGGCCCCACGAACAACGGCAAGACGATGATCGTGGAGAAGTTCCGGCGGGCCCACGCATCGGTCTCCGCGGGTGAGACCGACGCGGGCGCGGCGATCGTTCCGGTGTTGAAGATACAGATGCCGGCTGGGCCCGACGAAGGCCGGTTCTTCGGTGCGATACTGGAGGCGCTCGGTATGCCGTACGGTGCGCGCGACAGAGTGGCGGCTAAGCAAGACACCGCGGTTCGCATCATGCGCGCCACGGGCGCGCGGTTGCTTGTGATTGACGAACTGCACAACCTTCTGTCGGGGACGGCATTGCAGCAACGGCGATTGCTCAATGTGCTGCGCTGGCTCGGCAATGAATTGCAGATTCCGCTCGTCGGCGTCGGTACACCGGAGGGGCTGCGGGCGATCCGCAGCGATGAGCAACTCGTCAATCGGTTTGAGCCGTTTGCACTGCCTCTTTGGACTGATGACGACGAATACCGCCGGCTGCTCAGCACGCTGGAGGCCGTGCTCCCGCTGCGCAAGCCTTCGCATCTCGCCGATCCCGCGATGGCGGGCCGCATTCTCACGGCGGCCGAGGGCGTGTTGGGCGAGATCATCGCGATTATCGTCCGTTCGGCCGTAGTTGCGGTCGATTCCGGCACCGAGACGATCTCCGCGCGCATGATCGAGCGTGCAAGCTTCATCCGACCCTCCGAGCGTCGTCGTGTCGCGGTCTGATCTGTTTGCGGTGACGGTGCTGCCACCTGTACAGGCGAGAGTTTGTGCACTTCCCCTGCACGTTGCTCCGGCGGAAGATGAGGCGCTGGCCTCGTGGATCATCAGCCTGGCTGCCACTCTGAAGCTGTCGCCATTGGCGCTGTGTCGCATGGTGTTTGAGATTGAGGCGGCCGCCGATCGAGAATGGTGGCGTCGCCCGTCCGCCGACACACTGGCGGTGATTGGCAGCAAGACTGGCATCGACATCGGCGTGCTCGAAGCGATGACGTTCGCGGGCTGGTCTCACGCACGCGACGATGAGCGGCCGGAGCGATTCGACGGCAGGTATTCGTCTGCTTCGCCTGCGCGCGCGAGCCGCAGCCGCCGCATACGCATCTGCCCGATTTGCTCGGCCGAAGACGCCCGCGCCTATCTGCGGTTGCTCTGGATGACTGGGTGGGCGGGCGTCTGTCCGAAACATCGCATCGCGCTGACCGGGCGCTGTCCGTCCTGCCGGGTTGCGCTTTATGCGGACAACCTGAAGGCCCGTCGGCCCGCAGAGCTGATCGCGTGCCGTAAGTGCGGTGCAAAGTTGGCGGGTGACGGCGGTGAGCCGGCACATGAGACGGCGTTGCACCTCCAGCAAATGCTCCTGATGGCGAAACAGTCGGGCCGGCTGACACTTCCTCGCATCGGCGATCTCGAATGGTCGACGATGATGGCATTGATTGATGTGCTGCTGGGTACGGTGTGGATAGGCACAGCGCTGAAATATCGGCGGCAGTTGTTCAAACGCATCAACAATGACCTTGGCCTCGGTGAAGATCAGGCTGAACGCATCCCTTGGCGCACGAACTATGGCGGATTGCTGATCCTCGGCTGGTTGCTGAAGGATCTGAACGCGCACCTGCGCGCCGCGGTCGCGATCCTGCACACAGGGCACCGCGAGCGGTTGCTGGCGCAGATGCCGGACCTCTCCGGCGAAATGCGCGAACGACTGCGCGCGATTCTTTTGCCGGCCGCTGCATCGCCGGCGCAGGGTAAAGGAAGTTGGCGCAACTGGATCGACACGCTTCCTGAAAGCGGTGCTGCCCTGTGCGAGCGCGCGCTCGGCGAACGCTACAGGCTGAGGCGGCGGCGCCTGTTCGCGCTTGCCGCCATTCGTGATGGCGCAACCGTGCCGGACGCCGCGGAGAGTGTCGGCATGAAACCCAGGGCAATTTACCGCCTGCTCGATTGCGGCGCCCGGCATGGATTGGAAGTGGCGCTGGCGCGACCGCGACGCCGCAACAATAAACTCAGCGGCGCACAAGCCGAAATGCTCGGGCGATGGGTTGCAAGCGCGCGCCCACATCACCACCGCAAAGCCATCATCGCCCAAGCCTTGGCGATGTTTGGTATCAGATTGAACTCGGATGAGGCTTACGCGGTGCTGCGCGTGCATTGTCGCGCCAAGCCGGGACGCAGACGGCGACTCTGGAAACCGTGGCCGCGCAAGTATACGATTATCGCCGAGCCTAATCATGATTCGGCTCCCAGTTCGTGAACTGGGTTCGCTCTCTCGGCACACAGTTCGCTGACTCGGCACCAGTTCGCTGAACACGGCACATCGACAACTTGTTCACGGCCTGCTGGTTCACAACAACAAGTTAGATTCAGTTGGTTAGGAAAGTTACGGGCGCGGCAAGCTGTTGAGCTGCGAAAGATTTCACGCGATTTCGGTCCCCGGAAGCACGGGGATCGGGTCCCCGATCGCACGGGAATTGCGGTCCTCCATGGCACGAAGGAATTCACAGGTTTTCCCCAGGCGTGGTTGCGAGACCGCGGCGGCGTAGCGGAGCCGCCAGCGGATCGACGGGAATGGGCGTGAAGTGGAGGCGCTCGGCCCCGTGCAGTCCGCGCTCGATGAGAAGCCGATAGCCTGGCAGCCGTTCGCGACGAACGATCTCGCGTATGTCGTAGGCGAAGTGCTTCAGCGGTGAGAGGCTGCCGGACTTGGCGTGAAGGTATTTGAAGTCAAAACTCCAGCCGCCTCTCTGGTGGCCGCCATGCTTGCGCACGAGCCGATAGAGCCAGCGCTCCAGGCCGCCGGTGAGATTGAAATAGGCCCGGTCGATGGTCAGCACGAGCGACCGGTTCAGCACGCCGGTGTAGAACCAGTCCGGCAGAATCAGTTCCAGCCCCAGCGGCCGGCCGTGCGGATCTGCTGTCTCTTTCCACTCATTGATCCAGGAAAAGCGATGCCACCGGCGCTCGGTCGGCTGGCGGATCGAGGTCAGGATGCTTGTCGACTGCAACCGGTCGAGCGCGGCCTTGAGGCGGGCGTAATCGCGCGCGCTGGTGCCGCGGCCGACGAAGGTGAGGATCTCGTATGGCGTTGCCGCCATCAGCCGGGAGGTCTCCAGGCCACTATCCCGGGCCTCGACGATCTGGCTGGCAGCCCAGATCAGGACGTCGGCGTCCCAGATTGTCGCCATGCCGTGTTCGGCCACGGCTTCGACGCGAATGCTGATCTTGCCGGCGCGGAAATCGATGGGAACGACACGCTTGGATTTTGCCAGCGAGAAGAAGGGATAGGCCATCAGGTCCTGCGCATCGCACGGCGCGAGATCGCCTGGAAGCGCACGGAACAGATCGAGCTGTTCGCGCTCTGAGGTGTGTCTGCGCCGCATCGCGACTCTCCTCCCGCGAGCAATCAGCGACGCTGTTGGCCGGCATAAGGGCGCAAACCCACGGTATGTCGCTTGGCGGGCAACACGGTCCCCGCGCCGGGATCAGAGGTCGACGTCTTGGCGCCACGGTCGGCCCAGGCTTTCAGATCCTCCAGCGCGTAGACGACACGTCCGCCGAGCTTTCGATAAGCGGGACCGGTGCCGTAGGTCCGGTGTTTTTCCACCGTGCGGCCGGAGAGGCTTAAGAATCGCGCGGCTTCGGGCGTGCGCAGGTATCGCGGCGGCAAACCGGCGTTCGGATCGGGCATCTTCGAGGCTCCGTGATATCGTGGAGCGCCACTGAGGTTCGCGGCGCGTTGAATCTCACGATGGCGGAGTGGAGCGGCGAAGGGGGATGCCGATCTTATGGGGGTACGTTTTCGGCACCCCCAAACGACAGCGTCCTGGTCGGTTTATTTGTCTTTGCGCCCGTAGCGCAGCAGGTCCTGGTAACCGCCCCGCATCAGGGCGAAGCCGCTCTGCACCAGCCTGATCGTGCGACTACGAAGATCGTGAGTTTTCCAGGCGCGCTCGGAGATGTGCTTTAGTCCGAACAGAACCACCGCGATCGTGCGGTATGAGTTGCCCTGCTGGCGGGCATCGAGCGCCCGCAGCGTCAAAATCAGTCGCGCGCGTCCCTGAGGGGACAGGCGATCCATCACAGGACCGACCGGTCGATTATTCAGCGCGCGCCACAGCCGTTCAGCCGCGCGGGCGCGAATGTCGAAATTGGCATCGAGCGGCAACTGAACGGCGTATAAGACTTCAGCCGCAGGGGCGTCCTGCAGCCAGAGGCGATGGGAGATACCGCCCAGCCGCATCACTGCGTACCAGCCGTCCGAACCTCTCCGGAGCTGATCTGGCGACAATCTTGTTAAATTCAGAACAGCTGACCGAACGGCAGGTGAAGCGGGCCTTGAAACTGGCAGCAAGGGACCTCGGGTGCCCAGAAAACCGTTTGGGTCTCAAAGGACTCGCGCGGGTCAGCTGCGAAAGACGAGCCTCCAGCGCGTTCGGAATGTTGAAGGAACGCTGATTTTTGGATTCGCTAGCGCTTGATAGTGATCGTGATACTCGGTATCGCGGCGAAGGCATTCCCAAGCAAGCTCAGGGCGGTCGGCCTTGTCGATGTTTGCGTACGCCTTTGGCGCGCGCCAATCAAAATCCGGCATCGTGCTATCTCCATGCGCAGTCACGTCGCAATGCAGCACGAAGATTGTGACTATTTATGATTGATATCGGGATGCGTGCTCGCGCATCGGCACCGCGGCGCAGCAAAATGGTGGATAACAGGAAACACTTTTCGTTTATCGGATAAGTCGACCGCATCTCACGCTATGGGTCCATACCATCACTGCGCAAAAGATGGCTGTAGCCCTCGTTCGCCATCCACTTGGCGCGGGCGAGATGACTGTCGAATGCGCGCCGAGCCCGATCGGGCTGCTGGTCAGGGTCGATGTGAAGAACAATGTGAGCGACCTCACGCCAATCCGCATTCTCTGCATTTGCATCCAGGAGCCGCAGATAGGTCACAATGTGTTCCTCGTCATAGGCCGTCAGTACCGGCTCGGTAGGGGCCAAATCGGCAACATCAGGGTCGAGCGGTGGCGACGGCATGGACGTCTTTCGAAAGGTGACTAAGGCTGCGTCTGTTGGCCGTTCAATGACAGGCACACTTTAGTCCTAGTCGGACCTCGCTGCCACGCGTGTGGTTCATACCTGAGGCGCGAACTTGTAACCAAGCTGGGCCTTACCGGAAATTACGCATCAATCCCGTGGCTTGAAGCAGCTTTGTAGAGAATACTCCGTGGTGAAATACTCTTCAAGCCGATGCCCTCTCGGAAATGAACATCCGAGAGATTCTGGCGCTCAACCTCAGAAGGCTGCGGCGCGCGAAGCGCTTGTCGCAAGAAGACCTCGCGCATGATGCAGGGATTGACCGGACCTACATCAGTTTGCTTGAGCGATGCGTCCACGCGGCCAGTATCGACGTCGTGGACAGCCTTGCCCGCGTCCTTGGTGTCGAGGCCGCGGATCTTCTCAAGCCACCGTTACCGACCGGCAGAGAGAAGAAAAAATCGCGTCGTTCCAGGGATGCTTAAAAACAGAGCATGCCGAAAGTGAGGCGGTTTCCTTCGCGAGCCGGGCCGTGAGGCCCGGCGAGCCCGGGCGCGGCAACGCGTCCACCGCCGATCCGCAGCGAGGATCGGCGGAAAATCGCAAAACTAGTTCCTGACAAGCGACAGCCGCGCAACCGATTTCAGGTTGCGCGGCTGGCGAATTTTCAGGCGCGTTCCAGCAATCGCTTCGCCCTGCCCTCAAGCTCAAGGCGTGCGTCCTGATGAGTCTTGCCACGGGCCAGCGCTGTGATGCCCTGAACAAAGTCGAAAAGGCTCGTCGGCGGACTGCCCTCCTCATGCAACACGGTCTCGATGATTTTCGCCGTCTCCGACTTGGAGAACCCGCGCTTGCGCAAAAACCCGTCGCGATCCTCATCGGTGCTGGCGACGATCCGCTCGCGCGCGGCCTTGATGCCCGCGATGAACGGCGCCGGCGAGGAGTCGGCAAAGCGCGTCAGCGCCGGGGCCGCCTCGTGGGCAAACCGCTGGGCGGCGAACTTGGAATGCCGGATGGTAATTTCCTTGAAATTCTCGACACCCCAGAGATTGCGGTTCATGCAGACGGCCCGCAGATAAAACGAGGCGATGCCAAGCGTCCTCGATCCGACCTCGCTGTTCCAGCAATAGAAGCCGCGAAAATACAAGTCCGGCGAACCGTCACGCAAACGTCCCGCCTCGATCGGGTGGGTGTCGTCCACCAGAAACAGAAACACGTCGCGGTCGCTGGCGTAAAGCGTCGTAGTGTCCTTGGTGATGTCCACAAAGGGGTTATGCGTCATCGTGTTCCAGTCGAGCACGCCCGGGACCTTCCACCTTGTATCGCCGGTCCCGTTGCCCGCGATGTCAATCACGGCGGCGACAAGTTCGTGATCCCAGATGCGGCCGTAATCCGGGCCAGTGACCGCGCGAAGCTCGACGCGGCCGTCACCGGCTTCCAAGGTCTTCACCTGCTCAGCGCGATGGGACAGCAAGCCGTGTTGCAGGTTGATCCCGGCCAGCGCTGCGGGAAGCTGGCGCATATAGGATGACGGGGCGCCGACAAGGCTGCAGAGCTGCCCGAAACTCCAATGTGTCGGCGCTATCGGTTCGTGGCGTCCCGGCACCAACAGAGCCAGCCGTTCGGCACTGTCGCGGCTTGCCTCCACCCTCACCGCGCGGCTTTCCACGGTACGGGTCTGGGCGTGCTCGGCGCGACGGCGCACCGCGTCATGCAGCTCGGTCAGGCTGAGATAACGCTCATCATCGGGACGAGAAAACCATTCCGACGATACGCGGCCAACACGCTCGCCGCGCGACACGTCGACGCGGAATCCGTTGGATACAGGCTGCCCGGTCTGGGTCAGGCTCATCATGGTCATGGATCATTCTCCTATTGGGCTTGGGTTGAAGCGCAGCGCTGCGCTGCAACCCTGCCCGTCGGCGAGACCGGGGTAGCAAGGGCAAGGGCGGCCGGACGCGGAGGGGGATCACCCGCCCATAGGGGCGCGCTAAATGCGCGCGTCTGCACGCGCCTGGCAGTGATGTCTCGTGCAAAAACTTCGACCGCGCGGAAGACCGGGGAAACCGCGCCGGCCGGCGCCGATCGGTGCTTTACCCTTGCCCGCGCGAGGGCGGAGCCCTTAGCGATTCTCACATAAACAAGCAGACCGAAGGTCTACTCTCTCTTCTCTCTGCGCCGTTGTGGCCATGAGCGTGAGAAAAACCCCGCCTCCGAAGAGGCGGGGTGCGTCGATCTCGTCGGATCATTCGCTGGTGCGGCGGGACCAGATCAGGTTGAAGCCGTCGTCGCCTTCGCCTTTGACCAGCGAGGCGTAGATCGGCGCCGGAAAACTCGGATCGTCGAGCTTGACCGAGAGATATTCGCGATCGCTGTCCCGCGCGGTCTTCTTCCAGGCGGCGCCGCATTCGATGGCACCTGCGATGATCCGATAGTCGGGCGCCTTGTCGTTGT
>WNFF01024297.1_pt1 | contig 10864 bp, 15 predicted proteins | sample 5400441 | NCBI WGS metagenome assembly WNFF01 (sample SAMN13153345, study PRJNA577476) | soil metagenome | isolation source: 120 cm saprolite under Douglas fir tree site 2 hole 3 replicate 1 | place: USA:California | collected 2015-04-18
CGCCCCTCGATCCGCAAACCGCCGGCTTCCTGTTATCGGAGGGCAACCACGCGATGCTTGCTGCCGAGCTGCTCGACGTGGTCGCCGGCCGAATGGGGTATCGCGCCGGAGGCTGCGCCGATGGGGCACGAGCGGTTCACACACAGGAGGCCATCATGATCGACGGCCTGATCACGCTGGCCGACCGGTTGGCGCTCGAAGATAGGGAGGCGGCCCAGGACCGGATTTCTCGTGAGGCCCTGCGGACCGCTGCCCGCGATTGCCTTCGCCGCTGGCGAAACGATGACCGGGCCGGACGCGGCGCCATGGCCGTCGTGATCGCCGGTGAATGGGTCGAGAACATTGCCCGGCTCGAGGCCAACCTCGAACGACCGGTTACGGTTGCGGTCGAGGCGGCACGAACGCCCTGGTGGCGCTGACCAGCAGGTCTGCGAAGGCGTCGTTGTAGTTGACCCGTCCCGAGTCAGTTATCGCGAACGGCGGGTAGTGAGCCCGAAATGAGTTTCGGTTAAGGGTTCGCTAAGAGTGGGCGGGTGGCTCCGACGTTACGGCCAATCCAGGGCGCTTGATCGGTTCCGAGACCGCGATCGGATCGCTGGCTGGAAACGTCTCCATCAACGCTTCATCCAACGCGTCGTACCGATCCCGGTCAGCGTCCTCGTCAGTCAGCGGGTGGGCTCCGGGGCGATCTCGTCGAGCTCAGCGAACTCGGCGGGAGCCAGGTCCACCGCCACCGCGCCGAGGTTCTGCTCGAGGTGCGCCACCTTCGAGGTTCCTGGAATGGGCAGCATGACGGGTGAATGCTCGAGCAGCCAGGCCAGCGCGACCTGGGCCGGGGTGGCTCCGTGGCGACGAGCGATCTCCGCCACGACCCCGGCGGCGGCGAGCTCCCCACCTTCCACCGGACGCCAGGGCAGGAATGCGATGTCCTCCAGCGAGCAGAACTCGAGCACCGGCTCTGATGTGCGCTCGTAGACGCTATATCGGTTCTGCACCGACACGATTCGGGTGAGCTTCTGCGCCTGCTCCGCCTGCTCGGTCGTCACGTTCGATAGGCCAAGGTGACGGATCTTGCCTTCGTTCTTCAGTTCGACCAGCGCGCCGACCGATTCCTCGAACGGGACCTTCGGGTCGGGGCGGTGAAACTGGTAGAGATCGATCTGCTCGACCCGCAATCGCTTGAGGCTCCCCTCGCAGGCCGCGCGCAAGTGCTCGGGACGACCGTCAGGCACCCACTGCCCCGGCCCCGGCCGCAGCAGGCCACCCTTGGTTGCGATCACGAGTTCCTCTGGATAGGGGTAGAGAGTCTCGGCGATCAATCGCTCGCTGACCTCCGGCCCATACGAATCGGCGGTGTCGATGAAATTGATGCCCAGCTCCAGCGCACGGCGCAGCACGCGCTTGGATTCCTCCCGGTCCGCTGGCTCGCCCCAGATCCCCTCCCCGGTAATACGCATAGCGCCGAAGCCGAATCGATTGACCGGCATGTCGCCGCCGATGTCGATCGTCCCCGCCAGCGCCGCGGTAACTGTGCTCGTCGTGCGATCTGCCATAGCGTCCTCCTGGGCTAATGAACACGCCGCCCTTTCCACACCGGGGGCGGCTGAGGTAACTCTAGGCCCATGTCGCGGTACGATGCCTCGATGAAGCTCGGACTGAACTTGCCCTACGAGGGTAGCCTCTCCTTCCCTGAAGCCGTTGAGCTCGCTCAACGCGCCGAGGCGCTCGGCTACGAATCCGTCTGGATGCCCGAGGCATATGGGACCGATGCTGTCTCCATCCTTGGGGCCCTTGCCGCTCGGACGGAACGCATTCAGCTGGGTACCGGCATCGTCAACGTGTTCAGCCGGACGCCTGCCCTGCTCGCGCAAACGGCGGCCACGCTGGACCTGATCTCCGGTGGCCGTTTCATCCTCGGGCTGGGGACCAGTGGCCACCAGGTGGTGACAGGTTGGCACGGGATGGCGTTCGATCGGCCCCTGCTGCGCATGCGTGAAACCATGGCCATCGTGCGCCAGGTGCTGCGGCGCGATCGCCTGATCTTCGAGGGCGAGCTTTTCCATCTCGACAAGGGTCTAAAGCTACTGGCGCATCCCGTGCGCGCAACGGTGCCCATCTACCTGGCGACGCTGACGCCGGGCGGCTTGCGACTCACCGGGGAGCTCGCCGACGGCTGGATCCCCACGCTCTTCTCTCCCGAGCACATTGATCTCTTCCGTCCCGAGCTCGGAGCGGGAGCGCGGATTTCCGGACGCTCACTCGATTCCCTTGCGATCGCCCCGCACGTGCCGATCAGCATCGACGATGACCGCGATCGCGCCCGCGAGGCGCTGAAGCCGTGGGTGGCGCTCTACGTTGGAGGGATGGGCTCTAAAAGCAAGAACTTCTACAACGACCTCGTCAGCCAGTACGGCTTCGCCGAAGATGCGCGAGTGCTCCAGGAGCTATACCTCGGCGGCAAAAAGCTGGAGGCGATCCACCGGGTGCCCGACGCCCTCGTCGACGCCATCAGCATTGCCGGGCCGCCCTCCTATGTTCGCGAACGGCTCGGGCTGTGGGCATCGGCCGGGGTGACGACGATCCTCGCCAGCGTGCACGGCAAGACGCAGGCTGAGCGGCTGCGGACGCTCGAGATGCTGGCGGCAGCCGGCGCCGCCGTCAACTAGCATCAGTTGAGGACGGCGGCATTCACGAGTGAGGTGACCCAGATATGCCCATACGCACAGCGGAAGCCAGGTGGCAGCGGTCGTTGCAAGATGGATCGGGGACGATGCGGCTCGGCAGCGGCGCCTTCGAAGGCTCGTATTCATTCAAGAGCCGGATGGAAGACGGCCCCGGCACGAATCCTGAGGAATTGATAGGCGCCGCGCATGCCGGCTGCTTTTCCATGGCGTTCGCCAATGGGCTGACGCAGGCCGGCCACAAGCCGCAGGAAATCCGGACCACGGCCAGGGTCCACTTCGACAAGGGCGACCAGGGCTGGGGCATCTCCCGCATCGACCTCGCGACCGAAGGCAATGTGCCGGGAATCGATGAGGCAACCTTCAAGCGCCTTGCCGAAGAGGCGAAGAAGAACTGTCCGGTCTCGAAGGCCTTGGCTGCCACGCCCATCACTCTGCAGGCAACGCTCAAGTCAGGGGTTACCGCGTAGTTGGTATCCCCCTCCCCTGCTTGCCGGGGAGGGTCGGGATGGGGGCGCCATGAGGGCGATGCGGCTTCGAGCGGCGGACGAGCCTCTCCGCCTCGAAGACGTGCCAGTTCCCGTCCCGGTTGAGCGCCAGGTCCTCGTCAAGGTCTCGGTCTGTGCCGTCTGCCGCACCGACTTGCACATCGTGGGCGGCGAGCTGGACACGCCAAAACTGCCGCTGGTAATCGGGCACATGATCGTAGGCCACGTCCAGGAAGCCGGGCAGCGCGCGTACCGCTTCGAGCCTGGCGAGCGCATTGGCGTTCCCTGGCTTGGTTACGTCGACGAGACCTGCCGCTTCTGCCGCGGCGGCCTCGAGAACCTGTGCGTGAACGCGCGCTTCACCGGCTACGACCTCGACGGGGGTTACGCCGAGTACTGCGTGGCCGACGCTGCGGGCCGCGGGCGATGCGCAGCGTATCGGGCTGTATGGCTTCGGCGACTCGGCGCACATCATCGCCCAGGTCGCCCGTTACCAGGGCCGCCGCGTTTTTGCCTTCACATCGCCGGGCGATACGAAAAAGCAGGCGTTCGCTCGCAGCCTTGGGGCCGAATGGGCGGGCGACTCACTCGCCGCGCCGCCGGAGCCCCTCGATGCCGCGCTGATCTTCGCGCCGGTCGGTGCGCTGGTGCCGGCCGCGCTCAAAGTCCTCGATCCAGGCGGGGTCGTGGTGTGTGCTGGCATTCACATGAGCGACATCCCGTCGTTTCCCTATGAGCTCTTGTGGATGGAGCGCCAGATCCGCTCGATCGCCAACCTGACCCGTCGCGATGGCGAGGAGTTCCTGCAAATTGCGCCGAAGGTGCCGGTCAGGACCGACGTTCATCCATATCCGTTGGCCGAGGCGAATCAGGCCCTCGACGACCTCGCCAATGGCCGCTTCGCGGGCGCCGCCGTCCTGACCATCGCCTCCTGATTTTCACGCGCGCCTTTCCACACCGGGGCGCGCTTATTGTTTCTTACCCTCGCCTCATGAAGAGGGGCTAGCCTGTCATCGAACTGAAAGGTCTGCGCCCTCAGCATTTCCTTACATGAGCAATCGTCGTACGCTGCTTGCGGCCGTCGTCGCGGGAGGCCTGGCCCTTGGCGCCGCGGGACTCGCCGTCCTCTATTTCGTCGTCTTCGCCGGATCGTCGCCGCAGAAGCTGGCGCTCAGCTCGCCGACACCATCAGCCGCCGGATCGACGGCGAGCCCAGCGTCGACCCCTGCTGCGGGAACCTGGAGCGTGACCTCCGGATCGCAAGCCGGTTATCGCGTCCGCGAGCAGCTCGCGTCCCTCCCCGCCCCCAGCGACGCCGTCGGGCGGACCTCGGCCGTCACCGGGACCGTGACTCTGGCGCAGTCGGCAAGCGGCGACAGCGTGACGGCCGCCTCCGTCACGGTTGATGTCAGCAAGCTCAGCAGCGACCAGTCCCGGCGGGATCAGCGGATTCACTCCCAGGGACTCGAAAGCGACCGCTATCCAACCGCCACCTTCCAGCTGACGGCACCGATTGCGTTGCCGGCAACGGCAGCCAGCGGGCAGGCCATCAACGTTTCGGCGACCGGCGCGCTGACCGTGCACGGAGTGACCAAGACGGTCACGATTCCCATCGCTGCCCGCCTCACCGGCTCCAAGATCGAGCTCGTCGGCTCGATCACGTTCCCCTTCAGCCAGTTCGGCATAACCCCGCCCAGCATTGGCGGTTTCGTCAGCGTGCAGGACAATGCGACCATGGAATTCCAGCTAATGCTGGCGCCCCCCGGAGCCTAGCGATGCGCATCCTGGTGGCCGAAGATGATCGCGGCCTGCGTGAGGTCCTTGTGCAGGGACTCGAAGACGCGGGGTACCTCGTCGATTCGGTCGACCGCGGTGATGACGCCATCGAGCAGTTGAAGTTCTATGAGTACGACGTCGCGATCCTCGACTGGCGGATGCCGGGCGTGCCTGGCGTCGAGGTCGCGTCCTGGGCCCGGCGCAACGAGCGGCCCACCGCGATCCTGATGCTGACCGCGCGCGATACGCCGCCCGACCGCATCCAGGGCCTCGACGCCGGCGCGGATGACTACCTGGTCAAACCATTCGACTTCGGCGAGCTCGTCGCCCGGGTGCGGGCGCTGCAACGACGGCCGCGCGGCGTTGGTGCGCCGGTGCTCAACCGGGGCAGGCTCTCGCTCGATCCGGCGCGCCGGCAGGTCACCCTCAACGGCAAACTGCTGAACCTGACGACCGCCGAGCTCTACATCCTCGAGCTGCTGATGCGGCGTTTCCCATCGGTCGTCGACCGCAAGGCGATCGCCGAGCACGCCTGGCGCGATGAGACTGAGCCGCTGGGGTCGAATGTCATCGACGTGAAGATGAGCCGGCTCCGCGCCAAGCTGGTCAACTCCGGCGTGCGCATCCTCACCGTTCGCGGCTCTGGCTTTCGTCTCGAAGAAGCCTAAGCCGCGTCACGGTTTTGACAGGTAGCGGGGCGCATCATGCCACTATCGGAAAACAATTCCAATCAGGAGGTCGACAACGATGACGGGTGAAGTTGAGCGGATAATGCGGGACGCGATGGGCGGCGCGGCAGTCGGCGGCGGAGTCGGTGGGATGCTCTTTGGCCTGGCGGGCACCGTCATGGTTGGACTCGAGCCCATCGTCTTCATGGTCTGTGGCGTCTATGCCGGTGCGGTCTATGGCGGCATCGTTGGCGTGCTGCGCGGCGCACGCCCCGAACTGGCTCCCGCGATAGCACTGCCACGCACCGCCTGATCGATTCGCCTCTCCCCCCTTCCACGCGGTCCCGGCCGCTACGGCCGGGACTTTTTATCGTCCAGGATCGCCCGAGTCGCGCTGACGAGCGCGAGGTCGACGGCAGCGAATAGCAGGCCCACCACCAGCCCGATCACAAAGGCGACTGCCGCGCCTACCGTTGCGAAGATCAAGAAGCCAGACCCGAGAATCCCCATGCTGAGGTCTCCGCTGAACGCGGCCGAGATCGCCACGATCACGCCAAGGCACGCCAAAAACAGGACACCGTTGACACCGCCGCGCCAGGCGGCGCGCGGAATCATTACGCCGAGCGGGACTGACGTCCACGGCGCAACCGTGAAGGCGCCGCGAAGCGTGCGGTTCGTCGACCGTGCTTACCCACAGCGCGCCGAAGAGGGCGAGACCGGCGATCGTGCTGAGACCGCTCAGCAGCGACGTCAGCGCGCCCGTGGTGTAGAGGACCAGTACCAGCGCCGCGATCAGGGCGGCGGCATGGAAGGTCCCGAGCGCGAAGATCACGAGACGGCCCCCACCCTGCCCTCCCCCAGAGGGGGAGGCACGTCTTGCGGACGCGCGCTCAACCATGGGCCAACCAAACCGCGAGGCCTGCGATCCCAACGACGATCGCGGTCGTCCCGCCGTAAAGTGCGGACAAAAGACCGGGCCGTGGCGTCTGGTCGCCTGCCATGGCCACCACCGCTATCGTCCTGGGCACGGAGAGAATCGCCAGCGCCAGGACTGCCACCAGCTTCACGATGAGTTTTGTTCCCCACGCGGACTCTGATGGTGGAAGGGCGTCACCGAAGGCCCCCAGGTTGCCGACGCCCGTCATCACTTGCACACCGATCGCGGCCCAGAAGATCCATTCATACCGCTCGGCGACATCGACGACGGTGCGCTCATCGGTCCCATCTCGCCGCACGCCCAGCCACCAGACGAGCAGTGCGCCGCCCAAGATGGCTGCCATTCCGGCGATATGTGCCCAACGGACAATCAAACTCAAGGTATGAAGCGCAGGCACTATGCTCGTTACGATAGTTCTGTGATCACCACCGACGTGACCCGCCAGCTCGCGGAGTGGCCCGAGCTACCCTACGCGGTCTGGGCCCCGACGATGGAAACGCTGCACATGAAACTGCAGATCATTGGCAAGGTCCGGCTGGCCCTGACCCGCCGCGAACCGCAGTGGGCTAACGTGCCCCTCTACCTCACGGGTCGGGGCCTGACCACATCACCGATGTGGAGCGGCCGGATAGGCTTCGCGATCGACGTCGACCTGATCGACCATGAGGTCATCGTCGCCCTGAACGATGGCCGGGTCGAGCGGGTCGCCTTGCGCGCGCGGCCGGTCGCCGACTTTTATCAGGAGCTGATCGGCCGGCTCCGCACCCTCGACATCGAGCCGGCGATCACGACCATGCCCTCGGAGGTGGAGAACCCGATTCCTTTTCCGCAGGACACGGTGCACACGGCATACGAGCCGGAGTGGGCCCACCGTTTCTGGCGACTGCTGGCGCGCATCGATCTGGTGCTCAAGGAACATCGGGGACGGTTCATCGGCCGCGCGAGCCCGGTCTCCTTCTGGTGGGGAACCTTCGACCTTTCCGTGTCACGATTTTCAGGCCGCCGGGTCGAGCCCAACCCGGAATGGGAGCTGATCCGCCGCGTGGGCGGCGACGCCGAACAGGTATGCGTGGGGTTCTGGCCGGGTAGCGCGACGCTGGAGGCGCCGGCGTTTTTCGCGTACGGGTACCCGGCACCGGCCGGCATCGAGGAGGCGGCGATCCGACCGGCGGGCGCGGCCTGGAACCCGGCGATTGGCGAGTTCATCCTTCCCTACGACGTGGTACGTCGCAGTCCCGATCCGCGCCAGGCGATCCTCGACTTCGCCGACTCCACCTTTTTCGCCGGCGCGACCCGCCAGGCTTGGGACCCGGCCTTACTGGCTCCCTACGCTTAGACCGGCGTCAGCCGCAGCGTCGTCGGAAGAAGCGAGCGCCGCAGCATCTCTTTGGTTTCGTCCGGCCAGCGTTCTCCATACTTTTTGCGATAGGCGGCATTCACCGCGCGGATGACCAGGGGGTTTTTCTCCGGCTCGGCGCGGACAGCCACCTTCCGACGGCCGAGCCGGATGGTGCCAAGCGGATTGGCCAGGGCTTCCTGGTACCAGCGGCCCCGCTTGCCTTTGTAGGAGCGTACATAGACGCCGTACTCGGTCGGCACGCTCCAGATGGTGACGCGATGCAGGGGCGATTTCGCGTCGCGGCGCGTTTCAATCTCGACCTCGTCGCTTTCGGCGATTTTCCAGAGGAGGTCCTCGCCACGTTTCGCGGCACCCTTCGCCATCGATTTCATCGTAGGCCTGTCTGCGGGTAGGCTGTCGCCATGAGCTGGCGCGCCTTTGCCGAGGCCTTCGTTACGCTGGTCGTGATCATCGATCCGCTCGGCAGCGCGCCGATCTTCATCAGCCTCACAGCCGGACGGACCCCCGGAGCCAAGCGCCGCGCCGCCCTCGAAGCCGCCGGAGCCGCCGGCGGGCTGGTGGTCATGTTCGCGCTCTTCGGCCGGCTCGTCCTCGATTATCTGGTCGCCCTCCAGATGCTCCGCGGCGAGGAGTTCGCGCCAGCCGAGACGGCGAACATCGCCCTTGTCCCGCTCGCAACCCCGCTGCTCGCCGGCCCGGGCGCGATTGCGGCCGTAATGGTGCTAACGAAACGATACGAAGACATGCCGGGACGTGCCGGGGTGCTGCTTGGGATCCTCGCGGTGGTCGTTGTGGTGGCGATCGGCCTCATGCTCGCCGACCAGATCGCGCGGCTGCTGCGACCCTCGGTGATTCAGCTCCTGACCCGGGTGCTGGGGCTGCTCCTGGCCGCAATCGCGGTGCAGTTCATCGTCGACGCGGTCAAGATCATCGCCGTCCGCTAACGGATCAAGAACCCCGGGCCGATCGGGTCGTCCGCCGCCAGCACAAACTGGTGATAACCGGTCAGATGCGCACTACCTTCGATCTCCGTGACCACGGCGGGGTAATCACCGACCCGGTCCTCGCCGACGACACGCGCGACAAATCTGGTGCCGATCACGCTTTCGTGCATCAGGGTGGCACCGCGCGCCAGTTCGCCCTGCCGGTCGAGCAGCGCGAGGCGCGCCGAGGTGCCGCTGCCACACGGTGACCGATCGACCTCGCCGTCCGCAAACACCGTCACGTTCCGATTTCCGGCGGTGAACATCACGCCGTAGATCCCTTCGAGCTGGGGTTCGAGCGGGTGGACGACATCGCGTTCCGCCTCGATCGCGGCCTTGATCTCACGGCCCAGCTCGATGAAACGCGGAACAAAGGCCGGCTCCAGTGGCAGTTCGAAACGTTCCGCGGGAACGATGGCGTAAAAGGCTCCACCGTAGGCGACCGCCACCTCGACCCGGCGGCCGGCGACGGAGAGGGACAATCCCTCGAGCAGGACGAAGCTCGGGACATTCCGAAAGCGCACGGACCGAACCCGGCCCTCCTGGATGGTCGCCACCGTCCGCAGGCGACCCGATGGCACGTCGACCACAACCTCCACCAACGGGCCGCTCGCGGGGACCATCGCCGCCTCGATCGCCCAGGTGACGAGGGCGATCGTCCCGTGACCGCACGCCGTGCTGTACCCGGCGTTGTGGAAGAACACGACGCCGAGCTGTGCGCCAGCGTCCTGCGGATCGGTGACGAATCCGCCATACATGTCGGCGTGCCCGCGCGGCTCGAAGACCAGCAGCTGACGAACGTGGTCGAGGTGTTCGAGGGCGTAACGACGCTTCTCCATGATGGTGGCGCCGCGCAACGACGGCACGCCACCGCTGACGATGCGAAACGGTTCGCCCGCCGTGTGGTAGTCGACCGTGGTCACCATCAGCTGACGGCCAGCCGGCGGTGTGCTCATGGCCTCATCCTGCCAGAGCCCGCTGTGCCCCCTCCGCTACCCTCTTACGAGGACGCTACTGATGAAGGACCTCGCCGCCGCATGAAATCACTAAAGTGGCCGGGTTTGATTGTGGCCTTCGCGCTGCTGGTGGCTGGCACGGTCATGGTCTTCATGGTGTTCGACCGGGACTCGAACTCGGCCAGCGATACGATCCGGCCGTTCGTGATCACCATGGCCCCGGTCTGGGCGGTGGCGATCGCCGCCGCGATCGTATTGCTGCGTCCGCCCGCGAAGTAGCACCGGCTCAGTGGCCGTTGTCTGTTAAGACAGAGAGGATTCATGCTGGCTGAGCCGAGAACCTGGCAGCTCGAGGTCGCGGGGGTGCGGGACCTGACGCCGCGGATGCGGCGCGTGCAGTTGACCAGTCCCGACCTGGACCGTTTCGACTACCTACCGGGCCAGGACATGGCCCTCACATTCCGGCGAGGCGATGCCCCGCCGGTTCGCCGACGCTACACCATCCGTCACTATGATCGGGACGAGCGGCGCGTCGATCTCGACTTCGTGTTGCATGGTGACGGTCCGGGTATGCGGTGGGCCCAGGCAGTGCAGCCGGGCGACCGCATCGAGGTGGTCGGGCCACGGGGCAAGATCTCCCTCGTCCGCGACGCCGCCTGGCACCTCTTTGCCGGCGACGCCACCGCCGTCCCGGGTGCCCTGGCGATGCTGGAGGCGCTGCCGGGCGATACTCCGGCGCTGGCGTTGCTCCAGGTCGACGACGGCGAGGAACGCCAGTCCGTCGACGCCAGCCGCCGGCCGCAGATCACCTGGCATTACGAGGGGCTTTCGAACGGTGACATAGCCGGCCTCTCAGCCGCCCTGGCCGGCGCTACCTTGCTATCAGGCCGTGGCCATGCCTATCTGGCCGGGGAGGTTGCACTGGTGACCGCCCTCAAAAGCGCGCTCCTCGCGCGCGGGTGGCCTGCCGACGACATCTCGGCGAAGGCCTACTGGAACCGCGGGCGGGCAAATG
>WNFF01004956.1_pt1 | contig 10863 bp, 7 predicted proteins | sample 5400441 | NCBI WGS metagenome assembly WNFF01 (sample SAMN13153345, study PRJNA577476) | soil metagenome | isolation source: 120 cm saprolite under Douglas fir tree site 2 hole 3 replicate 1 | place: USA:California | collected 2015-04-18
GCCAAAGCCGGCGCGAACGTCATCACCATCAGCGGCCACAATGGCGGCACCGGCTCCTCGCCGCTTACTTCCATTAAGAATACCGGGCTTCCCTGGGAAATAGGTTTGCGCGAAACGCACGACACACTGGTTCGCGCGGGTCTCCGTTCACGTCTCTCTCTCCGCGTGGACGGAGGCCTGAAATTCGCACGTGACATCGTGCTTGCCGCCATTCTCGGCGCAGACGAATTCGGTTTCGGCACCGCTTCTCTCCTCGCCATCGGCTGCGTCATGGCCCGGCAGTGCCATCTGAACACCTGCCCCGTCGGCATTGCCACGCAGGACGAATCGCTGCGCGCGCGTTTTCAAGGCAAGCCGGAAATGGTTGTTGCCTATTTTCGTTTCCTTGCCGAAGAAGTTCGAACCCGCCTCGCACAACTCGGTGTTCGCTCCCTGAGTGAGCTCACCGGCTGGTACGACCGTCTCAGCGCGCGTTCCGGCATGGATCCGTTGCTGGTGATTCCCATCTCGCACTCGAACCGGGTTGCGCCGCAGCAAGAGCCGGGTTTTCACGTGCCCGTGCCGGAAGACAGCATGCATTTCAATGCCTCGCTCGCATTGCAAAACGAATCTCAGCCTATTCAAAATTCCGACCGCAGTGTTGGCACGGGTCTTAGCGGCGAACTCATGCGCCGCCGGAATTCCGGACGCGCTGGGAATGAAGAAATCAGCCAGCAATTTCATGGCGCTGCCGGCCAAAGTTTCGGCGCGTTCCTGGTGACGGGCGTCACGTTAAAGCTAAATGGCGAGGCCAACGATTATGTCGGCAAGGGATTGTCCGGCGGAACCATTGCCATCGCCGCCGGCCCCGCCGCTTCGCGCCGCGGCGATGTCCTTGTCGGTAATACCGTTCTCTACGGTGCCACCTCCGGTCAGCTCTTTATTGCCGGCCGCGCTGGGGAACGCTTCGCCGTGCGCAATAGCGGCGCGCTCGCGGTTGTCGAAGGCGTCGGCCAACACGGATGCGAGTATATGACCGGCGGAATCGCCCTGATTCTTGGGCCTCTGGGCCTCAATTTTGGCTCGGGCATGACCGGGGGCCTGGCTTACGTATTGCGCGCCGAAGCAGAGGACGTGCTACACCGCGATTTCGTCCAACTCGCCGAGACGGACTCCGATGAGCAGTCCTGGCTGCGCCGCGCGCTTGAGGAACACGCGCATTTTACCGCGAGTCCTCGCGCTGCGCGCTTGCTTTCGCGCCGCGGCGCTCTCCCGCTTCTGCGTGTGCAGCCACTCCATTTTCAAGGGACCGTGGAGGCTACGTGGAATCCCATCCTCGCCCAGCTTGCGCAACGTCGCGATTTGTCGCTCGCTCCGGCGGCGGCCCCAATCTCGCAAACGGCAATGCACGCTTGAGAGGAAGGTTAATAGCCCCGCATCCGGCAGGGGAATCCGCTATAATCCCCGCCTGGCAATCTGACTATGGACTTTGATCAACTTACAACTTTCGTTTATGTGGCTAAACTCAAGAGTTTTTCTCGCGCGGGCCAGAAAGTATTTCGCTCGCAATCCGCTGTCAGCGCCCAGATCCGTCAGCTTGAACAGGCGTACAAAGCCCGGCTTCTTGACCGCTCCGCCAAGTCCGTGGAGTTGACTCCCGCCGGTGAAGTTCTGTTCGAATTCGCCGAGAAACTTCTTCGCATGCGGGATGAATCCGTCCAGGTGGTCGCGGACCGCGGCAATGTCGTGCAAGGCCCCATCGTTTTCGGCGCCAACGAAGCTACCTGCCTCTATCTGCTCCCCAATATATTTGCCGAATTTCAGCGCCGTTATCCGCTCGTGCACATCAGCATCTACCGCAATTTCAGCCACAAGATTCTGCAACGCGTTGAAGACGGCTCCATCGACGTCGGCATTGTCACGTTGCCCGTCAAGGCGCCCAACTTGAAAGTGCACCACATTTATAGAGACCGCTTGCGCTTCATGGTCAGTGCGAAAAATCCGCTTGCGAATCGTTCGAAAATTACTCTGGCGGAGGTTGCAGGACAGCCGCTCATTTTTCCGCGGACCGGCTTCACGCGCCAGGTGCTGGACAAACTTTTCCGCCCCTACCGCTCGCGCCTCCACGTGACCATGGAATTGCCCAGTATCGGCATGATTAAACGCTTCGTTGCCGCCGACGCCGGGGTGTCCTTCATCAGTGAGAGTTTTGCGCGTGATCAGGTGAAAGCCGGCGAAGTGAAGTTGTTGACCGTCGAAGGTGTGGACCTCTGGCGCGAACTCGGCCTCGTCTACCGCCGCGACCGCAGCCTGCCTCGTGCCGCCCAAGCGCTCATTGCCCTCATCCGCGAGCATCGCAAGCCGGCCGAGCTCGGCGAAGCCGCCAGCTAGGTCCAGTCGCTTGGCTTTAGCTGTTTTCTCCTTGAAAGAGACTAACCGCCAGCATCTTGCTGGCGTTTTTGTTTTATTGGCCTGGCTTCGCGGTTAAGTTCTTCAGAATGCGCACTTCTGGGGCGAACACTGGGCGTTTGTCGGGTTATAGCCGAAGTCTCGTTCCCTAAGTTATTTGCTTTCAACACTTCCAAAAACATGTCGGTGGGGGGTAGCGCTAGCTAGCTGGGCCTGCCCGATGAAGCTTGAGCCTTTCGATTGGCGAAGCTGGCGCCTAACGGACGCTGAAGTCTAGACTCGCGATAGCCCGCGCGATGACATTTTCCTGAATCTGTATGAGGTCCGAGTCGGCGTAAGTCATTCCCAGCACCGTGACGATCTGGTTGCCGCGCGCCACAACGACCAGTTTTCCCGACCAGTCATGCTCGTCCGCTTTTCCTCGATATTGATACTCGACTGCCGGCAAACCACCGACCACCGTCTTGCGTTGCGAAACACGTTGATAACCTGCGTAAACGTCATGCAGCCGCTTTTCCACCGCTGCCGCCGCCGTTTCCAACGGTTCCTTGGTTTTCTCGTCGCCCACCACCATCAGCGTGGATTCGTTTGATGTCCCCATCGCCACAATGGCGTTGGGCAGTGCGCTGCGCGCGTCCTCGATCAAGTTCCAGCTCGGAGCTTTGTACATGCGAAAACCGTGCGTGTAATTGGTATAGAGATTGCCCTGAATTTCTTCCCGGTTTGCCGGGACTTCAGGCTCTTTTGGCGGAGCCGGCGTCGCCGAACTCGATGCCATGGGATTCCCTGGCGCCGCACTCGATCCCTTTATCGCCGGCGCGGCCACATTCCCCGCGGGCCCACCCGCCGGCAATTCGGGCTTTACCGCAACGCTCGTCACTTTCGGAGTAGACTTGTCGGCTTTTCCCGGTGTGCTCGCGGTTGCCAATTTGGAGCTGGCATTCATTGATGCCGGCGACGCTTCGCTACGCGATGCCCCGGCCGGCTCAGCCTGTGGCGGCGAATCGTTAGATGGTTTTGAAGGGTGCCCGCTCGCGTCTTTCTTCGCCGTGGGCTGCGGCTCCGATTTTCCTGCTGGCGTCGACGGAATAATCTTCGAGATCTTGTCTTTCTCCACGAGCACATATCCAAAGTCCGTCTTGACCTTGAACATGTTGTCTTCGTACGCCACGATCACGCCGTACAATTTCTTGCCGTCTTTGAGTTGAATCTCATCCGCCCAAGCGGATGGCGCCACGGCGGAAAACACCACCGCGAGTGCCGCAATCAGGAGGGCGCTGCGCTTATTTGGGACAGCCATATAGGAAGTATCCCGCCGCCAGGCACCGGCTGCAACGTTCACTCGCCGCGTGGTGTCCGCCGTGCTACCTCCGCCAGGAGCGCCCGGAGCCGTGCCAGGTGTCGCTCCAATTCTTCCACCGCCGCGCTCAGCCGTGCGCGCAGCGGTTCCGGCAATCGCGCGTGCGTCTGCTGCAGCGCCAGCGCCTGGGCGATCACATGAATTTGTTTGCGGCTCCGCGGGTTCAACCGTTCCCAGAGCCGCCGCTTGCTGCTGCGGTTTCGCCCCAGCCACTCTTCTCCGGTCCCCGCTGGGCGGCCATTTTCTGGTTCTGTCGCTGTTTCTGTATTTTGTTTCTTAGCTTGGATCATATTCAACTCATCGCAGCGGTCGTCGCCGCTCCCAGAATGGTTCTTTCACGAGTCACCAGTCACGAGCCACCGCTCATTTCTTCAACGCCTCCAGCTTCTCCCCATTAATCTGCCCATCCGGCTCGACACGCCCGGTCACACGCATCGTGCGCGTCTCATACACTAGGCCGCCATACTTGTCGTAAGCATTGGGGAAGAGCACCACCTCATACACGCCGCGCTGATCCTCGAGGGTGACGAACATCATGTTGCGGTAATGTTTTGTTCCGACGTGACGGTGAGTCACCACCCAGCCGCATAGGGAAACGCGCTTTCCGCGCAAACTCGGCAGTTCGTCGCTCCAGACTTCGCCGTTGCGCGGCAAAAAATCCAGCGGGTGCCCGCTCACGCAAACTTCTAGAATTTCCCGCTCGTACCGCAGCTTCTGCTCCAGCGTGTACTGTAGGACAGACATTTTTGTCTGTCCGCTCTTTTCCTCAGTTGAAAACAAGACAGGCATGAATCCTTGTCCCGATCCTATTGGCGTAGCGGTTCTTATCCGTGCGCCTTTGTCGGCCGTCTGCAGCAGATTCCACTGCCACAGCATTTCCGGCCGCGTCATTCTGCACGCTTCATCGCCCATTTCATCCAACGCCCCGCACTTGATCAGCGATTCGATCTCATCGCACTCGACCGGAACACGCCGCAGAAAATCTTCGAGCGACCGAAACGCTCCGCCTTCTTCCCGCGCCCGCGGAATCGCCGTGATCGTTTCCATCCGCAGGCCCTTCACCTGCATCAACCCGACGCGCAGCGCGTGTTTTCCGCCCTCACCGTCCTCCGCCGTGTATTCCATCCGCGAATGATTCACCGACGGCAGCCGCACCGCGATGCCCCAGCGCTTCGCTTCTTCCACGTACGCCGACACGTGATAGAACCCCGCGCCCGCGCTGCACATCGCCGCAAGAAACTCCGCCGTGTGGTGCGTTTTCAAATAGGCCATGCGGTAGGAAATCTCCGCATACGTCGCGGCGTGTGCTTTGCAAAATCCGAAGCCCGCAAATTTCTCCACCATCATCCACGTCTCTTTGCGCTGTGCTTCGGTCAGCCCCATCATTCCCGCCGCTAGCAGAAATTTACCGCGTAACCGTGCGTGGTCGCTGCGTCCGGAATATTTTACGGAGGACCGCCGAACAAGATCGGCTTCGGCCAACGACATATCCCCAAGCGCCTGGGAAATTTGCATCACCTGTTCCTGGAATATGCATACACCGCGTGAGTCGCTGAGAATGCTTTCAAGTGCAGGGTGCGCATATTTGACTTCTTCTTCTCCGCGCAGTCGCTTCACAAACAATTCTTTTGATCCGTACTCCGCTGCTCCTGGCCGGATCAGTGCCAGCGCCTGCGCGATTTCTTCCAGTGTTCGCGCTTTCATCATTCGCAGCAGCCCGCGCATCGCCGGCGACTCGATCTGAAACACACCCATCGTTCGTCCCGTTGCGATGGCCTCGCACGTCGCCTGATCGTTTTCCGGTAGCGCATCGAAATCAATCTCTCGCGCGGTGGGACAGACATTCCTGTCTGTCCGCCTTCTAGGTTGTAGTGCAGGCGCAGCAGGACAGGCAGGAATGCCTGTCCTGCTTTTCTCGATGTTGTCCAGCGCCAGCGACATCGTCGTGAATCCGCGCTGCCCCAGCAAGTCCATCTTGATCAGCCCCAGCGCTTCAATCGCGTTCATGTCGTATTGCGTCACGACAATCCCTTTCGTCGCGCGCTCCAGCGGAGTCAGCCGCGCCAACGGCCGCGCGGAAATCACCGTGCCGCAAGGATGAATTCCCAGGTGCCGCGGCGCGTCGTCAAGACGCAACGCCACCTGTAAAATCGTTTTCCATGGTTCTTCGTCTACGGGAAGATCGCGGCATTCCGGTAAGTCGCGAATCGCCGTCAAAATCTCCCGCACCGGCCGGTGCGGGAGCCGCTTCGTGAAGCGGTCCACCTCGCCCGGGGGCACGCCAAACACTTTTGCCACTTCCCGCACCGCCAGCCGCGCGTGCATGGTGATGAAACTCCCGATCATCGCGACGTGGTCAGTGCCCCAGTGTTCGTAAACGTAATCGAGCAGCTCATCGCGCCGCGCGCCGCAAATATCAATATCAATGTCCGGGCAATCGCCGCGCTGCTCGTTCAAAAATCTTTCAAAGTACAGCCCCCACCGCAGCGGGCATACCCGCGAAATTCCCAGGCAATACGTCACCATCGAACTGGCCGCCGACCCGCGCGCCACCGCCGGAATCCCGCGCCGCCGCGCTTCCTCCACGATGTCCCAGACCAGCAGAAAATAGGGCGCCAGGTGCAGCTTTTCGATCACTTCGAGTTCATGCGTGAGCCGCGAGAGCACCGCCGGCCGCAGTGGCTTGTAACGTTTACGCGCGCCTTCAAAACTCAGCTTCCACAAATACGAAAACGCCGATTCGCCCTCCGGCACATTGAATTCCGGGAAAATAGTTTTTCCAAGCTCAAGCTGCAAATTGCAGCGGTCCGCGATCTCCGTCGTCGCATGCAGCAATTCCGGATGATCCGGAAACAGCCGCTGCATCTCCGGAAAAGATTTGAACCACGCCTCGCCCGTCGTGATTTCCGGTTTACCCTGAGGGCCCGCGAAGGACGCCCCCACCGTCGTCAGCAATCCACCGGTGCGGATCGCATTCACCGTGCGGTGATGCAGATGCTCTTCCGGCCGTAGAAAATGTACATTATTTGTCGCCACCAGCGGCACACCCAGCTCCCGACCAAGATGTTCGGCTTCGCGGAGCGTTCGCCGATCCCCCGGCGACAAAATCTGCACCTCGATGTATAGACGGTCGGCGAAAATCTCTTTCAGCTTCGCGAGGTGACTCGCGACTCGTGACTCGCGACTCGTGCCAGACGAATTCTGCCTGTGGGCATCGGCCTCTGGTTGAGTTGTCTTTGCAGGGGCACGATACATCGTGCCCCTACGGTTGCCCGTATCAAGCAATCGCGCTGGCATCGGACATAGCGCAATCACGCCGCGGCTGTGCTCCGCCAACTCCTGCAATGCCACCGGCCGGCCATCCTCTTTACCAGCAGCATTCTGCGCCAGCTTCGTTGTGCCCAAATGCCGCAGCGTCACGAGCTGGCACAAGTTGCTGTAACCCTCCATATCCGCCGCCAGCAACACCAGCGACATACGCTCGAAGCTGGCATTCCGAGTGGAGGGCCCCGACCCAGCCGGGGCCTGCAGTCGAGGAATCTCTCTTTGGTCTTGAGCCCATGCCACGTCCAGCACCACTCCGACAATCGGCTTAATTCCAGCCGCTTGCGCCGCCTTATAAAACAGCACCGCAGCATACAAACCATTCGTATCCGTCAGCGCCACCGCCGGCATGTTCTGCTCCGCCGCCGCTGCAACGATCTCTTCCGGCGACGCCACGCCCCGCAGGAACGAATAGTGACTATGGCAATGCAAATGTGCGAACACGAGAGCCCCAGTCCGGAAAGGGAAGAAGGTATGCCCGTTTTTCAACAGGCATGCTTGTGAATTCGAATCAGGTAGGGGACAGGAAGAAATTTTCAGTAAATTAACGCGACAAACATGGCGTCGAGAGCACCAGCCCATTCGGCTTCGTCGCATAATGCTCGCGCAGCTCGAGGCCGTTGCCGTAAAAAACGGCGTTCCAGCCGTAACGCCCGCGCACGGAATCGAGACCACGGTTCAAATACCACCGCCGGTTCGCATTCGTATCGAACAGCTCGTTTTGCCGCCGGTCAGTTTCGAGGTTCGTCACGCTCACGCCCACCAGCCGCACCGCTACGCGCCGCGTGAACAATTTATCGAATAGCTCCTTCGCCGCCGCGAGCAATTCGCGCTCATCGTTTGTCGGTTTGCTGATTCGCACCGTCTGATGCACGGAAAAGTGATCGACATAGCGTATCCGCAAACCAATCGTGCGCGCTTGCTTGCCGTACTCGCGAAGGGTTGAGCCGATGCGCTCGCTCAAATATTCGATCAGCCCGCCAAGAAACTCCGTATCAATCGTCCCGCCTTCAATGGTCGTTTCGCGCGAAACCGATTTCGGCGTCGAGGGCAGCAGCACTTCGCGCCCGTCCAGCCCGCGCGCCCGCTCCCAGACCTGCTGACCAATGACCTCGCCGAAAGCCGCTTGCAGCGCCAGCTTCGGCACTTCGCGCAGTTGCCCGATCGTCGTAACGCCGCGCTCGGCCAGCATCCCGGCATGCACGTGGCCAATCCCATACAATTTCTCCACCGGCAGCGGCATCAGGAAGGCTTCCTCTTCGCCGGGCGCCACGATGCGAAACCCGCGCGGGCGCTCCAGCCGCGACGCGATCGATGCCACCACTTTCGTCCGCGCCGCACCAACCGAAACGCTCAACCCCGTGCGTTTCAAAATTTCCATCTGCAGCCGCCGTAGCGTTCCAGGAAAATCCGGATACAGCCGCTCCGTCCCTACAAAGTCCAGGTAAAAATCGTCCAGCGCCGCGGTTTCCACCGCCGGCGTATACGTTTCCAGGATCCGCCGCACGCGCTCGGCAAAATCCGCGTAATGCTCGTACTGCCCGGGCACAACGATGGCTTTCGGGCAAACGCGCAACGCTTCGCGAAAACTCATTGCCGTGCGCACGCCGGAAAATTTTGCTTCGTAGCTCGCCGAAGCCACGCAGCCGCGTCCCACCAGCACGGGCTTCCCGCGCAGCCTGGGATTCAGCACCTGCTCCACTGACGCGAAAAACGCGTCCACATCCACGTGCACGATATTGGAAGTTCTGGGATTCGAATTTTTGCACCATCCCAGCCACGCCCAGCCCGACCATGGATTTCGCTCCGCCGTCGTTTCCCTCGGTGGCGTTTCCGAGGAACTCGCAGCGCCGGCACCCCGTGCTTCACTTTCTTGCTCCGCCTCCGCCTCTTGCGACCCACGATGCGGGTCGGAGGAAGCTCCACAGTCTTTTTCCATCGCGGGTGCCGGACTCGCGGCTTCGTTGGCGCGCATGGCCTCGAGGGCTGGAGTAGGGAATACGCTTTCGGCACAGTTGACCGCTTCGCGGTCACACGTGATAACGTCCATGGCGGCTCCTGAAAGGGAAGCGGGATGCCTATACTGTTTTTCCGAGGAAGGCCGATGGCTCTCATCGGCTCGGAGTCGAGGGATCGTCTTGCAGCCGACCCCTCACCCCGCTTACGGCTCGGAATTTTCAACGGACGGCAACCGGCTCGTGAGAGCCTTGGAAGGCAATGGAGCCGGTTGCCGCTTTACCCCGCATCCTGTTTTCCAGGCCGCGGGGCCGTTTCCCGTTTCCTCTACCGCCCGCACTATAGGCGAACAAAAAGCGAAAGTCAAGGAGTTTCGAAACTTGGTAGTGGGCCGCGTAATACAGGAGGAGCGGAGTGGATTAGTAGAAGAAAGAGCATTGACAGCGAAATGAAAGTGCCGGAAGAACGAAACTCCTACCGCGCGCCATTGAACCGCTGTTGCCAAAGGTCAACCGCATCCGGACGATTGGCTGCGCTCGCGATCTGCAAGGCCAGCGCGGCGATGTCTTTTTGCCCGGAAGAAAGTCGAATAACCCCCCAACGTCCGCCGGCCTCCAATTTGAAATTGAAATAGTCGTCCGCAGTGGAAAGAGCGAGATCGGTCTTGCCCTCATTCTTGTACGCGATGATCAACCATCGGAGAGCAACTGCCTTCTGACTAATTGCCGCGCCTACGCGATGCTCAGCTTCAGCCCCAGGGTCGGAAGCGAGGCGGGAAATGATCTTGTCGCTGGACTCAGACGCGGAAAGAATGGCCTGCTCAGCGCTATTCCAATTATCTTCCATGGAATACTCGCGGGCTAGATTCATGTATTGGTCGATTAGAGCAGGATCCAATTCGTCGGATGTCCGAAGATAATCAATCATGCGCTGGGTCGCCTCTACTGCCGCGGGGACGCGGTGCAGTTCCTCGAGGCAGCCAGCCAGCGAGGTGCGGGATTCGAGCAGGGAGGCTTGCTTGGTCTCCGTCAGGTGATCGGAGAATTTTTCAGCGTCCCCGAATTCCCCCACGGCCGCATCACAATGCTTCGCGCGCGACAGGACTCGGCCTTGTTGATTGGCAGAAGCGGCCAAGGCCTTATACGCCTTTTCTGCCTCGTAATTGCTTCCCGACGCTTCTGATAGGCTGGCAATCTGGAGCCTGGAGCTTTTTAAGGATGCATACTGATCAGAACTCAGTTGATCGGTAGATCGCTCCGCTTCTTGGAAATCGTCAAGGGCCTCACGGTAGCGTGCCTCTTTAAGCGCCTTGCTACCTGCATCGAACAACGATCGGAATTTTGCGTCGTTGACCGACCGGTATTTCGCCTCCTGACGCGAAACTTGGTCTTGCGGGGAAGGTGGGAGCGCTACGTACCGGATGATGGCGAAGGACACCACGCAAATAAGGACGGCGAGCAACGACCACATGAATAGCTTCTCGAAGATTCTCGGTACGGGCATAAGACCTTCGACACACAATCACTACGTTACTTAGTAAATGCACCGGTAAACAAGGCGATTACGCTGCGATGTTGCGTGATAGCATCGAGTGAAAGAACCCTCACATTGAGGACATCGAGTGTCCGCAGACCACCTTTCCACAGGGCGTCAAGCGCGTGGTTCGCGCCCGAGGGCAATCGTTTTGATTCTCTGCATCAGTGCTGTCCCATTAAAAGTCGAATAGATTCAATTGCATACAGGATTCCGCGTCCGGTGACTGGTCGCTGAAGTTGGAAAACCCTTCTAGAATGGGCGTTTTCTCGAAAACGGTCACGCTGAGAATCTGCAAGATT
>WNFF01014779.1_pt1 | contig 10863 bp, 10 predicted proteins | sample 5400441 | NCBI WGS metagenome assembly WNFF01 (sample SAMN13153345, study PRJNA577476) | soil metagenome | isolation source: 120 cm saprolite under Douglas fir tree site 2 hole 3 replicate 1 | place: USA:California | collected 2015-04-18
CGGCAAGGCGGCCATGTTCGAGGATCTCGCACGCAATCTCGCCGTGCCCCACGCGCTGGGTATGACCACCGTGCTGGTGGTGCCCGAGCATACCCGCGAGGTGTTTCGCGAACGCTGGGAGCTCGAGGGACGCGATGCTCCCCACGTCGATCACGTGACCGACGATCTGGTCGCGTTCCTGGAGGCAATCGGTCGCCGCGGCTGAATGAAAGCGTGGCGCCGATCGGAAAAGTCTTTCCCGCCCCGGCGCGGCCGCCGGCGCTTGACTCCCCCTGCCCTATTTTCGACAACCGACCGATCCGTCCGAGGATTTGAGCAGGGGATTTCGCCGGATGTCGCAGGCCGAGCTTGCCAAGACCATCGACGACGCCTTCGAGCGCCGCAGCGGCGTCGGCCCCTCGACCGATGGGCCGGTGCGCGCGGCGGTCGAGGCCGCGCTCGACCTGCTCGACCGCGGGCAGGCGCGGGTCGCCGAGCGCGGCGATGACGGGAGCTGGCGCGTCAACCAGTGGCTCAAGAAGGCGGTGCTGCTCTCGTTCCGCCTGAACGACATGAGCGTGATCGGCGGCGGACCGGGCCAAGCCGCGTGGTGGGACAAGGTCGCCTCCAAATTCGAGGGTTGGAACGACGCCCGTTTCCGGGAGGCGGGCTTCCGCGCGGTGCCCAACTGCGTGGTGCGCCGCTCGGCCTATATCGCGCCGGGGGTCGTGCTGATGCCGAGCTTCGTCAATCTCGGCGCCTATGTGGATTCCGGGACCATGGTCGACACCTGGGCCACGGTCGGCTCCTGCGCGCAGATCGGCAAGAACTGTCACATTTCCGGCGGCGCCGGCATCGGCGGCGTGCTCGAGCCGCTGCAGGCGGGGCCGGTGATCATCGAGGACAATTGCTTCATCGGGGCGCGCTCGGAGGTCGCCGAAGGCGTCATCCTGCGCGAGGGCTCGGTCCTCTCCATGGGGGTCTTCATCGGCGCCTCGACCAGGATCGTCGATCGCGAGACCGGCGAGACCTTCCAGGGCGAGGTGCCGCCCTACTCGGTCGTCGTTCCGGGCTCGCTGCCCGGCAAGCCCATGAAAAGCGGCGGCCCGGGGCCGAGCCTCTATTGCGCGGTGATCGTCAAGCGCGTCGACGAGAAGACGCGCGCCAAAACCTCGATCAACGAGCTGTTGCGGGATTGAGTTGATCGGCGCGTCCTCACATAATCGCGCTCGACCGGACCGAGGAGAGACGCATGTCAGCCGAGCTTCCCCCACCCACGACGCAGACCGCGCAGCAAGGCGGACTCTCGAACGACGCGCGCGCGATGATGCTGTTCGAGGCCAACAAGAAGACCGCACTGGTCGCCTATCTCCTGTGGTTCTTCGTAGGTCTGCTCGGCGGCCACAATTTCTATCTCAAGCGCACCGGCGTCGCCGTCACCCAGCTCATCTTGTCGCTGACCCTCGTCGGAATATTGGTCACGATCTTTTGGGTCCTCGTCGACGCATTCCTGATTCCGGGCTGGGTGCGGAACCAGAACAATCTTTTGGCCAAGCAACTCGGCGCCTAGCCGCGGTGAACGGCGGCGCGACTGCGCGAATTAAAAGCGTTCTCCGATGAGATTGACGCACAGCGGCGCGACATACTCGGTGCGTTCCCTCCCCCGCTTGCGGGGGAGGGTTAGGGTGGGGGCACACACGAAGACTCGTGCAAGTTCGCCCCCTCCCCACCCCTCCAGCCGAAGTCGGATATATCCGACTTCGGCCAGTCATCTAAGTGACCGAACTCGGGTAAACCCGAGTTCGGTTGCAAACGGGGGAGGGAGCAGACCGAGTCTGCTGCCCGCGCTGACCTCACCTCACCGAAACGTGCTCTAGCCCATGGATCCCGTCGCCCTCGCCCGCGACCTGCTGCGCTGCCCGTCGGTGACCCCGGCGGAAGGCGGCGCGCTCGGGCTCATCGAGGGGGTGCTGGAGGTCGCAGGCTTCGAGGTTCACCGCGTAACCTTCGCCGAGCCCGGCACGGAGCCGGTCGAAAACCTCTACGCCCGCATCGGCAGCGCAGCCCCGCACCTCGTCTTCGCCGGGCACACCGACGTGGTGCCGCCGGGCGACCCGGCGAGATGGAGCCATCCGCCGTTCGCCGGCGAGATCGTCGACGGCACGCTCTACGGACGCGGCGCGGTCGACATGAAGGGCGCCGTGGCCTGCGCGCTCGCCGCCGCGCTCGATCACCTCGTCGCCCGCGGCGGACGGCCGCAGGGGTCGATCTCCTTTCTCATCACCGGCGACGAGGAGAGCGTCGCGGTCAACGGAACCGTCAAGCTCCTGCAATGGGCGGCCGAGCGCGGCGCTGCCTTCGACCACTGCATATTGGGGGAGCCGAGCAATGCCGCCGCGATCGGCGACACCATCAAGGTCGGCCGGCGCGGCTCGCTCAACGGCACGCTGGTGGTGACCGGCACACAGGGCCACGTCGCCTATCCCGAGCGGGCGGACAACCCGGTGCGCGGGCTGGTCGCCCTGATGGGCGCGCTGATGGCAGCGCCGCTCGATCACGGCAGCGCGCACTTCGACGCCTCGAACCTCGAATTCACCTCGATCGATATCGGCAACACCGTGGTCAACCTCATTCCCGGCGAGGCACGCGCGCGCTTCAACATCCGCTTCAACGATTGCCACAGCCAGGTTTCGCTCAAGACGCTGATCGAGAAGCGCGCCGCCGAGGCCGCCGGCGCGCGCGTGCGCTGGCATATCGAATGGGAACGGTCGAACGCCGATTCGTTCCTCGCCCAGCCCGGCCCGTTCCTCGATCTCGTCGTCGGCGCGATCAAGGAGGCAACCGGAGCCGATCCCAAGCTCTCGACCAGCGGCGGCACCTCGGACGCGCGCTTCATCAAGGACTATTGCCCGGTGCTGGAATTCGGCCTGGTCGGACGGAGCATGCACCAGGTCGACGAGCGCACCGCGGTCGCCGATCTCGCCACGCTCACCTCGGTCTATCGCAAGATACTCGACCGGTATTTCGGGTGATCACGGCGTCAGCTCGGTGCCCAATACCGGACATTGTTCTCTGGCCGCGCCATCAAGGAGCCGGTCTGGATAAGGTCTTGCTTGTGAACGTTGGCACCACCACCGGCTGACGGCGCCGACCCCACGTGCCGTGCCTCGCCTCGAAAATACCCGCGCATGGCGTGCCGCATGCATTGCACCGACCATCCGCGGTGAGCGTCCAGGCCGTGAGATCGTACCAATCGCGCCCGATCAGCACTGCATCACAAACGTGACAGTACGTGGCCTGACCTTCGGGATCGTGAATGTTGCCGGTGAACACGTAGCGAAGCCCAGCCGCTTGCGCGATGCGCCGGGCCTCTTGCAGCGTCGCCGGCGGCGTCGGAGGCGTGTCCAGCATTTTCCAGTCCGGGTGAAAGGCGGTGAAATGGAGTGGAACGTCCGGACCAAGGTGCTCCATGATCCAGCGGCTCTCCGCTTCGATCTCGGCCGCGGCGTCGTTTTCGCCCGGGATCAGCAACGTGGTGATCTCGAACCAGACATTGGTCTCATGCTCGAGGTATTCGAGCGTTTCGAGCACCGGTTGGAGCCGCCCCGAGCACAGGCCTTTGTAGAAGCCCTCGGTGAAGCCCTTGAGATCGATGTTGGCGGCATCCATGTGTCGAAAGAGCTCGATCCGCGGCTCCGCGCAGATATAGCCGGCGCTCACCGCCACCGTCTTGATTCCCCGCTCGCGGCAGGCTTGTGCCACGTCCACCGCGTATTCCAGGAAGATCACGGGGTCGTTGTAGGTAAAGGCGACCGACCGGCAGCCGCTGCGGGCCGCTGCCTCCGCAATCGCCGCGGGCGAAGCCAAGTCCTGGACCCGGTCCAGCGCACGCGCCTTCGAGATATCCCAATTCTGACAGAACTTGCAGGTGAGGTTGCAGCCCGCCGTCCCGAACGAGAGCACGGGCGTGCCGGGCAGGAAATGGTTGAGCGGTTTCTTCTCTATCGGGTCGATGCAGAAACCGGAGGAGCGGCCGTAGGTCGTGAGCACAATCTGGTCGGCTTGGCGCGCGCGCACAAAGCACAGGCCGCGCTGACCTTCATGCAGCTTGCAATAGCGTGGACAGACATCGCACTGGATGCGCCCGTCTTCGAGCGGGCGCCAGTAGCGGCCCGGTACGCCCTCGAACGTCTGTTGATCCATTCCGAACTGACCTAAGCTATGGGACCGGACGATATCTGGGCATTGCGCAAGACCGGAGCAACCGGTGCAAGCGGATTTAGCACACACGAAAGTCCGGCCGCCCGCCGTGGCCGGCCAGTTCTATCCCGGCGACCCCAAGCGGCTGCGAACCGAGATCGCAGAGCTGCTGGCCGGTGCTCCGGCTTCCGTCAACGCGTCGACCAAGGCGTTGATCGTGCCGCATGCCGGCTACGTTTATTCCGGCCAAGTAGCGGCTACCGCGTTTGCGGGCCTGCAAGACAGGACACCTGCCATCAAGCGCGTCGTTTTGATCGGGCCCGCACATTATGTTCCATTCGCGGGGATCGCCCTCCCCACGGTCGATGCCTTCGAGACCCCGCTCGGACCGGTACCGCTGGATCGGGGTGCTCTGGCGTTGATTGCCGATCTCCCGTCAGTCACCGCCGCCAATACGCCGCACGTCCCCGAGCATGCTCTCGAGGTCGAGCTGCCCTTCCTGCAAACACTCTTGAACGACTTCGCGGTGGTGCCCTTGCTGGTCGGCGAGTCCACCCCGAAAGAAGTCGCCGATGTTCTTCGGCGGCTCTGGGGCGGCCCGGAAACGCTGATCATCGTCAGCTCCGACCTGTCGCACTATCACGACTATGACACAGCACGGCGGCTGGATTCCGCGACCGCGGCTGCAATCGAATGTGCGGATTGGGCCCGGTTGCGGCCAGGCGACGCTTGCGGCTTTCTTGCTGTTGCCGGCCTTCTGGTCGAGGTCAATCGCCGTGGTCTCAGGGCGAAACGGCTCCTCATGTGCAACTCAGGGGATACGGCGGGCTCGCGTGATCGCGTGGTGGGCTACGGCACTTGGACATTCGAGGAGGAGCAGCGCGTCCAACGCGGCCAAGCTGAACACTCTCGGAGATGAGACACGGTGATCGATCGGCTCGCACGGTTCTTCCGTGTCCGGAGCAACGATGGCCCGCAAAGGAAACAGGAGACGACAATGTCAATCAGGACAAGATTTGCGCTTTCCGCTGTAATTGTTCTCAGCACCGCCGCTACGGCATCGGCTGCGCCCAGGGACGATAGAATTGCAGTTTATCGGAGCGGCCATCGCGCTCAGGCCACCGTTCCGCGCACCGCCCCGCTTTCCAACCCGTACAGTCCGGCAGCCACAGGCGGTGGCAGCCCCGGCTACAATCAAAGCCTCGTTACCTGGAGATAACAGCCTCCTTACCCCGAGGTAGCGGCGCCGCCGCACGTTGCAACGGGCAAACAACGCTTTCATAGGTTCAAGGCATTGCTGCGTGTCGCCGATGTGCCAAGCGACCCACCTTCACTCGTAGTCGACGCTCGCGAGATAAAGTCCGTCCGGCGGCGCGACCGGGGGACAGCTGGTGCGATCGCGTTTCTCGAGCGCGATCGACAGGTCGTCGGCGGTCCACTTGCCTTCGCCCACCAGCGCCAGCGCGCCGACCATCGAGCGCACCTGGCTGTGCAGGAACGAGCGCGCCGAGGCGATGACGCGGACATCGTCCCTGATCCGATGCACGTCGAGCTGGTCGAGGGTCTTCACCGGCGACTTCGCCTGACATTCGACGTTGCGAAAGGTCGTGAAATCGTGCCGGCCGACCAGGCGTTGCGCCGCCGCGTGCATCGCCGAGCTGTTGAGCGGCTTGGCGATCCGCCAGGCGCGCCCGCGCTCGAAGGTCAGATCGGCGCGGCGGTTGATGATGCGATAAAGATAATGGCGCTTGCGGGCGGAGAAGCGGGCGTCGAAGCTCGTCTCCACTCGCTCGGCGGCGATGATCGCGACCGGATGCGGGCGCAGATGCGCATTCAAGGCATCGCGCACGGTGTCCTCGGTCCATTCCTTGAAGAGATCGATATGGGCGACCTGGCCGAGCGCATGCACGCCGGCATCGGTTCGGCCGGCGCCATGCACGCTCGCTTTTTCCCCGCTGAACGCCTCGACCGCCGCCGCCAGCACGCCCTGGACCGAGGGGCCGTTGTCCTGGATCTGCCAGCCGACGAACGGCCGGCCGTCGTATTCGATGATGAGCTTGTAGCGGGGCATGGCGGGACTAAAACCAACGGCATTGCCTCTCGACCCGTCATGCCCGGGCTTGACCCGGGCATCCATCAAAAAAGAACTTTTGATTAAGGTGATGGATTGCCGGGTCAAGCCCGGCAATGACGACAGGAGAGTCAGGCTCCAGCACCGTTGGTATATTAGCCGAAGCGCGTGCCGGCGACAATCGGCGCGCCGCGCAGGAACTCCTCCGCCTTCATCGGCTGGCGGCCGGCGCGCTGCACCCCCTGCCCCGCGATCTCGAACCAGGCGCCCGGCGCCGGCGACAGGCCGCGGATGCGATTGTGCACCTCTTGCCAGGGCCGATCCCAGGCGATGCGGGTTTCAGCCTTGTCGATCTTGCGGGCATAGGTGACGCCGGCTTCTGCCTGCGGTGTCAGCGTGAGCGAGCCGCGCTCGAGCGCGCCGAGCGCGCGCACCATGAGATCCGCGCCGCGCCGGGCGAGCCGGTCGTGCAGGTCGCCGGCGGTGGCGTCGGGCTCGATCGGGATCCGCTCCGCCATGGCGACCGGGCCGGTGTCGAGCCCCTCCGCCATCTGCATCACCATCACTCCGGTCTCGGCGTCGCCCGCCATGATCGCCCGGTTGATCGGCGCGGCGCCGCGCCAGCGTGGCAGCAGCGAAGCATGCAGGTTGAAGGCGCCGAGCGGAAAAGCCTCGAGGATCGCCTGCGGCAGGATCAGCCCATACGCCACGACCACGGCGGCGTCGGCGCCGTGGGCGCGCATGGCGGTGGCCGCTTGGGGCGTGCGCAAGGTCGCGGGGCTCAGCACCGGCAGCGCGAAGCCGCGTGCCGCGCGCTCGACCGGGCTCGGCGTGAGCTCGAGGCCGCGGCGCCCGCCGGGCTTGGGGGCACGGCTGTAGACTGCCGCGACGTCGTAGCCGCGGCCGACAATCTCGAGCAGCGTCGGCACCGCGAAATCGGGCGTGCCCATGAATACGATGCGCAGCGGCATGTCACGCTATCGCGCGGCGATCACGATCTTGGCGCGCCGATCGCCCGGCGGGGGCGGGACATTGCATCGGCCACGTGCCCCGCGCAAGCCGCTGGCCGTCCGGCCGAACTCCGGCATCGGCCGTCGACGGTGCGCGGGCCAGAGCGAACCAGCCCACCCCGCTCCCGCAGGCGGCCGGTGACTACGAATTTTTCAGATAATCCGCCTCACGGGTACAGCGAAAAAACCTGCGCAATCTCGCTGCCGGAACCGGCCGGGTGATGATCGCATCATCCAGGTCGAGCGAAAAATCCATCGTGTTGGCCCGTTCGCGCAACAATTCGCCGGAAATTTTGCTATATAGGATGAACCATGATGCGCCCATCGGCCTTTGCGGCCCGGAACTCCGGAGACAACTATGATTCGAGTCGTGATGTTCGATCTCGGAGAGACGCTCGTCGATGGCGAGCGCCATCCATTTCTTCATGTCACGGATGCCCTTACCGCCATCGCGGATTTCAAGACAGGCGACGGGAAGCCTTTGCGGTCCTGCCTGGTCTCGGACTTTAAGATGCCGACCAAACCGGTGACTGACGCGAAAGTCACCGCTCTCTTTGAGGAATACCTGGCAATTCTGGACCAAACTGGGCTCCGCCAATTCTTTGAGCCCGTGAACGAGCGGGTGACACTCTCCACTCACGCTGGCGTGCCGAAGCCTAATCGAAAGATCTTCGAAAAGGCGTTGGAGCGGCTAGGCGCCGTGGTGCCGCTGGAAGACTGTCTCTTCATAACAGAAGAAGAGAAACATATTGACGAAGCACGCACCACCCTGAAGATGAAGGCGCTCCAATTCCGCAGCCCGGCATCAAGTCGGTTTGACTTTGACGATTGGGCAGAGGCTCCCGCGCTGATCGCCAACCTTGTGGCCCCGCACCAAATTGCCGACACGCAAGCCGCCATCAAAGCGCATCTGGCTGCGCAGGGCATCAACCTGTTGCGTTCCGAGCCGGGGGACGCTCCTGGCGCGCTGCGGTTCTCCGGTCAGATGTGGTCACCGATTTCGGTGCCTGGATTCAAGGACCTAGAGAACCTGCAAGTGGAAATCCCGGTCGAAGGGGAGATTAGGCGCGGGCCGAAGGGCGAAGTTCGTTCCATTGCGCCAACGCAACCATCCCCAGAGATGGTTGCGGAGGTAACCTCATATGTTCACAGCTTGGCCGCGCATGGGCGGATCGCCGCAGATCCCGCCCAGCGCGGCTTGGGAACCACACATGCAATCGAAACGGACGAGAAGGGCAACCGCCGACTCGTCCGCCAACGCTTGAACACTCGATAGCCGGGACAGCGACGGACTCGGTACCGATCTAACGAACGACCTGGGAGCAGCCCAGGCACCGACATTGAAATCGGATTCGCTCCAGCACTTTCTTGTTGCCCACCTTCTTGACCGCATGTGTCGGCCGCGCATCCTCCTCTGAGGCAACGAGGCTCTTCTTCTTTTTCTTGCCCAGATCGATGCGATCGTGTTCCAACAGTGATTTCACGAATGATTGAACTTCGCTGTCAGTGTCCTCCACATGCGGCATCATCCCCATGACGGCGGCGCGCCCGCCAGACCCGCCGACCATCACTGGCTCGTGCGCAATTGCGACGACGCCTCTGAGGCTGCTGTCGAGGACACCCAGCGGAACGTCGCGGGTCTGCACCGCTTCGACGACGCGAGTTCCAAAAACATCCGATGCTGCCATGCTCAGCCTCGCACCACGCCCGCCGCCCAACCGTCGGGACAAATCCCTTCGCGTCGCCGGACTGAGCGCGGCTCCCCTTGGCGCAGTCCCGGCAAGCGCCATTGTGGGAGCCAGCATGGCACTGGTGCCGAGCATGATGTCGTGCGCTTGGAACGCATTACGAATGTGCAGGCCGTTGGCTCCCCCGTTTAGCGTCTGGTCGGCGAGGACCATGCTCCGGCCGATTGCCTGCAGAAACCGAGGCGCGACCACCGCGACCTTTGCGGCCTCAATCAGCAGCTTGCCCGCGACCCGCGCGGCCGAGAGAAGGGTGGCCTCGTTTTTCGGTGCCGCCGCACCGAACAAGTTTGCGATCAGATCCCAGAAACCGCCGGAGAAGATTCGGCCGAAGCTGTGTTCCTCATTGATCAGCACCCCGGGACCGCCGTTGACGGGCAGCGATGTCGGAAGCTGGAACTTGAGGGTATTGAGCGCGTGACGCGCCTCCGCGGCATTGCTCGTGGGTCTGAAGGCCCGGATTCCATCAGAAAGGTTCTCAGCCGTGCTCTCTACGAAATTGCGCTGGCGCAAATCCGCCGTCGCCGCCAACAGCGCTTGCCGCGTGTCCAGGTCCTCGATCGCGGTCAGTATGGCGATACAATCGCCAAAGGCTTCGTGAAACGCACCCACTTCGAGCAGATTGGCGCCGAAGAATTCCGGGCGAAGGGAATCCAACAAGCCGTGTCCAACCTCATGGGACACGACGTCCGTGCTCGCGGCGGAAAAGAAAGTGGTCCCGCCGACGGTCTGATGGAAAAACTCGAAGCCGCCGCGGCCATAACCAGCATTCAAATCCACGCCTTCATCCTGGCCCAGCGGCAGCTTCCTGCGGTTACCCTGCCATCGCGTGTGATTTCCGGCGCAAGCTTCGTAAGCCTCGACGGCGGCCAGCGCCGCCTCTCTGCATTGCCAGAACAGAAACTCGGGAGTACCCGGAGCGAATATGTCCTCCGGGCTCGCGCCGGTGAGTGTGAAACTCGATCTCGACGCGGGTCGATCCAGCCGCGGGTTTTTCCGCCTCATGGGTGGCGCGCCGGCGTCGGCTGCTGGATCGTTGGGGATGAAATTGATCGGCATGGCATTTCTCCTCCGTGACATTAGAAAGACGACAAACAGGAAATTCCCGTTGCTTTCAGTTTGGGAACACGTCGCTTGGAGGTTTTGAACAGATTGCTTGAAGATCACGAAACAGTTGCTTTACAGACATTATTCTACCTTCGATAGGCAGGCAAGAGGTAAATCTCTTTCGGGGAGACAATTTTGGGGCGCCGAGTGACGTTGCCCCCAATGAGGCCGCGCCGCCCGCCCGGCTTGGGCGCACGGCTATACACCGCCACGACGTCGTAGCCGCGACCGACGATCTCAAGCAACGTCGGCACCGCGAAATCGGGCGTGCCCATGAATACGAGGCGCAGCGGCATGTTCAGGCCATCGCGTCTGCAGGGCGATCTCCGGCGCTGCGACCGGCCGCCGGGGGGCGGGACATTGCATCGGCCACGTGCCTCGCGCAAGCCTCTGGCCGTCCGACCGAACCGGCATCGGCCGTCGACGGTGCGCGGGCGCCATTGACCAGCCCGCGCCGCTTTCGCAGGCGGCCGGTGACTACGAATTCTTTTTTATACATGATGAATTTTTTTCTTGACTTCTGGCGCAAATCAGTTTATAAGGGCCGCATCCTGCTCAGAGGGGGCGTTTTCTCGAGAGACGATCCTCAAACGGAGCAAGGTGTGGCGTCCTGCGGCGGCGGCTCGTAACCGACGTCGTGGGAGGTTCCGGGAACACGCCCCTTGGCTGGAGTGCGGCCCCGGAGCCAAAAAAGCCACGGGTGGAGCGCCGAGAGGCGGGCGTCCTTCAGGCGGAAGGTTCGCCCGGCGCC
>WNFF01017042.1_pt1 | contig 10862 bp, 7 predicted proteins | sample 5400441 | NCBI WGS metagenome assembly WNFF01 (sample SAMN13153345, study PRJNA577476) | soil metagenome | isolation source: 120 cm saprolite under Douglas fir tree site 2 hole 3 replicate 1 | place: USA:California | collected 2015-04-18
GGCCTTCGCACGCCGGCCTCTTTGCGATTTGCCTCCGAGGAGGATGGGCCGCGTCGGCCAGTCCGGATATTGTCGCGCCAGCCAGTCAGGAAGCTGTTGATGGGGTCATCCTTCAAGCTGTCCATTTCAGAGAATTATCTTTCGGCGTGTGCGAGTGAAGCGTGAGAGGGAAGTTTATGCGCCTGCGTGATTTCTTGGGGAGAGCCGGGCCGGGGAGTTTGAACGAGAACACGAAGGCACCGAAACAGGCGGTGAAAGAATGCGCTTGTTGGGCAAAAAGGAGCGCCGCGCCGTGAAACGCAGATTGTGGCTGGTGGGCGTTTTGATGGCCCTGTTGTGGGCCACGCCGGTACGCGCGCAAAACAGCTTCATCGTACGCTCGACGCTGAGTCTCCAGGCTCTGAAGGCGGCGTGCAATCCTGTGTTGCTAGCCCCCATCTGCACCGTGGTCGGCGGGCTGGGCGATCCTCTAAATCAGCTCTTCGTCATCACGAGCCCACTCGACCTCAACGGATTGTTGGGTCTCGTGGGCAATCCGCTGGGGATCTTGGATGCCGAAGTGAATCAGGTACTCAACCTGGTTAATAATTTGACGAACCTGGTTCCCTCGACAATTCCCAGCACACTCCTGCAGGACAGAAATTCAACACCCTACCCTGTAGGTTCCACCTCGCAGACGGCATGGAACAGCTACGTCAATCAACCGGCGTCGTCGATTGTGGGTGTGCAGAACGCGCAAAAGACGTTCAGTGTGACGGGAACGGGGATTGTCGCGGACATCGACACCGGAGTTGATCCCAATCATCCGGGCCTGCAACCGGTCGTGGTGCCGGGGGACGGATATGACTTTACGCGGAACCAGGCGGGTGGTTCCGAGCTGAACGATTTACCTCCTAGCTTTCCTTCGCCGACGCCGTGCACTTCCGCTACTTGCCCCACGCCAACGAAGGTGAATCAGTCGTCTGTAGCAGTGCTGGACCAGTCATCGGTGGCCGTACTTGATGGAAATTCGCAATATGCGGCTTTTGGCCACGGCACGATGGTGATGGGCATCATCCACCTGGTGGCTCCGACCGCGCAGCTCATGCCGTTGAAAGCTTTCAAATCGGATGGGACGGCAGCGCTCTCCGACATTTTGAGCGCAATCTACTATGGCGTGAAGAACAAAGCCAACGTGATCAACATGAGCTTCGACACCAAGACGAGTTCGGCAGAGCTGCAGAAGGCGCTCGACTATGCCAACCAGCAGGGCATTATCTGCGCGGCGTCGGCGGGCAACGACGGAATGCAGGCGATTGTGTATCCGGCTGCGCTGCGAAGCGACGTGATGGGAGTGGCGTCAACGAGCGACCAGGACATGCGTTCGTCGTTCTCCAACTATGGGAGCGCGATTGTGTGGGTGGCGGCTCCTGGAGAAGCGATTGTGACCACTTACCCGTTCGACACCTATGCGGCGGGATGGGGAACGTCTTTCAGCGCACCCTTTGTTTCGGGGGGATCGGCGCTGCTGCATAACCTACAGCCGACTATCGGTGAGTCCGGGGCTGCTGCAGCGGCGGCGAATGCGGTTCCGCTAGATCCCAGCCTGGGGCTGAACCACGGGCGACTGGACCTAGTCATGACGCTTGGTTCTTTGGGTGGCACGCCAGACTACAGCGTTTCTGGTTCGCCGGCCAGCGGGACGATTAACGCGGGACAACAAGCGAATTTTATGGTTACTGCCGCGCCCGCGCATGGATTCGATCAGATGGTGACGTGGACTTGCACGGGCGCGCCTGCGGCAGCGACTTGCACGGTTTCGCCGTCGTCGGTGACGCTTGACGGATCAAATCCCGCGACAGCGACGGTGACGCTGACAACGACAGCGCACGGAACGATGACGCCCCTAGTCTTGCTGCGACAGGGGCCGCCGATGGTCCCATGGTTTGCGCTGGCGGCGTTGTTCGCGTGGCTGGCTGTATTAACGACAATTTGCAATTTGGGCCGCGCTTCCCGCTGGCGACCTGGGCTCGCGGCTGCGGCGGGAGTCCTTGCCATTTCGCTTTGCACCTACGCCTGCGGCGGCTACGACAACCCGCCGCCTGGGTCGCCAACACTTTCGTCGATCGGACTCAATCCAGCCAGTGTCACGGGCGGGTCATCCTCGACCGGCACGGTCACCCTCAGCGGGCCAGCTCCCAACTATGGCAGCACTGTGAACCTCTCCAGCAGCGCGCCTGCCGCAACAGTACCAGCAAGTGTGACCGTGGCGGCTGGAGGGAGCAGCGCAAACTTCACGGTCAACACTAGCGCCGTAAGTGCCTCCACGCCGGTCACGATCACCGCCTCCTATGCTGGCGCGACCAAGACGGCCTCGCTCACCGTAAACCCACCTTCGGGAACTCCTGCGGGGACGTACACGCTCACGATAACCGGAACTTCAGGCAGCCTCAGCCACTCCACAACGGTCCAAGTGAAAGTGAATTAATAGGAACCTCGGGGTCCCCAGCCCTCCTCCGGAATCCAGCCCTAAAACCCAGCGATTCTCGATGCTCTTCGCGACTGGCCATTTGGCCGATGACGCACAGAGCAAGTTCCATTGCTCCCCCCTGCCCAAAATGGATTCTAGGAGAAGGGAAAACAATCTCCGGGCGAATCCTAGGGGTAAACGGGCGATGGCCAACGCAAAGGTTAGGTTCAAATGGATTGCAGTACGGGTTGTTGCGCTGGCCTATTGGGCTGCTTGTGTTTGCCTCACTGGAATCTCATCAGCACAGGCACAGACGGCGCCTTCACCGCCGCAATCGGAATCGAATTCGCGGCTGCTGACGGCGGAAGAGGGCCGTGCCATCGTCAACACCGCTTGGGGGTGGGAGCCATCGGGTGAAGGCACGCAGGACTGCTCGCACTTGGTGCACCAGGTTTACTTGGTGGCGGGTTACGACTATCCGTATGTCAGCTCGTTCGATATCTATGCGGGGAACGAGAATTTTAGCCGCGTGAAAAAGCCGCAAGCCGGTGACGTGGTCGCTTGGCGGGGACATGTCGGAATCGTTGTCGATCCACTGCAGCACAGCTTTTATAGCTTGGTGAACACAGGGTTCGAGGCCCAGGATTACGCAGGGCCCTATTGGAGATCGCGAGGAAAGCCACGTTTTTATCGCTATAAAGTGGAAGATTCCGGAAGCGAGACGGTTGCCAAGGCTGCGGCTACACCAGGAGTGCCAAAGAGTGTGCAGCAGCGCAAAGGAGCGGCCGTCGCCGGAGCGCGCTCTCCTGCCGAGTATTCTGCATCGAGTAAGGCGCCGAAAGCAGCCTCCGAACGGACGGCAGTGACCAATAGCCGAGCGGTTCCGGTGCCGCCGGAGACCGACACCGCGATAGCCGAAGTTCCATCGAGCATTCTCATCGCGACGGCAAGCAAGCAGCCAACGCGAGGCGAGGTGGCCGCAGCGATCTCCGAATTGAGCAGCGCGACCGGGAACGTCCTGCGCGCGAGAGACCCGTCGAAACTGCAATTGACGGTTGTGATTTATGAGCGACTCGACGTAGAGCGAGTGGAAATCAAGAGAGACCACGGCTGGGCGCGCCTGCAGGTTGATTCGAAAGCCTCCATCGCCGGCGGGGGAACGGATCTGAAGCCGCGGCGAGAAAAAGTGCGATGGGAGCTTCGTCGCACGGAAAGTGGCTGGGAGGCGGTCACGCCAACGGATCGAACTTATGTGCCGCGCGATGTGGCGGTACGCCATTTGGCGGGCCAGCTCGCACGCTTAACGGCAAGCGACGGTGCTGCCGCACATGAAGAGCTGGTCGTACGGCAGGAGTCACAGCTTGCCAATCTGCTTAGCGCGCTGCTAGAAAAATAGTCCTTTAACTGGAAACGGCAAAGCAAAGAGCCGGATGCTGCCGGCTATTTTTGACTGGTGTTCGCACCGGATTCGTCAAGCTTGAGGATGAGCACCTGGCCGTTGGAATGGAAGGTGCCGCCCGTGGCGGTTTTGGCTTCTTTCATGGGATTGTCAGGGAGAAAGTGAGTGATCTCGGTGACGAGGCCCGTGGAGGCGAGAGTTTTTTCGACGTAGTCGCGCTCGAGGTCGATATCGGGATCGATCTTGTGGGTGATGCCGTTGTCGCGCTGGTCGCGCTCGAACCCGATGTCATGCGTGGCGGCGCCGACCCAAACCGTCTCGCCATGGACCTGGAAGGGCGCTTTCCAGAGGCGCAAATGGTTGCGAGACCGGACGACGCTGAGGGGTTCCGCGTGAGCCCAGCCATAATCCTGCGTGCGGCCAAAGAGGTAGAGCAGGCTCATGGGCATGGTCAGGTAGGATTCTTTCGAGAGACTGCCGAGGATGCCGTGGAGAACGGTGTCTTGGATGTCGGCGTCGACCTTGACCCAGCCGGCGGTGGTGAAGACGCGCTGCGCGGCGGCTTCCGACCCGAGGATGAGGAAATTGACCATGTCACCGGGGTGGCCCTCTTTGTCGCTGACGCGGCGGGGGATTTGCGAGAACAAAGGATTGTCGATTCCTGGAAGTGAAGCGACTTGCTTGGCGACCACGCGCGCGGCGCCGCCAGCTGGCGAGTAAACTTCGATGCGCACAGCGTAGGTGCCGTCGCCGGTATCGTCGGCAGCCTGATTGATGCCCACGGAAAGGCGGCCCGAAATTGGGGCCACTACATCGCAGTGCGCACCGACGACGAAAGGCTGAGCGGCGTCTTTGTCGCCGATGCGGCCGATGAGCGCGCCACGCCCTGATTCATTGAATGGCAGAACGCGCAGAAGGTCCTTGAAGCCGCGCGGGAGGCCGTCCGGGCCGTTGTCGTCTTTGGCGTCGGCGTAGCGCAGCTTGCCGGTGGCGGTGATAACCCGGTCAATTGGAGTTCCTGCGAAAGGCGCTTGATGCCAAGAGGCGCAGGCGCGGAGGCGGGGTTGGCCGCATCCTGCTTGGCACTGGTCTGCGGCTTGCGCGGCGGCGTGTTTTCTCGAACTAGCTGGGCAAAAAGGGCCCGCGGGAAAACTGCTGCGAGAAAGGAAAATGCGAGAACCAAGGGCAGGCTTTTCATCAAAGGTGGAATCATAGAAGCGGGCCATCCCGCGCAGGGCCAGGGAGCATCTCCACTGTTAGCAGATGCTTGGGCAAGGCGCAAGCGTTGTCCTGGTTTTACCGGTGGAGGTCCAAAGCGAAAAGCAAGGATAACGCAGAGGCGCTGAGTTCGCAGAGGGTTCGCAGAGAATAGAGAATAACGGGAAACCTTGACGGAGTGCGTTGCGGGCTTGTAGATTGACAAGATGCCGTAGCGTTGAGAGAGGACACCGACCGCTCCCAGGCATGCCCTTCCACACGGAGAGCCGCGACAGGCGGAGATCGAAATATCGACTGGCCCGAGTGAGGACTACGGCAAAAGGCATGAAAAAACTTCGACGACCGATGGTGTTGATTGGATTGTGCGCGGTGATGGCGTTGCCCGCTACTGGACAGGCCCCGGCGCCCGCGCCAATGCCCGCACAAGTGCAAACGCAAACGCCACCCGCGACGCAAGTACCTGCGCCACGGCTGCGAACGAGGATTGCACCGCAGAGCACCGTGAGCGTGGATGGCAGTGAGGCGATGTTTACGACGATTTGCGCGCTGCTGGCAGCGGGTTTCGAGTCGAACATCAGCTCCGACAACTGGACGGCCTTTCGCGCGCAGATGCGTGAGCGCTTACGGCAGCAACAGGGGCCGGCGGTCGAGGCGGTGCGGGAGTTCTACCAGCACCACGAGTTGCGTGACCCCGGAGCGACGCTCTCCCGGTATTTGTGGTTTGGGCTGGTTTCTGGGCCCGCGCCGGGATTTCAACCGGTTTTGCGGCGCGACGATTTGCCGCCGGAAGTCATTGCGCTGGAGGGCTTCAGCGAAATCCTTTCGAACTATTACCAGGAGCAGAAAATCGGGCAACTGTGGCGGCAAGTGCAGCCGATTTACAACCGCGAAGTCGAGCGGCTGCACGAACCGGTGTCGCAGATAGTGTTCCTGGTGTCGGGCTATCTGCGGGAAATCCTGGAGCCGTCCGGGCCGCGGACATTTGCGATCGTCGTCGAGCCGCTGGTGGGGCGCATCACCAACGTACGGAATTTTGGGGATCACTATGCGTTGGTACTGAGCGGCGGAGAAGAGATTCCCACGGACGTGGTGCGTCACGCGTTTCTGCACTTTCTGCTGGATCCGCTGCCTCTGAGGTATGCCCACGTGACGGCGGTGAAGCGGCCGTTATTCGAGAAGGCCGCCGCGTCGCCGCGGCTCTCGCAGGAACTAAAGGACGATTATGCGTCGTACTTTGCGGAGTGCACGGTGCGAGCGGTGGAGCTGAAACTCAAGCGCCTGTCGCCTGGCGAACGGGAAGCGGCGATGAGCCGGGACGATGAAGACGGATACGTCCTGGTGAAACCGTTGTTCGGGGCGCTGCCCAAATTCGAAAACTCCGAGCCGTCGATGAAGCTCTTCTTTCCGGATTTGGTGAGAGCCATCGATTTGGGCGCCGAGACGAAGCGGCTGGCGGCGGTGAAATTCGCGCCGGCCGATGCGGTGAATCCGGAGGACGATGCAGCGAATGAAAAAATAGCGCGCGCGAAAAAGGTCGCGCCAACGACGGTGCCGAATGATGCCGAAGTCATCATGGCGCTGACGGAAGGGGAGCGGCGGATCGCGGAAAGAAATCCCCGCGCGGCGGAGGCCTCGTTTAGAAAAGTTCTGACAAAATATCCGGATCAGGCGCGGGCATGGTACGGAATTGGATTGGTCGCGCTGCTGGACCACGATGCGGCGAGAGCCAAACAGGTGTTCGGGCGCCTGACGGCAGGGGAACACGCGGCGACAGAGGATCCCATGGTACTGGTCTGGTCGCACGTGTACTTGGCCCGGATTTATGATGATGAAGGGAATTCGGAAGTGGCGAGAACGGAATATCGATCCGCCCTGGCCGTGCAGGGTGGTCCGGACCAGGCTAGACAGACGGCGCAAAAAGAGTTGGCATCGTTGGGTGCGGAGAAGCCGGTAGCCCGGCCGTGAACGAAGGCCGATTTTTTTCCGGGCGGATTTGGTTGAGGCGTCGAGGTGGCGCCACGCAGAAAGATCGAGTGAATCGAGAAGGGAAGAGGAGAACGGGGATGAGAACGAAGTGGAATATTTGGCTGGAAGCGGTATGCCTCGCGGGGTTGCTAGCAGCTACATGCGGAGCCACGGCGGCGCAGGGTTCGCCGTCTGGCCAGGGAAGCCAGAGCCAGCCTCCGGCGCAGCAGAGCGACAAACCGAAGACGCCAGAGGTTGCTCCTCTAACGCTGGACGCCCCGGCGCCGGTGAATGCGGAAGAAGATGAGGCGTTCAAAGCCTTTCAGGCCCTGATTCCGAATGATGCCGCGAAGAAGATTGAAGTTGGTGAAGCATTTCTCCAGAAATATCCCGAAAGCCGCTACAAGTCTCCGGTGTACGGGGCTTTGACGTATGCCTACTTGCAGGCCGGGAACACGCAAAAGATGCAGGAATACGGCGAGAAGGAAATCGCGTTGGCGCCGAAGGACGTCTCCGCGCTCGCGCTGCTGGCGCAGGCGCTGCCGCGGGGCTTGCGTGGGAGCGCCTCCGATCCCGCTAACGCGCAGGTCCTGGCCAAAGCGGAGCAATATTCCAAGCAAGCCATCGAGATAACGCCGACGCTCCCGAAGCCCGAGAACTTGACCGATGAAGCATTTACGTCAGCGAAGAATCAGACGCTGGCGATGGCCCACAGCGGGTTGGGTTTGGTCTACGTACGGCGAGGGAAGAATGCGGAAGCGATTCCGGAGCTGGAGGAGGCGGTGAAGATCGATCCGACTCCGGACGCCGTGAACTACTACCTGCTGGGAATGGCAAACAAGGCCACCTCGCATTTCGATGACGCGATCGCCGCCTTCAACAAATGTACGGCCATGGCGGGGCCCATGCAGGGCACATGCAAAGCACAGGCGGAGGATGCGAAAAAGCTAGGCGCGACGCAACTGAGCGCGCCGAAATAAGCCATGCCGCCGGCACGGCGGGATTATGCAAGAAGATATCCGGATCGCGGACGGGGCGTTTGAGGAGCGCCTGGGTTACAAGTTTTCTACAAAGGAGCTCCTCGAAAGAGCGCTGACCCACAGTTCAGCGGTCCCCGAATTGCGCGCGGCAGGCGCGGAAGAGGCGGTCTCCGTCTTGCTTCCCCGGGACAATGAGCGGCTGGAGTTCCTGGGAGATGCCGTGCTGGAGTTGCTTACGAGCGAATATCTTCTGGCAAATTTTCCGGAGTGGAGCGAAGGGCAGCTTTCCAAGAGCCGAGCGCGGATCGTGAACGCAAGTTCCCTGGAAACGGCGGCGCGGCGCCTTCGTCTCGGAGAGCACTTGCGGCTGGGCCGCGGGGAAGAGAAAACCGGCGGGCGGGACAAGCAGACGCTGCTGGCCGATGCGTTCGAAGCGGTATTGGCTGCGGTGTACCTTGATGGCGGGCTTGGTCCTGCGCGCGAGGTGTTGCGCGCGGTGCTGTTCGATCAGGCGCTCGAGGAGCGCGGCGAGCGCATCTCGGAATCCGATCGCAAGTCCGCGTTGCAGGAACTCTTGCAAGGGCGCGGACAGGCGCCGGCTGAATACCGCGTGGCCGGGGAGAGCGGCCCCGACCACCAGAAGGTTTTCCAGATCGAAGTCTGGATAGACGGGGAGTGCCTGGCCACCGGCGAGGGCAGCACTAAAAAAGAAGCGGAGCAACGCGCGGCACGAACCGCATTGGAACAACTCGCGCGGGCGGAAGCGAAAGGCTGAGGCGGAATGCCGGAAGAAACAGTGACGGAAGTCGCGGAACAAGGGCCGGAAAAAAAGCAGGAGCGTCACGCGGACCAGACCACGATTTCCGAATACCTGGAGTCGTTGCTGGTGACGGTGATTCTGGCGCTGTTCGGCACCAGCTTCATCCTGCAGGCCTTCAAGATTCCGTCGGCATCGATGGAAGGCACGTTGCTGATCGGCGACCACCTGCTGGTAAACAAATTCATTTTCGGAGGGACGGGGGCTTGGTACGAAAAAATGCTGCCCTACCGGCAACTAGAGCGCGGCGACATCATTGTGTTCAAGTACCCCTATCTAGATCACCCGCATTTCGTGAAGCGCGTCATTGGACTGCCGGGAGACCGCCTGAAGGTCGTCGATGGCGACGTCTATGTCAATGGGAAACGCTTGAATGAGCCCTATGTTGTCCATGACGCTTCGGTGTTTGCCGACCCTTTCAATTACTCTTTTCCCCCCACTCGGGGTCAAATGATGTCGCCCAATACGATCGCGGAATGGAAGCCGGAGATCCGGAAATATGTTAAGGGTGACGAAATCGTGGTCCCACCAGGAAAGTATTTCGCGATGGGAGACAATCGCGACCATAGCCAGGACAGCCGTTACTGGGGATTCGTGGACCGCGACGCCATCATGGGGCGCCCTTTCCTGGTTTATTGGTCGGTCGAGGCAAAGAGCAGCGACTACAGCGGGGAAAGCACGTTCTGGTCGCGATTGACCGGCGTTTTCGATACGCTCGTGCATCTGCCTTCACGAACGCGCTGGAGCCGCATGCTCCGCACGGTGCACTAGGATTCCGGCCAAGGCTAAAGAAAACGCCTGCAAACAAACTCTCCAGGCCCCCCAGCGTACAGGGTCGCCCCTACCTTTTTGCGCATGAGTCTGCGAGACTTCCGAGCAAGATGAGCAAGCTGCAAAAATGGTGGAAACCGGCTCTGGGGATCGTGGCGCTCGTCATTGCTGCGCAGATCGGGGTGTCGCTTCTTGCGCGAACCCACCGCGTTCACGCGTACCTGGTAGCGCAACTGGAAAGAGCCTTCGGACGCCAGGTGGAAGTCGTGAATTTCAACGCGCGGATTCTGCCGAGCCCGCAGTTGGATGCCAATGGTGTGACCGTCGGAGAGGACCCCGCCTTCGGCCACGAATACTTTCTTCGCGCGGAACAGTTAAGCGCCGGTCTGCGATGGAGAGGCCTGCTGCGGGGACATTTTGAATTTGGAACCATGTCGCTCAACAAGCCCAGCCTGATTTTGGTGCGAAATTCAGAAGGCCGCTGGAATCTGGAAAGGTGGCTGCCGCCGGCAAAGTCAAGCGCCGCCCAAAGCGCGCCAGTCTTTGGACCTCCGTCGCCGGTCGCCCCTGTGAACCGGCTGGAAAGAATCGAATTCGATGAAGGGCGAATCAATTTCAAGACCGGGGATGACAAGCTGCCCTTCGCGTTCATCAGCGTTTCGGGGAGCGTGGAGCAGGTCTCGCCCGGCCGCTGGCAATTGCAACTCGAAGCCCAGCCCTGGCGCAGCGGAGTCTCGCTGCAATCGGCGGGAACCATCAAAGTGCTGGGCGACCTGGCGGGGACTTCAACGCGCTTGCAGCCCGCGGAAATCGCTTTGCATTGGAGCGAAGCGTCGCTCGCGGACGTCTTCCGGCTTTTCCGCGGGCAGGATTACGGTTTGCGCGGCGTGTTGGCCCTGGATGCCAGCGCGAAAAGCGGTATGGCCAAGGAGGATGGACCAGGAGACTGGAAATTCTCCGTGGAAGGACGCGCCGCGCAGATGCATCGTTGGGATTTGACGGAACGCGCCGACAACCCGCGCCTGAAAGTCAACGTGAAGGGCCGCTGGAACGTCGGAGCGGGCAGCCTCGCCGCAGACGAAATCGTCGTCGAGGGACCAAGATCGAATCTCCGCGGCATGTTCCGTCTCACCAGCGGGAAGACGCCGTCGATCGAATTGCGTCTCGATTCGATGGGGATTCAGGCCTCGGACGTGTTGACCTGGTATCGCGCGTTTCATCCCGGGCTCGCAGAAGGTGTGACCGCGGAACAGTATTTTACTG
>WNFF01022725.1_pt1 | contig 10860 bp, 7 predicted proteins | sample 5400441 | NCBI WGS metagenome assembly WNFF01 (sample SAMN13153345, study PRJNA577476) | soil metagenome | isolation source: 120 cm saprolite under Douglas fir tree site 2 hole 3 replicate 1 | place: USA:California | collected 2015-04-18
TCTCCCAGTCGCATCTCATCTGGCTTGGCCACCACCACGACCTGTCGAAAATTTCCCAGGCGAGCACCTCGATGTGGAATGACCGCAGCGGGCGGTTCACCGTGCGGTTCCACGCTTTGAGCTGCTTGATGCAGGGCACCAGAGAGGCTCCGCCTCAGACCGCCAAGCTGCCCGCTGACCTGGTCTTTCCCTCCTCCGATGCAGATTTTGAACAAGCTACCGCAGGGACCCGCGGTCATGATCGGCCGACCGCCGCCGCCCGCTGCGCCGAAGTCCGGTTCGCCATGCGACCGGCTGTGCCACTCCAAAGTGGCTGGTCAGGACACTGCCTGCAGGGTTGTGGAGCGGGCGTCTCCGACGCTACGCCGCCCCAAAACTCAGGACAAGTGTCAAAGTGTGCGGGACTGAGGAGCTCTACTCCGATCCTGAGACTCGCTTCGCTCGCTCAGGATCGGTGGCCCCTTCGGGGCAGTCCGGCTGCCCGTTAGCTGCCGACGTGGCACGTTCGGTGCATGGCTGATGATTTCTCCGAGCGGTACGCCGGCCTGCTGGCCGGCTCCTATGACTGCGTGGACCGGGTCGTGCTCAACGCCTACTTCCCGCTGGGCTGCCGGCCCGCCGGGTTCCGGTGCTGGTGGCGGCGGCTACACGACGGCAGCGATGCGCAGCTGGACGACACACACCTGATCCGGATGGCTGGCCGGTTCGCGCGCCGGGTCAAGGCCTGGGGAGCCGCGAACGGCGTACCGGTGATCTTCTGCAAGGCCGGGGAGCGCAAGCACCTGATCGCCGCGGAATACCTGGCCACTCACGCCGTCACCACGGGAGTGTTCCTGGTCCTGGTCGCCAAGGCACCGGCGACGGTGTGGAAGGTGAACCGCTCAGCACGCGGCGTCATCACGGGCCTGGAGAAGAAACGGGAGTACGTCTACCACTACAGCTTTCACATCATGGACCGGGCCTGGGGGCATGTGACGGTCAAGATGTCCGGGCACCCGCCGTTCGGCGCGCAGGTGATCCTCAACGGGCACGAGTACGTCGCAGCCGCCGCCAGTGCCGCCGGCATCGGGTTCACCAAGGAGGGCAACTGCTTTACTGAAGTCGCGGATCCGCAGCGCCTGGCCCGGGTCGCAGATGCCTTGCCGCGGCAAGCGGCTATAGGGCGCCTGGGCCAGGTCTGCGACCGGTGGATCTACAGCGCCTGCCTGTGCTTCGGCCTGGACCTGGCCGAGCAGGAGCGCAGCGGGTTCGGCTACGCCTACTCCGTCTACCAGGCCGAGTACAGCCGCAACCTGCTGTTCAACTCGGGCGCGCAGATGGAGGACCTGTTCGGCCGGGTGCTGGACCGGACCCGGTCCCGGCTGGATATCCCCGCGGTGCGGACCCTGTTCGGCCTCTACTCCCGGCCGCACCGCAACCGCAAGACCGGCCCGCCCGCGCAGGAGATCGTGATCGAGACACCACGGTATGGCCTCAGCTGGTTCCGGCTCAGTTTCGGGCGGCTGCAGCTGAAGGCCTACACCAAGGGCGAGCACGTGCTGCGTTTCGAGGCCACCGTGCACAACACCAAAGAGCTGCGCTGCCGCCGCGGCCTGGAGCACTTCGGCGAGATCATCGCCCGGCTGGCGGGCATGGCCGACCGGTTCGCCACCGCGCTGGACTGCGCTGACACCGGCTTCCTGCCCGACGGCATCCTGGACCAGCTGCCGCTGCCGTCCCGGGCCGGCGCCGCCAGGATCGCCGGCGTCGATCTGAACAAGCCCCGCATCCGCGCCGCCCTGGCAGCGGCATTAGCGCTGGCACCGGCCCCCGCCGGATTCACCGTCGCCGAGCACGCCGCCAAGGTCCGCCAGATGGCCGGCCACCACGGCTACACCACCCGGCAGGCCGCCTACGATCTGCGTAAACTCCGGGGCAAGCAGCTGATCGACAAACCAGGCAGGACACGCCGCTACCACGTCCCGCCGCCCGCTGCCCGCACCATCGCCGCGCTGCTCACCCTCCGCGACCACGTCATCGCACCCATCCTGGCCGGCGTCCGCAGCCCGCGCATGGGACGCAAGCCCAGCGCATGGACACCCGTCGACCGCGACTACGAAAGCCTGCGCATCGGCATGCAAGCGCTCTTCACCCACGTCGGCATCCAGGCACAGCCAGCAGCCGCATAAACAACATTTTGTCGATCGGAGAAATCCAAGTTTCTAAGCGCTCCCGCGCAGCCCGTCCCGCGGCGGCACGCAGCCGGGGGTCTGCGACGAGCCGCGCCACAGCGCCGGCCAGGGCGCCGCGATCTCCCGGGGTCACCAGATACCCGGTGACCCCGTCCTCGACCAGGTCAAGCGGCCCTCCCGCGGCCGGCGCCACCACGGGCAGACCGCTCGCCGCCGCCTCCTGGATAGTCTGGCCGAACGTCTCGCAGCAGCCGCTGTGCACGAAGATGTCGAGGCTCGCATAGATCCGCGCCAGGTCCGAGCCGTGGCGCTGGCCGAGGAATACCGCGGCCGGGAGCACCTTGCGCACCGCGGCTTCCGCCGGGCCGCTGCCGACGATCAGCAGGCGTGCCCCCGGCAGCCGCGCCACGTCCGCCAGCAGGTCGACCCGCTTCTCGGGGGCCAGCCGCCCGACATACCCGACCAGGACCTGGCCCTCAGGAGCCAGCGACCGGCGCAGGGCAGCGCAGCGCGCGGCCGGGTCGAACCGCCCGGTGTCCACGCCCCTCCCCCACAACCACACCCGTGGGATGCCACGTGAGTGCAGGCTCGCCGCACTGGCGGTGGACGGAGCAAGGGTGCGGTCTGCTCCATTGTGGATATCGCGCACCCGGTGCCACGCGGCCGCCTCGCCGAGCTTGCCGGTGTGGTACGCGCGGGCGTAGCCGGGCATGTCGGTCTGGTACACCGCGATCACCGGTATGTCCAAGTGGTGGGCGACCGCGGCGCCCCGCGCGCCGAGGACGAACGGGCTGGCCAGATGGACCAGGTGAGCGCGGTGGCCGACCAGCGCGTCACGGAGCTTCCGGCTCGGCAGGCCGAGCCGGAAGCTCGGGTACCCGGGCATGGGCAGCGAGGGCATCCGCACGACGGGATAGGGCCAGTGGCCAGCGTCAGGGACAATTCCGGCCGCAGGCCGGGGCGCGACGATGAGTGGCTGGTGGCCGCGCAGGACGAGATGCTCGGCGATTCGCAGGACGCTGTGGGCGACGCCGTTCACGTCGGGCGCGAACGATTCGGTGACGATCGCGATTCGCACTCTTACACGGTGAATTGGGTCAGTGACGCGCCTGGCCGCAACGCCATGACCAGGCGGAGAACTGTCGATGACATCTCTGATCAGGCAGCGGGCCCGCCGGGATGAGGCCGACCTGACACACTACGGATCATGCAGACACTCGTCGTTGATCATCCGCTGATCGCGCACAAGCTCACGGCGCTGCGCGACGAGCACACGGAGGCGCCCACCTTCCGCAGGCTCACCGATGAGCTGGTGACCTTGCTCGCCTATGAGGCGACCCGGGAGGTCCGCGTCCAGCCCGTGTCCGTGCGCACCCCGGTGGATGACGCACCCGGCGTCAAGCTGGCCCGGCCGGTGCCCCTCATCGTGCCCATACTGCGCGCGGGCATCGGCATGCTCGACGGCATGGCGCGGCTGCTGCCCACCGCCGACGTGGGCTTCGTCGGCCTGGCCCGCGACGAGGAATCGCTGGTGGCCACCACCTATGCCAACCGGCTGCCGGCCGACCTGGCCGGCCGTGACGCGTTCGTGCTCGACCCGATGCTGGCCACCGGCGGCACCCTGGAAACGGTCATCGGCATGCTGGCCGACCGGGGCGCCGCCAAGGTCACCGCGGTCTGCCTGCTCGCCGCCCCGGAGGGGGTGGCCAGGCTCCAGGCCGCCTTCCCCGGCGACAAACCGCTGCCGGTCCGGGTCGTCACCGCGGCCCTGGACGAACGGCTGAACGAGCACGGCTACATCGTGCCCGGCCTCGGCGACGCCGGCGACCGCCTGTTCGGCGAAATCTGAGCGCCCCCCAGCGGCCGCCGCACGCCCCCGGCGGCAACCTCGAGGCCGATGGGGTTATTGTGACTGGTGCTTCTGATGGGGCGGCTGAGTGCTAGATGCCGACTGGATGCCAGACCGTTTTGGTTTCCAGGAAGGCCAGCAGGCGGGCCGGGCCAGGCGCGGCCGCCCAGTCCTCCTCCTTGGCGAATACCCGCTTGACGTTCCCGGCCGCCAGCCGCTCCAGGTCCGCGCGATCCGCGCCGGGCACGCCGGTGAGGTCGATCGCGTTCACGTCCATGTGCGCGGCGAGCACCGGGGCAAGTTCCGCGGTCCGGCCGGTCAGCACGTTGACCACGCCGGCCGGCACGTCAGACGTGGCGAGCACCTCGGACATGATGACCGCCGGCAGCGACCCAGACCCGCTGGCCACGACGACCGCCGTGTTGCCGGTCGCGATCACCGGCGCCAGCACGCTGACCAGGCCGAGCAGGCCGGCCTCCGCCGGGGCGATCACCGCGACCACCCCGGTCGGCTCGGGCACGCTGAAGTTGAAATACGGCCCCGCCACCTGGTTCGCCGCCCCCGCGACCTGCGCCACCTTGTCGGGCCAGCCCGCGTACCACACCCACCGGTCGATCGCCCCGGCGACCGACTGCCGCGCCCGCTCCTCGCCAACCCCATCACTCCGAACGATTTCCGCCGCGAACTGCCCAGCCCTGCCCTCGAGCAGTTCGGCGACCCGGTAAAGCACCTGTCCTCGGTTGTATGCCGTCGCACCTGACCAGCCCGCGACCGCTTTCCGGGCCGACACGACCGCGTCCCTGGCGTCCTTGCGCGACGCCAGCGCGGCGTAGGCGAGCAGGGCACCGCCAGGACTGGTAACCGGGTAGGACCGCCCAGACTCAGACCGCGGAAACGCCCCGCCGATGAACAGCTTGTACGTCTTACGGACATCCAGGCGCGGGCCGGGTTCGCGGCCGACCCGCCCCGCGCTGGACTCGCCGCCGTCCCTCCCGGAGCCGGCCTCGCGGCCACCCACCCTGCCGGCGCTGGCCTTGCGGCCACCCACCCGGCCGGCGCTGGCCTTGCGGCCAACCCCACGCGCACCGCTGGATTCGCGGCCACCCACCCCCCCGGCGCTGGACGCGTCTGTGGGGAGCGAGCGGGGTCTTTTCGTTTGGCTAGAGAGCTTCTTGGCCGTGCGGGCGTCGTCAGCCATCGATATACGCGGCCAGTCCGTGCCGGCCGCCCTCCCGTCCGAACCCCGACTCCCGGTAGCCGCCGAACGGGCTCGCCGGGTCAAACCGGTTGTACGTGTTCGCCCAGACCACGCCCGCGCGAAGCCGTTGCGTCATCCAGAGGATCCGGCTGCCCTTGTCGGTCCACACCCCCGCGGACAGTCCGTACGGAGTGTTGTTCGCCTTGGCCACGGCCTCCTCCGGGGTGCGGAACGTGAGCACGGACAGGACCGGGCCGAAGATCTCCTCGCGGGCGATCCGGTGCGACTGGCTCACCCCGCTGAAGACTGTCGGCGGGAACCAGTAGCCAGCGGTGGGCAGCAGGCACGGCGGGGACCAGCGCTGCGCGCCTTCCGCTTCGCCGGCCGCGGTGAGTTGCTCGATCTTGTCGAGTTGCTGGCGCGAGTTGATCGCCCCGATGTCGGTGTTCTTGTCCAGCGGGTCGCCGAGCCGCAGCGTGCCAAGCCGCCGTTTGAGCCGGTCGAGCACCATGTCGGCGACGGACTCCTGGACCAGCAGGCGCGAGCCCGCGCAGCAGACGTGGCCCTGGTTGAAGAAGATGCCGTTGACGATCCCCTCCACGGCCTGGTCGAGCGGCGCGTCGTCGAAGACCACGTTCGCCGCCTTGCCGCCGAGTTCCAGGGTGAGCTTCCGCCCGGTGCCCGCGACCGCCCGCAATATCTCCTTGCCCACCTCGGTCGAGCCGGTGAACGCGATCTTGTCCACTCCCGGGTGGCTGACCAGCGCCTGGCCGGTGGCACCGTCGCCGGTGAGGATGTTGACCGTGCCGGGCGGCAGACCTGCCTGCTGGATGACCTCGGCCAGCAGCAGTGCCGTCAGCGGGGTCGTCTCAGCCGGCTTGAGCACGCAGGTGTTGCCGGCCGCGAGCGCGGGAGCAAGCTTCCACGCGGCCATGAGCAGCGGGAAATTCCACGGGATGACCTGGCCGGCGACGCCGAGCGGGCGTGGTTGTGGGCCGAACCCGGCGTGCTCGAGCTTGTCCGCCCAGCCGGCGTGGTAGAAGAAGTGCGCGGCGGCGAGGGGCACGTCCACGTCACGGGATTCCTTGATCGGCTTGCCATTGTCGAGGCTCTCCAGCACGGCGAACTCGCGGGCCCGCTCCTGTATGGCCCGGGCGATCCGGTACAGGTACTTGGCCCGGTCCGTTCCGGGCATGGGGCCCCAGGTCCGCTCGAAGGCGGTGCGGGCCGCGGCGACGGCGCGGTCCACATCCCGCTCACCTGCCTCGGCCACCTCGGCCAGGGGTTCCTCGGTGGCCGGGTTGAGGGTCGTGAAGTGCTTCCCGTCCGCGGCCGGGGTGAACTCACCATTGATGAACAGGCCGTAGCCGGGCGCGATCGATACGATCTCCCGCGACTCCGGTGCCGGGGCGTACTCCCACGCCGATTCGGGTGCCGGTGGTGCTGCGTCGACCATGCCGCTGGCGCTCCCCTCGTCGGAGCCAACGTACCGCGTGGTCCCAATCCGCTCGTTCAGGGTGGCCCGACCCTCCAGGCTGACCGGCCATCTCCGCCACCCGAGTTGCACCACTTCGTCACATTCGAAGTCGATAAGCTGCGGATGTGAATGGCGAGGCGCCCAGCGGGGACGCCGAAACCACGCCTGAGGCGCGCCTCCGTCATTTGCGCGCCAGCCTTGGCCTGAGCCAGGAGCAACTGGCCCGGCGGCTGGGCGTGTCGTTCGCGACGGTGAACCGGTGGGAGGCCGGGCGTACCCGGATGTCGGCCCGCGCGAGCCTCGCCCTCGCCGAATTCGAGGCCGAGATCGCGGCCCATGACCGCGGGTCGGCCACGGCACCGGAGCCTGCCGCGCCGCCTGGACCCGCCACGCCGCCCGGACCTGTCACGCCACCCCGGCCGGTCGCGGCACTTGGACCCGCCGCGCCGCTCGGACCCACCGCGGCGCCCGGACCCGCCACGCCGCCCGGACCGATCGCGGTGGCGCATACGAGTTTCGTCCGTGAACTGGCAGAACTCTCGGAGTTGCTGAGGCTTTCGCGATTGATCAGTTTCACCGGGCCCGGCGGTGCCGGTAAGACCCGGCTCGCCGTGGAGGCCATCCGGCGCTGGGGTCCCGCGGAGGAGGTCGTGTTCATACCGCTCGAGCCGGTGCGCCATCCGCAGTCGCTGATCTCGACGGTGGCCTCGCGCCTTCGGGTGCGTGACCAGCCAGGTGTGCTGATCCACGTGTCCGTGCAGGCAGCGCTGGCCGCGACGCCACGGCTCATCGTCTTCGACGGCGCCGAGCATGTCCGCGACGAGGTCGCCGAACTGGTCACCAGGCTGCTCACCGCGGTTCCGGGACTGCGGATCGTCGTCACCAGCCGGGTGGTGCTCGGTGTTCCGGGCGAGGTGTGCTGGACGGTGCCCCCGCTGGCCTGCCCATCGGCCGCGGCCGGCGTGTCGGACATCGCCTCGTCGGATGCGGTGCAGCTGTTCATGGCGAGGGCACGGGAACGACTGCCTGGCTTCAGCGACACCGACGTGGCCCCGCGGGCCATCGCCGAACTGTGCCGCCGGCTTGACGGCCTGCCGCTCGCTATCGAGCTCATCGCCGGATGGGTTGGCACCCTGTCGGTGCGGGAGATTCTGCAGCAGGGGGCGATCCTGCTCGACCAGGAGCCGCTCGATTCCGGCCAGTCTCGTGGCCGCCGCCTGGTGGATGTCCTTCGCGCGAGCTACGATCTGCTCCGGCCGGAGCAGCAGCGGCTGCTCCCGGCGCTGAGCGTCTTCGCCGCGCCGTTCACGGTGGACGACGCCGCCGCGGTCAGCGCCCGTGATGGCAGCGCCCGTGATGGCAGCGCCCGTGATGGCAACGCCCGTGATGGCAACGCCCGTGATGGCAACGCCCGTGATGGCAGCGCCCGTGCTGGCGGTGAGAGTGCGGGGCCTGAGCTGGCCCGCGCGCTCCGCGGCCTCGTTGACTCGTCTTGGCTGGTGGTCACCCGGGACAGCGAGCACAACCGGTTCAGCATGCTCGAGACGATGCGCACCTTCGCGGCGGCCAAGCTGCAGGAGGAGGGCGGCGCCTCGGTCCGCCGCCGGCACGCCATGCATTTCGCCGAGCTGGCCCGCGCCAGCGAACCGGGCCTGGCCGGGCCCGATGCGGCGAGCTGGACCGCCCGTCTGGAGGCTGCGGGCGCCGACCTCGACATCGCGTTGCAGTGGGCGGACGAGAACGCCGATATCGACCTCGGTCTGGAGATGAGCTCGGCACTCTGGCGGTGGTGGCTGATCAGCGGGCGACTGGCGTTCGGAAGAAGCTGGCTTGGAAAGTTCCTGGCCGGCGCGGGCGACCGCCGTGACGAGCGGACCGGGCGAGCGTTCGGCTCGGCGGCCGTCCTGGCCGCCGAGAACGGCGACTATAGCGAGGCACTTCGCCAAGCGCGGCTGGCGCTCGGCATCTTCGAGTCCCTCGGCCTGCAGGAGCGGGTGGCGTTCGCCGCGACCGTGCTCGGCTCGGCACATCGCTACCTCGGCGATCGGGACGATGCCCGGCGCAGCTTCCAGACCGCGATGGACCTGCGGGCCGCGCTGGGTGACCGCCGCGGCGTCTCCGTCGCGATGAACAACATGGCGCTGCTCGAGATGGACGACGGCGATCTGGCCCGGGCACGCGAGCTGTTCGAGCAGACGATGGTCATCAAGCGTCAACTCGGTGAGCGCCGTTCCCTCGCGATCGGCCTGGCCAACCTGTCCGACGTGCTGATCCGCACTGGCCAGTGGGACGCCGCGCGCCGCGCCCTGGCCGAGGCTGCCGAGCTCGCCGCCGACCTCGGCCATCCGCAGCTCATCGGCACTCTCCGGTGCAATCAAGGTGACCTGGCGGCGAAGAAGCAACGCTGGCCGGAGGCCGCCGGGCACTACCAGGCGGCCGCAGCGGCCCACCAGGAGGCTGGTCACCTCCACGACGCAGTGGAGGCGCTGATCGGCCTGGGCCTCGCTTCACACCGGTTGGGCCACCGGGGCGATGCTGTCAGGCACCTTCGCGCCGCTGAAGCGATGGCTGACGAGATCGCCAATCCGCAGCGTCTGGCCGAAGTGCGGGCGGCGCTCGCGGAGATCGGTGAGAGCGGGGGCACCGCGCTGCCCGATGGCCTCACCATTCGCCAGGCTGAGGTCCTGCGGTTGCTCGCGGCCGGGATGAGCAGCAAGCAGATCGCCGCTGCGCTGTACTTGAGCCCGACCACAGTCGACCGGCATCTAGCGACCGTCTACCGCAAGCTCGGTCTGGGCGGCAGGGTCGAGGCAACGCGTTACGCCCTCGCGCATGGACTGGCCGGCCCGACTCGCTGACCCTGCCGGTGTTCCCGACTCGCTGATGCGCAGACTGGCCAGCCGGACTCGCTGACCCTGCCGGTGTTATAACTCCGTGCGCGCTGTGGCGGCGAATGGCCCCGCAATGGCGGCAACCAGATCCAGATACCGGCCCGGGCACGTGTGCCCGTCCGGACGGCTACATGATTTCGAGGATTCGCGAGGGGCCGGCCGCGGCGTAGACATAGGCGAGTTGTATTTCCCGAGTCCGCTGTCGCTCCGTAATGACGACCGCTCCGCCCAGCGCCTCGTCGGTGCCGACAGCGACGGCCTCCGCGAGTACGCCCGGCACAGGGGCCCGGGCGTGCTCACGAATGTCGTCGGGGCATGTCAGCGTCCGTAGGCGCCCGTAGGACGCCCGTAGGACGCCGGAAGGACGCGCACAGGAAAGGGAACGTCGATGGAACACCAGATTCTCGGCACGACCATGCCCGTGCTGTCGGTTTCGCTCAGCGGGGGCGAGAGCGTCGTTGCCGAGGTCGGCGAGTTCTCCTGGATGACCGACTCCATCCAGATGTCCACGGGCATAGGTGGCGGCGGCGGCGGTCAAGGACTGATGGGGGCGCTGAAGCGCAAGAGCGGTGGAGGGACGCTGCTGATGAGCACCTACACCGCCCAGGGGGCTCCTGGAGTCATTGCGTTTGCCTCGAAAATGCCGGGCAGCATCCTGCCGATCGAGGTCGGTTCGGGTCATGAGTACATGGCGCACCGGCACGGGTTCCTGGCCGGCACCCCTGGCATCCAGATCTCGGCCGGCTTCCAGCAGTCGTTCTCCGCGGGCGTCTTCGGCGGTGACGGCTTCATCCTGCAGCGCATCGGCGGCCAGGGCTACGCCTGGGTCGAACTCGCCGGCGAAGTCGTCCGGTACGAGCTGGCCCCTGGCCAGTCACTGCGCGTGCATCCGGGGCACGTCGGCATGTTCCAGGCATCGGTCGCGTTCCAGGTCGTCCGGGTTCAGGGCATCGCCAACCGGTATTTCGGCGGGGACGCACATCACTTCGGCGTGCTGTCCGGACCGGGCACGGTCTGGTTGCAGTCGATGCCGCTGTCGATCCTGGCTGCGTCGCTGGCTCCGTTCCTCGGTGGCGCGCAGAGCAGCGGTAAGACGGCCGTCGAAGGCGGGGTCGTCGGCGGGGTCATCAGTGACTTGCTGAAATAGACCGCTCATACCTGTGGGGGGAGGCACCGGGCCCGGCGGGGAGGCTCGGGGCCAGGCGGGGCGCCCGCCGGGCCAGGCCGGGAGGCCAGGCGGGCGCCGCCGGGCCGGCCGAAGTCCGCACCTCCTC
>WNFF01004960.1_pt1 | contig 10859 bp, 8 predicted proteins | sample 5400441 | NCBI WGS metagenome assembly WNFF01 (sample SAMN13153345, study PRJNA577476) | soil metagenome | isolation source: 120 cm saprolite under Douglas fir tree site 2 hole 3 replicate 1 | place: USA:California | collected 2015-04-18
CGCCCCGGTTTTGGCTTAACTTGTTTTGTCACGTTTGCAGCAGAAATCGATTTCCTAGAGTCCTCAATGTGGCTGATTGGCATTTTTGCGCTAAATCTTAACTGAGTAATCCCAGGCGGAGCAACGTTCTGGAAGCTGTATAAATCTTGACGAGCGATAAAATTAGCAACAAAAATATACTCTGCGACTCGTAAGCTTCCGTCCAGTCGCCTAATCTTGCATTTACCATACCTCTCGTCTCGTCTTATGGCGAACCATTTCCGTCGAAGTTCTAGATTTTGACAATGTGAAAGAAAGGTGTCGGTGGTGAACTTCCTCATGTTCAATTCCGAGACGCCGAATAAATCTAAGGCTTTCGGATTCGCGTAAACAAGGCGGTGGTCACCGTCCGTCACAACGATTGCATCGAGAGAGTTTGCCAGTAACTTTCGCAAATCATTCTCACTTGTGCGACGTGCTTCCTGTAGTCTTCGGGGTCTGTCGATGACACTTCTTCCCAGCCTCGTGAGCGTTTTCTGCGCTCTTTGAAAATGTACGGTCACTTTTTTCAGCGCGATAAAAAGAGGCAATCTGAATTTAGCGATTTTTCCGTTCGCGAAAACGATTGCATCGAGAGAGTTTGCTAGTAACTTTCGCAAATCATTCTCACTTGTGCGACGTGCTTCCTGTAGTTTGTCAGCTGCACCCCTTCCCAGGCTCGCGAGTATCTGCTGTACCCGCTCAAGATATATCGTCGCTTGTTCCAACGCGATATAAGCTTGCGATTTGAATTTGATTTCCATAGGGTCCCAGCAGAAAATCTACGCGAACTACCTGTCGTAAATGTGAATCAGGAGTGGGGCTGAAACGATGTGCATGGCACCCATCTCGAAGATTCTCAGGCGACCAAGGATAGGGCGGCATTAATCCCGAAACAGCGTTCACGCTACGCCCGCGCCTTCGCTGTGTCAACTGCTGATTAATCTGTAACGGACAACCGGTGGCTAGTACCCAAGTTTCCGGTAAGGCTACTCAGGAGTTAGCGGCGCTGGTTTCATTCTTTTCGATCGCTGCCCGGCTCGGGCGATGATCTCCTCGATGACGACAGTCTTGGCATCGGCGTAATTCTGGACATACTTCCATTCCTGCCGGGCCAAAGCCAGCTTGGTGCGTGCGTACAGATCACGATCAGCGGCATTGCTTCGCAGCCAGTCCCGGAACATCAGTATGCGGTCGATTTCCGGACAGCCGGACGAGAATACGTGCAGGTTAATTTCGGTGTCCGGCCCGTTGAACATCCGGTGTTCGAACCAGTTGGTCTCTCGGATACGAAGCACGTAGCCGGGGGCTTCTAGGTCCCGCACGTATGAATCTTCATCCGCCGAGTCGATTACCACCAGGAGCATGTCAATAATCGGTTTGGCGACGAGGCCCGGCACTGCCGTCGAGCCGGTATGCTCAATCCGCAACGCCCGGTGTCCGAGCGCGGCTCGGATTCTGACAGCCTCTCGACCAAAGAGCTCAGGCCACTTCGGATCGTAGTCCACAATTAGAATCCGGCTGGACAATGGTTTCAGCGCTCCGATTGTGTGAGTACGGATTTGCTCCTCGGTGAGTGGTGGGCGGTTATCGAGGGGCTTTGTCTCTTTCGACATTGCTGGCTGATCTCATTCTACGAGCGATCCCTTAGAACGAACAAGGCACTTCATCGTATCTGGAGGTGATCGAGGCTATCAGTTCGTCGCCAGGCTAACGGCCAGGGCCTGGTAAACGCCGAAACCGTCCATGTAGATTTGAAGTTTCCGCTTATGGGACAAGTGGCTACTAGGCTTTTGTGCTTGCCTCTACCTGAGTAGACTGTTAGCCGCGTCTCTCTACGAACTAGCCATGGAACGGATACCACCCTTCACCGCGCAACAACTCACTGCAATTTGTAGAATGCTCGGAGACACAGAAAACGGACTCACTGGAACTGAAATTGGGCAGTTGTTGGCAGACTGCAGGATTTCGGACCCAGATCCAAGTCTTACCAAATGGAAGCGGTTATTCAATGCATTTGCGGCCTGGCAGAACGCAAAACAGCTTGGTAACTGCGTCCTTATGTTCATCAGCCGGGCCATGAATCCAGCTCTGTACACCAGAAGCGGAGACGTGTTTGCCGCACGGCGGGACGAACTTAATATCGTTCTGGCCTTCTCAGGGATGCATGTTGGTGAGGACGGGCACTTAAGGCGATCTACCAAAGCAGAAAACCTTACCGAGGCCATGAAGCGGGCGAGCCGCTTGCATGATGCTCTTTCAAGCAGAATGGTTCATGTTGATGTTCTGAAATTTTGCAAAGCGGAACTATTAGACGAGAATTATTTTCACGCAGTTTTCGAAGCTACGAAGAGCATTGCTGCGAAAATTAGAACTTTGTCTGGTCTACAGTCAGACGGTGCCGATCTCGTACAGCAAGCTTTTGGACAGTCACAATCAGGGCCAATACTTGCCATCAACTCGCTTGTAAGTGAGACGGAGAAGGGCGAACAGCGCGGTTTTGCCAACCTTTTGATCGGACTCTTTGGCACGATTCGAAATCCGCTGGCGCACAATCCGAAGATCGAATGGGATATGTCCGAACAAGATGCACTGGATATCCTCACGATTGCTTCGCTGATTCATCGAAAACTAGATAGGGCGCATCGCCGCACGGCCGGAGCCCCGTAGAGTTATCCCGCGAACCTGAAATTGGTTGTGGGTGACAGGGGTGTATCACTTTTCCCCGCTCTGTAACCTAACCCGTCAACTGGCCCGTGGGCTGGAGATTCAGCCGAATGATGGGAGCAAGGATTAAGACGGATTTGGCTTTGTGGGTTCGGACGGAGATTCCGTGGAAGGCACCTCCTCGGTTTTGGGCACGTCGATCCACTGTCGGTCGTCCACGGAGAAGAGCATATAGTTGCTGAAGCTGTGCCGCCGATGAACGCGGCGTCCTTTCAAGTCGTAGAAGACTTCCGCCGTGCGCGGAAGCCACATATCCACATCGCGCCTGCGGAAATGCACGGCGCTGTATTCGATGGTCGTGTGGTCCGCGACCAAGCGAATTTCCGGCAGTGGCGCGACAAGATCGGTTTCGAGACGCACGATCTGGAACGTGTCCGCCGCGATCCAGGCGCGCCCTTTAAGGGCGACAGGGTAGGAGGGGCCGGCTTCCCCGACCCGATAACGCCGATCCGTACTGGGCTTATCGTGCCGCTGGCGGAAATGAACTTGCCAGGCCAGGCCGCCGTTCCAATGAGCCAATCCTTCACACGTCATGTTGTAGTTCACCGCGCTATAGGGATGAAAGATCAGCACGAGTGAGGGCAGACCCAGGGTGGCCGTTCCACCCGGGAATTTCTCATAGGAAGGGCCGCCGTTGCGGTATTCGTCCACGTTCAAGATGCCTGGGCGAACCTCCTGAATGGAGACTACGTAATCGAATTTGCGTGTTTCAGGCGGGGCAGGAAATCCCCAGGCGTTCACCGATTCGTGGAGGAATGACTCCGTTGCCGTGAAGCGATCCACATTGCGCATGAATTCCTGCACGCGCTTTCCAGCGTTTCGAACGACCTCGTCTAGCGGACAAGAGACTCCGGACTCGACGGGCGGCACTTTCTCGTCCACATCCGGGGGAAGCCAGCTGGAAGGTAAGGGGAGCGCGGCTACAGTCAATGGATAGGCCGCCGCGGGCGTTACGGAAACCGCCGGAGCTGCGGGAGCAGAAGAAGGACTAGAGGGGAGGACCTGGCGTGGACGAAGGGAGTCCAATTGCATCTGCGCTGCAGTATCCGCGGGATGTTCTCGAAGATAAGATTCCAGAACTTGGACGGCGCGATCGGCCTTCCCTTGCGCGGCGAGCGCCCTCGCCAGCATGGGCCGGACTCCGGCAGCGCGCTCGTGGCCGAGCTCGACGGCGCGTTCCGCCTCGCGGACCGCCTCCTCCGACGACCCCAGGCGCAAGTCGGCATCGGCGAGGAGCGCGTGAGCGCGCCACGAATTCGGCTCGAATTCCAAGGCCTTCTTGAGATGAGGAATTGCATCCGCGGGCTTGTTTTCCCGCAACAACGCATCGCCGAGGGAAACCTGGGCGAGCAAATGCTGCGGGTAGATGGCGATGGCCTTCTCCCAGTAGGACTTGGCCTGCTGCCAGTCATTTATTAGCGATGAATACACGCCGAAGAGAAAATTCACATCGGGATGAGAAGGTGCGAGGCGATACACCGCATCCAGGTGCGCACGCGCCTCCGCGAACTTTGATGCACGAAGCGCTTCGAGTGCTTTCCCGAGCTCTTTCTGCGCTTTAGGGGCGAGGACGGGAGGTCCAGCCACAACTGGTGCAGCTTCGCCAACCGGTGATTCAGGTTTCATGGTAACGTAAACTAGTTCGCTTCCCCCGGACCCTAGAACATCCACGTCCTCGACTGCCTTCACATAGCCTGGTGCAACCACTTGGACGGTGTATCGGCCCGATGCGACATTATCGAAGGATGCCCTTCCGGCCTGGGCCGTCATCTGCTTCCAATACTGGTTCGACATCTTCGTGACTGTGACCAGCGCCATCTGGCTGATCGGCCCCCCGTCCACATCCCGCACATACACATCGAGGTGCGACGTGGGGATGACGATTCCCGCGGCAGCGCTGCCTGGCGGCCTCCCGCCAGAAGGGTCCACTGGTGGGCGTTGAGCCAAACCTGAGGCAGGCAGCAAGAGACACCCAGCGCCGATCAAAGTCGTCGCCAGGGACTTAAGGATATTGAGTGCCATATTCAACCTCTACCGCGGAAGGGAAACCTGAACCCGCGTCGTATCATACACCGACGCTAGCGAAAAGGCGTCAGCAGTTGCTGCGCGGAGCGGCAAATCGTGCGCGAGCTATTCCACGTCGGTGAGTGAGCGTATTTGGGTTTCGAGCGCTTGGTTGTACTGCCGCTCGATCTGAAGCTCGGTCTGGAGCTTTTTTACAAGCAAGTCCAGGTGAGCGATTTCGATGCGCAGCTTCTGGACGTCGGAGGCGGTCGGCGCGGGCCGCGCTGTTGGAGGCGCGGAGGGCGGCACGTCAGGTTGCCCAGATGCCGGTTGCCGTGGCGTGAAAGCAGCGGCGAGCGCGCGCGGCCAGGCCGATTCCGTGGTTGGCGGCGCTGCTGGAGGCGGAGGTGGCACGTACCGGGGCACGACTGGAACGGGAGCCGGAGCAAAGAGGTTGCTTAGCGCATTGGAAGGCCCCGAGCGTTCCACGGGAGGAGCAGTCGTAGATCCCTTTGGATCGAGGAGGCTCTTTACCCGCGCGATCAATTCCTGGGGCTGAAAGGGCTTGCGAATCAGCTCATCGGCTTTTACGGAAACGGCTTTGTCCGCCACGCTTTTATTAACAACTCCAGACATCAGCACGACGGGAATCTGGCTGAACTCTGGATTCTGCTTGATCTGGCTGCAAACGGAATAGCCGTCCTGATCCGGCATGATGACGTCGGTAATCACGACGTCGGGGCGATATTGATCGAATTGCGCCAAAGCGGAGGCCGCGTCGGCGCAGGTAATCACGTTGATGTTCTCGCGGCGGAAAGCGATCTTGATGACTTCGCGCATGGTTGCGCTGTCATCGATGAAATACACCGTGGGCGTCTTCTTCGCCAACGTTTCGCCGGGCGGCGGAATCGTCATGGTTTCACTCATAGCGCTTCCTTGTCTGCCATGTCGCGGTTTCCCTCGTCGTATTCGCGCATAGCATCGAGCATAAGATCGGTGGACGAGCGCAGCACCGTCCGCTGCGTCGAGGCCGCTCCGTAGACAAATTTGTAGACGCCCTCGCCGCCGTTCTCGCAGCTCTTCAGAATGTGGATCACGGCTTCATCGCCAAACAAGTTTCCGCATTCCGCGTGAGTAATTTCGCCCGCGTCGAAGAACAATACTGCGTCCGTTGCGTCAGCATTGATGTGCAGCGCGCCGGTCTGGCGCGCGTGGCCCAGCATTTGCATTACGCCCGGCAGGTCGTGGTGAGTCAGGTTGCCGCTCAAGCTGGTGTCCGATTGGGTCAGCATCTGCGTGGGCTGAAAACCCTGCGTCCTGCTGAGGATAATCTGTTTCACGTGGGTGGCAATCAACGCGGGCGCCTGATGACGGTCGACGTAGTCGTCGCAGCCGGCCTGGAACGCCTCCATCAACGCGCGCTGGCTCCCGTCGCCCAGTGCGACGATTGGCAACACGGCGTTTTTGGCGTCGGCCCGAATGATCCTTGCGATTTCGAGCGCGCCCATCTCCCGCATGTTCGTGGCGCAAAGAATCGCCATGGGCACGTCGTATTCAAGCGCCGTGAGCGCGAAAGCCGCTTGCGTGCTCGAGATGACTTCGAATCCTTCGCGCTTCAGCGCGTCGCCCAGGCGCTTCGCAAAATAAACGTTGCTATCAATCAGCAGAATTTTTCCGGAGCGCCCGGCAGCCGTCATGGCCGTGCCTCCACAGCAACCGTTGCTTCGCCTTCCGCGCGCATCTCGCCTGGGCCCGGCGTGATGGCATCAATATTCAATACTTCGATCACATCCCCGGCGTGCGAGAGCCAGCCTGCCACGTGAGGGGCGTCGGATTCTGCGGCAACAGTCATTTCCGCGTTGATCAATTCGCATTCACCGGTGACGGGCAGTGCCACCCACTCCGTTTGCGCGCCGTAATGGCGCACTGCGAGAAGATATAACCGGCGCGACGTCACTTTCCTGCCGGTAAGGGATTCGGCCACGTCGCAGACCGGGACAATTCGCCCTCGCCGGAGGATGACTCCTTCGATCTGTGCGGTGCGGTGCGGAAATTTGAAGACCCGGCTGGGTGCGACAAGCTCGGCAATCTGGTTGGCGGGAACCGCAAATCGCCGTTCCCCCAGCCGTAGCAGGACGAACGATTGCAATTCGAGTTCGGCAGATACCGTCATGAATCGCTTACCGTTCCTTCCGTGTTTTCGACGTCGCGGCCTGCGGGTGGCGGCATGAACGCGTCCAGCAGGGCAAGCTCCTCCGGGGACAAGAACCCTTCCGGGTTCACCACTGGAATGACGGTCTGATCAACGGTGGTCAATCCGCGGTACCACAGTCTTTCCTCGTGACAAAACGATTTTGGCAGCGCCTGAAGCCGCGACATGGCCGTCATCTTCTCGATGCCATCCACCAGAAGGGCCGTGCGAGTTTTTCGCAGCACGAAAACCAACGTTCCCGGCGAGGGCGGAAGATCAAAATGCAAGGCGCCGCTCACGATAAACAACGATCTGTCCCCGCGCCGTACGACATGGCGCACCTTCCTGAGGCCTGGGGCGGAAATCTCGGTGGACGATCCCGAAAAACTATCGCTGCTGCGGACTTCTTGCACCGAAGCAGAAGACACAGCGAAAAGCTCGCCGCAGATGCGGAATACAATAATCTGCTCCGTCCGGGACGGGCTGGTCTTCGCTGCCGCCGCCACGCGCACTAGCGAACTCCCGCAGGAGCCGGGCGGCAAATGCCGAGGACGCGTTTTTCGATCGCTGCATAAATGTCGTCGATTCCAAGCACGTGATCGACAACACCCGCTTTAATGACTTCCGCGGGCATGCCAAAAATCACGGATGTCGCCTCGTCTTGCGCCAGGACCAGCCCGCCCGCGGCCTTGATGGCTTTGGCTCCTTTGGCCCCATCACTGCCCATGCCTGTCAGCACGCCTGCGATGCTCAGGGCGCCTGCATAGGCCGCAACTGATTCCATCGTGACGTCGATATTGGGCAGATAGCCGTCGATGCGTCCCGTTGCGCTGTCCAGCTGAATTCGGCCCGTGGGCGTAACGCGAAGATGCTGTCCGCCGGGGCAAATGTAGAACGTGCCCGGCTGCAAAGATTCGTTGGCTTCCGCTTCCTTGACGCGAATCTCGGTGAATTCGGCCAACTGCACGGCGTACTGTGTCGTGAACGCCGCGGGCATGTGCTGGACGAGAATGACCGCAGCAGGGAAGTCGCGCGTGAACCCAGGAGCAATGCGCATGACCGTTGCCGGTCCGCCTGTCGAAGCCGCCAGGACGACGACGGGAAATCTTTGGTCGAGCCCGGACGAAGCTGCGGGCCGAACACTGACCGGCGCCGGTGGACGCGCCTTGGCGCCCCCGGTCTCCTGCAACTTCGAAGCCAGCCGCGAAGCCGTGCGCACCACACGCACCTTGCAGGCCATACGCACCTTTCGAAGGAGTTCCTCTTTCACGCTCTGCATGTCCAGGTCGATGCCGCTCGAGGGCTTGGCGACAAACTCAATGGCGCCCAGTTCCAGGGCGCGCAGCGTGCTTGCCGCGCCTTCCTTGGATTCGGAGCTGACGATTACAATGGGCCGTGGATTCGTGGTCATGATTTCGGCGGTCGCCTGCAACCCATCCACATGGGGCATGTTAATGTCCATCGAGATGACGTCGGGCTTGAGCGACTCCGCCAGCGAAACGGCCTCGCGTCCGTCTTTGGCGTGGCCCACCACTTGCAGCAGTTCGTCGGCGTTGAAGATGGTCTCCAGCACCTTGCGCATGAACGCGGAGTCGTCCACGATCAGCACGCGAAACTTTTTGGTCGGGGTTGCCATCGCTCGTCTACGCCACCGGAACAACCGGGCGGGCCGCCTCCGTTCCTATAAGTTGTTCCACGGCCGCGATCAACTGATCTTCCTGAACCGGCTTGGTCAGGAACGAAGACGCGCCTTCCTTCATCGCGCGATCGCGATGTTTCGCGCCCGCGCGTGACGTGACAACCATCACTGGAATCCGGCGCGTTGACGGATTCTGCCGCAGTTGCACCATCAATTCGTACCCGGTCATGCGCGGCATCTCGAGGTCGGTGATAACGAGATGGCAGCCGTGCTGTGACACGAGTTCGGCGGCTTCCATTCCATCGGCCGCCAGCTTCACGCGATAGCCGTTCTTTTCGAGCATCCGGCCTACGAATTTGCGCACGCTGATGGAGTCGTCTGCCACGACGATCACACGCTCTTGCTCGACGCGGTCGATCGCTTCTGAAGGAATCGTTCCGCGCGCAACCGCCGTCGACCCAGGCGCAAAAATGCGCGCCGCGCTGGAGCTTGCCTGGAGCGCACGCCGCTCGCTCGGTTCCGTTGCTACCATGCGGTTCAAGTCAATCAAAAGAATCAAGCTGCCATCCGGGGCTATTGTCGTGCCCGGAAAGAGCTTTACGCGGCGGAGATACTCGCCCAGGTTCTTGATAACGATTTCATCCTTGCCAAGCACTTCTTCCACTACCAGGCCGATCTGCCGGTTTCCTGCGTTTGCGACGACCATGCGGAAGTATCCGTTGATTGGCTCAAGCGGCGGCAATCCCAGGTATGTGTCCAGGCGAACGACTTCCGTCACAACGTCGCGGACCTTGGTCAGTAATTTCCCGCCCACGTCCTCGATTTCGTCGGCACGCAAGCGGCGAATTTCCTCGACGACCGCCAAAGGCAGCGCAAAGTTTGTCGTTCCGCACCGCACAAACAGTGCCGGCGAAATGATCAGCGTGAGAGGCACCTTAAGCGTGAACTTCGTGCCCTGTCCGCTCGTGCTTTGGATGTCGATTTCGCCGTTAAGCGCGTTCAAGTTGGCGCGTACAACGTCAAGCCCAACGCCCCTTCCCGACAGTTCCGTCTTGACCGGCGCGGTCGTAAAGCCGGGATGAAACAGCATTTCGCGAAGGTCGCGCTCCGTCAGCCGGTCCGCGGTTTCCGCTGATACGAGCCCGCGCTCGATCGCGCTCTGCTTCACACGCTCGTAGTCGATTCCGCGCCCGTCGTCTTCCACTTCGATATAAATGTGATTGCCCCGATGGTAAGCGCGCACCGTGATATTTCCCGCTGCCGACTTGCCCGCGGCCGTGCGGTCGTTGCTGTGCTCGATACCGTGCGCTACCGAATTTCGCACCAAGTGCACCAGCGGGTCGGAAATCTGCTGAATGATGTTGTTGTCGAGTTCTGTTTCGCTGCCCGAGAGGTCCAGTTCTACCAGCTTGCCGGTCGATTTCGCCGCATCCCGCACCGCGCGCGACAACCGTGAATACAGCGTCCCGATCGGCACCATGCGCGCCGCGGTAATCTCATCCTGCAGGTGATGCGCCAGCTTCGTAAATTCATCAATGTCGCCCTCGACGCGACCGATAAACCCTTCGAGTTGCGAGAGCACTTCGTTCACGTCCGCCGAAATTTCCGCCATCGATCGCGACAAGATGTTGAAATCGTCGTAGCGGTCCATCTCCAGTTCGCTGAACTCCGACCAGAACGACGACTCCCCGGCGGCCGCACTCGTCAGCATCTGCGTCGTCTGCGCTGGTTTCCATGGCCCCTGGCTGGCGCGGCTGTTGCTGATGCGGTTGAATTCGTACTTCTCCTGAAACTCTCCGACTTTGCCCTGGAGCCGTTCCTTCGAGAAACTTAGTGTATCGACCAGCTTTTCCAGCTCCGCCACGCGGCCAACCATGCGCGTGCGGTTGATCACCAGTTCGCCGACCGTATTCATCATGCGATCGAGCCGCGCCAGGGCAATTCGAACGGACTTTGCGGTTGACGCCGCGCTTGCTGCTTGTTTCGGTGCTTTCTTCGTTGGCGTCGTGGCATTCGCCAATGCTTCCGCGTCTCTCCCTCGTTGTTCTTCCGCTGCAACGCCCGCCTCGGCAGGTGTCTCCGTTTCGTCCGCATCCATCGGAGCAAACTCCGCGATGCGGCCGAGCAGGGAATCAATCCCTGTACGCATCCCGGCTTCATCCGCCCACTGGCGATGAAGAGTCTTCTTCAACACGTCCACCGCTTCGAGGCACAGGTCAACGACCGTCGGGGAGGGCTCTATCTCGCCGTCACGCAAACGGCCGATCAAGTCCTCGACGC